>Ga0307438_1001077_pt1 | contig 18257 bp, 16 predicted proteins | sample SalMarWE160110MG_FD_202144 | JGI IMG/M metagenome (GOLD analysis project Ga0307438, IMG submission 202144) | Salt marsh sediment microbial communities from the Plum Island Ecosystem LTER, Massachusetts, United States - WE1603-110 | ecosystem: Environmental > Aquatic > Marine > Intertidal zone >... | reverse complement strand
GAGATTTACAGAATAATCGCCTATGCCCTTAATGTTTTTTATTCCCATTTTACCGAAATTCCTGGTTAGCTCCATAATATAAGAAATCTTATATCCTATTCGCAAATTTTTTATCTGTTTCTCTTTGTAATTCGCCGGAACGAAATTTACTTTCCTATAAACTTTTTTCATTTGTTGCCGATAATTTTTGTATGAATTATTTTGAGAAATAATAGCACCGATCAACGCTTCAAAATCAGAAAATGCGGAAATAATTCTAGTTTTATTTATCCTCGGGAAATAACTCTTTAAAACTTTATCTTTTTTACACAGAGTATAAAAATCTTTTAAATCTTCATCCAAACCAAAACAATTGCAAATTCTTTTCTTTAAAACCTCGACTTCATTCTCTTTCAAATAATCGGAAGAATCGATTATTAAATCCTCGTTTTCTTGCCTAAAAACAAGCTCGATAATTCTGTTGGCAAAATATACCTCCCTTTCCGGTTCCTCTTCATAAAAGAAATAAAAAAGCCCAGAATTAAAAGTCTTTAAAAAATCAAAATCTTTTGTTTTAATCCTTATCTGGAACATCGAGCAGAAGATATTAATATTTTACTTACATTTGTAAATGCTATATTATATTTACTTTCGTTTTCTTCGATTCAACCATTCAATCATTTAACTAAACCGGAGGACGCACGTCTCTCGGCAGAATCGCAGTTGCCACAACTGAGGCAAACAGAACTTTAATTATTGCACCGGGAATAAATGGGAAAAACCCCATTGCGAGAAGAGGCGTAAAGCCAGGGAAAGAACCTTTAATTAAATAAAAATAAAACCCTAATTGAATCAATCCGGGAGTATATATTAAAAAGAAATTTGCAAATAGCATCAACAAAAAAATAGAAGAAAAAGTTCGCAACTTGACATATCTATCAACAACATATCCCAGAAAGAAAGCAGCTAAGACAAAACCAACCAAATACCCTCCTGTAGGGCCAATAACACTGCCACCTGCAAACCAACCGACACCCAACATCCCAACATAAACATAAACCATCTGGCTTATTCCTCCCCAATTTCGCCCGAGAAGAACTCCGGCAAGGAGAACAAAAAATGTCTGTAACGTAATAGGAACAGGTGTCCAGGGAAGAGAAACTCTAATCTGAGCTGATAGCCCGGTTAAACATGCAACACCTATAGCAAAAAGACTTTTCTTTACAATTGTCAAATTACGAGACCAGTTAAAAAACAACCAGGAAGCTCTCTTAAAATCATTTAAAACCTTTACGTTATACATCTCTCCCTCCTTATATTTATTGTCCTACAACAAGCTTTACATTATCTCCAAAAGTAACTTCTACACCCGGCGCTGGAAACTGTTGGATGACAACATCTATTTCCCCTTCTGTTCTCTTGACCTCTGATAATACAAGACCATACTTCAATATCTCGCCCTGAGCTTCTTCCAAGTTCATGCCATTTAGATTCAGCATCAAAAAAACCTTTCTTTTTTCGGTACCTATGAAAATGGTAAGCATACTTCCTAGAGCTATACTATCTTCAATCGAAGGTTTCGTCTTGACAACCCTGCCATCTAAACTTTTATCTCTCACGGGATAATTTATGAAAACTCTATTTGTTATCCCGTAACTATCAAGAGAATCTACAGCAATCTTCCTGGAAAGCCCAACAATGTCAGGTAAGACAATTTTTTTAGGACCCCTACTAACAACAAGTTCAATAACACTTCCGATTTTTACATCTTCCTTTGCCGGGGGTTCGGTATTTACAATAAGACCTTTAGCCACCTCACTTGAGTAGACACTGTCCGAAACGACGTACCTTAAATCAAGTGTAGAGAGAAAACTTTTTGTCTTTTCCAGACTCATATGTTTAAGATACGGGACTTCTATGGTCTTACTGTGCTTAACTATAACAGGCATTAAAAAATAGAAAACTATAAAACCAAAAAAGAAAGATCCTGCAACAATAGACACATAAGTGACAATTTTCTTCATCAGCGACCCTCACGATTTACGGTTATATCGACCTTAGAGCCTTTTTCAATCATTACCCCAGGCTCTGGACTTTGTCTGATAATAATATCAAAAGCATGCTCTCCGCTTGTGATGTAACTCTTCCTCCCCAAGTCAAGGCCACTTTCTTCCAAGAGTATCCGGGCCCTATATTCACTCTTTCCTCTGAGGTTAGGAACAGCTACTTTACCTCCACCCGAAGAGACAATTAATTTTATAGGAACTGCTTCCGTAACTTTCTGACCCGGTTCAGGTATCGTTTGCAAAACAACATCCTTGGCTTTTTCTGATTCTTGTCTTTCAACCACCCCCACACTGAGACCTCTCTCAGACAGATATACTTTAGCCTGGTTGACATCAAAACCAATCACAGAAGGTACAACTATTTCCTCGGTTTCGTCTATGTTCGCCTCTGGACCTTTACTCAAAACAATTCTCACAGTTGTACCTTCTTCTACTGTTTCTCCTGCAGTTGGCTTCTGGTAAATAACTCTATTTTTCTTTGTTGTTGGATGAAATTTTTCATCCTCTACAATTATTTTTAATCCTTTCTCGTCCAGAATCATCTCGGCTTTATTTAAATCTAAATTTTCGACATCCGGGACTTCTACCATTTTTGATTCCCCGGATACTACGTTAGGAACAAAATACACGAAAGTAAAACAAACTAAACCGGAAACTACCATTGAAGTTAGAAAAGATATCCAAAAAACCTTTGCAGAACTCTGCTGATAATACATAATGACTACCTCCTTATAAGTGCCGCGCCGAATCCCCCATCATAAAAGGGATAGCCGGGAAGATTCCGAATAAAGGGATCCTCCTTGCATGCGCATTTAACAATAAAATCAGGATTTTCTTCTAAAAACCATTGTACCTGTTTTTCGTTTTCCTGCGGAAGAATAGAACATGTTGAATATACCAAAACTCCGTTCTTATTCAAATTCTCAGCAGCAGATTTTAACATCTCTCTCTGTAAAGCAACAAGCCTGTTTAAAGATGTAAGGTTAAGGTTCCATCTGAGTTCGCCTTTTTTCCCCATAACACCCGTGCCAGAACAAGGTACATCCAAAAGTATCCTATCCGCTTGGGCAACCCTAAAATATTTTACATCACCCTTAATCGGATAAACGCTCTTTATACCCAATCGCTCGGCATTGCTGACCACCATATAGAGATCTTTTTTATCAACAGACAACACGATTCCCTTATCTCCCATAATTTCAGCTATACCGGTACTCTTTGTACCGGGAGCAGAACATAAATCGAGTATAATTTCGTCCTCTTCGGCAGAAAGAATCTCCGTGTTCATTGTCTGAGTAACACCCTGAATTTGAAAATAACCTCTTTTAAAGCTATTACTATAAACAACACCACTCTCTGTCAAGAGATTATATTCTCTCCCCTCTATTTTTTTCGCATCAAAACCTTCTTCTTTTAAATTTTCAAGCACTTCCCCGGGTGTAGACTTCAATCTGTTAACTCGAATCGTTGTAACAGGTGGACGGTTACTCTCTCTTAATATATTTTCCGTTTTCTCGCCATATTCATCCATCAATAGGCGAACCAAAAACTCCGGGAAAGAGTAGAACGTAGACAAATATTTTAAAGGTTCCTCAGGATAAGTAACAGGATGGAGATTTCTAAGGACAGCATTTACAAGGGATGCAGTCCCGTTATGCCCGTATTTTTTTGCAAGATTTACAGATTCATTTACCACAGCGTGATCTGGGTCGCTACTTACGAGCAGCCCATAAGCTCCTTCTCTCAGTATATTTCTAATAGGCAAAGGCAAACTTTTAAGTTTTTTATTCTTTAAATGTTTTTCCAGAATGTAATCAAGTCTCTTAACCATCTTAACTGTCCCATAATAATAATCATAGGCTTTCTGTATATCCTTATCTACTTTTTCTCCTTTCCGTAATTCTGTAAAATTTTTTAAAGTCTTTCTCCCGCTTTCAAACTCGATTAAAGCCTTTAAAGCCAATTCGCGTCCATTCATTTCAATCTCCAGATACTCCCTTCCGGATTGTCCTGTATCATTACCCCGCTTTCCTCGAGAACAGTCCTTATCCTGTCAGCCATATCGTAATTACCCTCATCTCTGAGATCGTTGCGTAATTTTACAATTTCCTCAATAGCAGGGCCAAGTTCCTGCTTTCCACCTCCAAAATTAAACCCAAGAGTCTCCAGCAGAAAAGCCAAGGTTTCTCTAAAGGAACCCATATCTTTTTTATCTGCCTTAAGACCTTTGTTAACCACATCAAAAGCCAGGGCTACAGCCCCGGGAGTACCAAGATCATCATTCATTTTATCTTCAAATGATTCAATTAAATCTGAAAACAAATTACCTTTCATTCCTTTAGAAATATTCAAAAAATTAACAATCTTTTCCCAACCGGAAGCAGCCTGCTTAAGCATGTCAGTATTGTAGTCTATAGGGTTTCTATAATGCGCCTGCAACAGATATAACCGAATGGCATTCGGGTCAAATCCCGCCAAAAGCTCTCTTATTGGCACAAAATTCAACAAAGACTTTGACATCTTTTCTCCCTTTATGTTAAGCATCTCGTTATGCACCCAAAATTTTGCGAATGCTTTACCGGTTGCAGTCTCAGACTGGGCAATTTCATTTTCATGATGAGGGAAAATCAGATCACTTCCGCCACCATGAATATCGATTGTGTCTCCCAGATAATAATTTGCCATTGCAGAACATTCTATGTGCCAGCCGGGTCTTCCTTTCCCCCAGGGAGAAAACCAGGAAGGCTCCGAAGATTTTGCTTTCTTCCACAAAACGAAATCGAGAGGGTCTTCTTTATTTTTGTTTACCTTAATCCTTGCCCCCGACCTCAAATCCTCGACTTTTTTCCTAGAGAGTTTTCCATAATCTTTAAATTTGCGAACACTAAAAAATACATCTCCATCCTTTTGATAAGCTACCCCTCTCTTTTCTAATTTTTGCACAAGACTTATTATCTCTTCAATATGCTGGGTTGCTCGCGGGTAAAAAGCAGGCTCCAAAATGTTAAGACGGCTAATTACATCTCTATATTCATTTTCAAAATAGGCGGCTATCTCCCTATAATCTTTTCCTTCTTCTTCCGCTTTCGTAATAACTTTATCGTCAATATCCGTAAAGTTAACTATTAATTTAACATCGTATCCGAGATATTTTAAATAGCGATGAAGGACATCCGAAGTGAGAGCTGCTCTAATATGACCAATATGAGGGGATTCCTGCAAAGTCATGCCGCAATAATAAACTGAAACCTCTTTCCCTTTTAAAGGCTTAAATTCTTCTTTCTCTCTGCTTAACGTATTGTAAAGCCTCATTAAAGCTTAAACCCCACTTCGATTTCCTTATCCTTAATTTCCAAAGAAACTCTTTTCCCAAAAAAGTAGGTTGTAAAAAGACTGACAACTCGATTGGCTACAGCAAGACCAATCATATTGGTAGCTCTCTGCGAAAGCCTTCTTTTATCTCGCCTCATATCTCTATAATTGTCTTCTAATTCCCCGGATTGCCAATCCCAGGCATCGGAACCCGTATACGAATTCTCCTCAATATACTCCTTTCTCGCCTCGATTCTCTCCTGCATAACTTCAGCATCCAGAGTGTCGGGATATAATCTCCTTGCCTTTTCTTTAACCAATTCATTATAGTCAATATTTGTCAGAAAATCTTCTATTGCATTAAAATAGTCCTCGTCTTGATTGCTAAGATTCGCGGACGCATAAAAAGCAGCAAAGTTTCGGGATATTCTATCTCTTTCATTCTCTTGTATCTTGCTGTCAAAATAAGTCAACCAAATCGCCGCTTCCGCTACCATAAAACACAACCCTCTCTCTTTGTCTCCCATCAAGTAATCTCCAGAGCCGGGAACAACAAAAGAGGAAAAAGCCGCTTTTGCCGGCGTTATTGAAAAAAGAATAGTAAGCAACAACATTAATGCTCCTCCTTTGTTTATCTTTTAAAATTTATTTAATAAACCAAATTTAAATTTATCGAAAACAACATTATCAACATCGATGGTGGCAATGTAAATACCGTTAGCTTCTCCTGCAAGATCCCCATCTATCCTGATATCATTTGGGCCAAAAAACCCGGTTACTCTTTTTTCAGTTATAAGCCTGCCAGCAAGGGAATAAACTCTTATTACAACATCCTCTGCCGAAGCGCTTAAGATAAATCTTATGGAAGCTTCATCTCCTCCTCTAACGGGAGAAGGATAAATATAAAATTCCTCAACAGCTAATTCATCTTCTTCATCAAATCTACCTGGTAGGAGGGAATCAGGAAAAACTGATTGATGATCATTGTTATAATAAATTCTATTCCATCCATCATTTCTATGATAACCGTCGGTCTCCCAACCGTATAACCATCCGTCACGCGAACCAATAAATAAATCCGAACGTCCATCTCCGTTTATATCGAAAACCAGCGGTGTCGAATAAGACCTCTGCCCCGTGGCGAAAGGAAATTCAACAACTTTTTCACCCTCTCCGTTATAAGCAAGAACCCCTCCGTCGGGAGAACCAAACACTATGTCCAGCAGAGAATCTCCGCTTACGTCAGAGAGACTCACTGAAGACTGGGTCTGCTCTGACAGGTGTATTTCTATTGGGAAATTATCGAGCAGAAAACCATTTCTGTTTAAAGCAAATATATTCGAACTGTCTGCAAAAACGACATCAAGATAACCGTCGTTGTTTATATCTCCAAGTGCCGGAGTTGAGATAAAAGTCTTCGCGGGAAGTTCCCTTTTCCACTCTATCTCTCCTGTTGTATCGACAGCAAAAATCACTTTCGAGCCTGCCGAACACAGAATTTCTTTAATTCCATCTCTGTCTATATCTCCCGCCACCGGTGAAGATAGGCTATAAGAGACATTCTCCTCCCCTTTCCTCCAAACAATCTCGCCAGCAGTTGAAACTTTTAAAAGAGTACCATCTGCCGGTAAAACGTATATACTATTTCCAATAACAAGTGGTGTGGCGACCAGCCAATCTCCAACGTACAGCGGAAACCCATCTGCTTCGACCAGACTATCGCCGTCCCATATGAGCAGGTGTAATTCAGAAGCTGAAGTACCAAAAAGTATTTCTTTACCTCCTCCGGGAAGAATGTCTGCTGAAGAAGCACTTCCGTATATACATCCGGTTACGGAAAGAGAATCCAATATAACATCGGAAGAGATATCGTAGAGAAAAACTCTTCCTTGTATGGTCATATCAAAAACTTCAAGATCCCCGTTCCCGGTAACGTCAGTTATAAGAGGAGAAGTGTATGTGGAATCGGAATATACAGAATCCATTAATTCAGCCATTTTGAATAGAGTTTCATCAGGATTTACTCGATAAACACCTCCCCACATATCACCCACATAAATGGTGCTATCTACGTTCTGCGGCGAAATTACATCCATTGACCCGCCGAATTTTTTAGGAAAGTTTGCAAGACTTCTGTAAAACGAAACATCAAAATACATAATTGTATCGGGAGAGGAAATATTTGAAATAGTTATACCCGTCCAGTTACCAAAATTATCATGCGTGCTGGGATCTGTTTCGGGTGAAAATTCGGAATTAAAACCTCCTTCGCTGAAAACATCCAACTGAGAACCAGAGGTGGCGGCAGTCCAATTTTGTATTGTATACAAATCTTTCTCGAAATCCTGAATGCCGTCGGCTTCCTCAAGGTCGACTCCCTTTGGAAATCCAACATTTATCATATTGTATAATTCCGTTTCTGCTATCTTTCTCTCGTCGATATGCCAGATTGCAAGACCACCTGAGTTTAAGTCACAGGGAAGAGAAGATTCGTAATCATCTATATCAACAAGAATATTATCCTTCCACACCCTATACCCGTTCGAATCTACTTTACTTGTACATGGACTAACATACCGGAGAGTATCGGGATTAACATAAGCGAATTTATTCTCTATTAGAAAGTACTCATCCGCGTTAATTGGAATTTTATAAATTCTCGGAATGGTTGAATCCATACTGCCTGCCCATTTCACAGGAAGGGAAGTAGAAGCCCTATCTATTATGTGAGGATTATCGAATCCAAGCTCAATTCTATTGTAAGCGCACAACCTTGGAGGTATAAGACCATTAATATTCCAATTACCACTACCCATAAGAGCCCAACCTCCCATACCCATAGTTTCATAGGTGATATCATATAAATCCAGAAGTCCTAAAGCATGCCCGAATTCATGACACAATGTACCCTGAAGATAAGAGGGAAAACTATCCTGAAAACTCGTCTCAGGCATCATAACGCCCGAATCTATCGTATCGCCGTCAGCCACAAGATAAGAGCCGAATAAGTCGTGCATACCGGAACCCTGTGCAACAATAATGTCATATGGAGAATTACCTAAAATATCAGACTGCCATCCCGATCCTGCATGAAAGACAATAACCTCATCAAAACCGGAAAAATCGGCATCGTAATCGGCTACTTCCACAGCATCCCGCAACAATTTAAAAAACCCAAGAACGAAATTATCCAGATCCCCGTAATATTTTATCTCATGAGGTAGAGAATATCCGGAATCACCCGTAGGGGGAAGAACTTCCCACTCAATCCATAATTTTCCATAAGAAACCTTATAATAGTAATTGTGCAAAAACTCCATCAATCGATTAAAATATGTTAAATCATGCGAAGGGTCATAACTAAGGTTTCGACTAATTGTAGTATCGATCAGAGTATCCGTTCCAACAGATGTTGTATCATACGTTGTATCACAAATAGATCCAAAACCTTCAAGATTGAATCTGCCATTACCCGTAGTAAGAGACGTGGTATCCTCCAAGAATTCAACTCTGATAACAGCAACACGTACTGTATCAACACCATTAGCCCTCATACCGCGATACGACTGCAAAATCTTCTGGTCTTCAGATTCTTCCGTTTTATACTTACGCTTAGGGCCAAAATACCTGAGATGGTCAGGATGCATTTTATAAACTTCTATCTGCTTTTCCATCAAACGTGGTATAACAAGTTTATTCAGGGAATCGATAAGCGCTTCATTCGTTAACGGATCCTGAATGGCTATAGATAAAATTAATAAAATCAAATTTTTCTCCTTTTATTTTCTACCACGGAGGGAGAGGGATTTGAACCCCCGTTCCGCTTTCGCGGAAACACGATTTCGAATCGTGCGCTTTCAACCGCTCAGCCATCCCTCCTCTTTTTAAAAAACTTTCTCAGCAAATTTGCAGATTCTTCCTTTAAAATACCGGATGCGACCTCAAATTTCCAGTTCCAATCTTTATTCCTCACGTCGATCACAGAACCAAAAGCCCCGAATTTTTCGTCACTCGCCCCATACACCACCCTGCTTATTCTTGCCTGAACCACAGCACCCGCACACATAAGGCAAGGTTCGAGTGTAGAATACAGAACACTGCCATCTAATCTCCAATCTCCAATAGAATTAGCAGCTGCAGTAATAGCTATAATTTCGGCATGAGCAGTAGGATCTTTAAGGGTTTCTTTCCTGTTTGCTCCTCTACCAATAATAGCACCATTTTTAACAACAACAGCTCCAACGGGAACCTCCTCATTGCTAAAAGAGTTCTCTGCCTCCTTCAAAGCTTCCCGCATCCATTTTTCATCTTCCGCCTTATTCATATAAATTTTTTCGTCAACAAGTACGCCTGAGAGGATTCGAACCTCCAACCTGCGGATCCGTAGTCCGCCGCTCTTTCCAGTTGAGCTACAGGCGTAATATAATTTAAAATATACAATAAACCCTTTTACTGTCAAGACTAATAAAAAGAGCCTTTTGTTCCTTATTTTTTGAAAGAAAACACGAGATTACACAAGATTGACACTGATAAAAAATTTAAACCACAAAGTACACAAAGGTCAGAAAGTTTTTATTTGTTTCTTAAGCTAATAGCAAACGGCCAGCCACTAAAAGCTATGCTTTAAAACTAATTAAACCGTCAATAAAAAGTATCTAATCAACTAAAAGAATTTTTCCTCTCGAAGGTACACTTTTATCTGCCTTTAAAACTCCAAAATACACTCCTGAAACGCATTTTTTGCCGTTATCCCCTTTCCCATCCCAGGGAAGAGTAATCGGCGAAGCGAAGCCGTCGCCTATAGAAAAAGATTTAACAAGTGTTCCGCTCACATTATAGATTGAAAACCGGGCGCCGGTGGCACCAACAGGTACATTCAACAAAAACTCCGTACTACCGCTAAACGGGTTGGGAAAAACGCTGAATTTTAACTGGGATGGATTAAGGGGAGAAACCTCCACTCCCCCCGTTAAATCCTCTAACACCCAAACGGTTCCTTCGTCATGACAACACACGTATATTTTACTTGTCTTAGGGTTCACGCAAATAGTACGAGGCGTATCCCCAACTCCTATAGAACTAACAAGAGAACCGGAAGAAACGTCGATAACACTAACACTATCTACATAATAATTCGAAACATAAATCCTGTTTATCTGCGGGTATACACCGACTGCAATAGAATAGTCCACAGCCTCAAAAGTATCAATCCAGGCATTTGTTGCACCGTCAATCACATGAACCTCATCCCGAGATTGTCCTGGCACATAGATGCGGTTCGTGTTCGGGTTTACACCAATCATTCCCGGACCGATTACAGTATTAATAGAAGTTATCAAAGAATCACCTTCTCCATCAATTACACTTACACTAAACTGTTCACTTGTATAGATACGGTTAGTTGCAGGGTTAACGGCAACAGCTAGAGGGCCGGCTCCAACCGAAATAGTATCAATAACAGAATTAGTACTGCCGTTTATAACAAAAACATTGTTGTCATAGGCATGTGCCACATATATCTTGTTTGTGACCTGGTTAACAGCAAGTCCATAAGGATAATACTCGACTGGAATATCGGTAACCAAAGAATTATCCGAGCAATCAATTACATAAACGCTGCTATCCGATATACTTGCTGCGTATACCCGGTTCCTTACAGTATCCACGTCAAGATCGTTGACACCTGATGCACCCCAAATAGTATCAATCACGGCACCTGACGCGCCATCGATTTCCGTAATCCAATATCCGTTGCTTACATATATCCTGTTTGTTGCCGGGTTTACACCGATTCCAGCGGCAATATATCCAACATCAATAGTATCAATAACAGAAACCTGCCCTGTACCTGTAATGGTAAAACACAGCACCAAACTAACAAGTATAACTCTTTGCAAGAAAGACATAACAGCCTCCTTTTAATTCAAAAATTTCAACAAAAATAAATATATTTAACTATTCTCTAATCCTCAGAAAAGAAAGAATTTACTTGGGCACATTCGCCGCCCCCAACTAAGCGCCGAATTTATCCAGTCGCTCCGCGTGAGCGAGAAGTAGAGATGTAAGGTAAAGAGAAGGGATCCGACCTATGCTTCCTCTATAACATTCTCTCTCGCTAAAGTTCGAAACACCGCTAATTCGTGCCCATTTGGAAACAATTAAAAGAGGAACAGGATGCCAGGAATGCGACTTAAAGGTAGCTGGCGTCGAATGGTCCCCGGTTACAGCCAAAACATCGGGAGAGAGATTCATTATTTCGGGAATATAGCTATCCGTTTCCTCGATTTTTTCGACTTTCGCATCAAAATTACCATCTTCTCCGTAAGAATCTACTTTTTTAATATGAATATAAAAATAATCGTAATCCTTATATGATTTTTTAAACACCTTAAATTCCTCTTCAACAGAAGTAGGTGTTCTATCAACATCCATTCCTATCAATTGCGTTAAACCTCTGTACATCGGATAATCGGCAATCGATTTCGCTTTGAGTTTGTAAATTTCCTGAAATTGAGGTAAATCAGGATAACCAGAAATCCCCCGAAGGACCGCAGCGTTTGGTTTTTCGTTTATTCCATCGAGCGCTTTTTGAATTTTTTCTGTTAGCTTGTTTATAATATCGGCAGTTTTTTTCGCGGATTTTGAGTCCGAAGTAGGAACGGAATTAAGAATTTTTTCTCCAACCCTTTGAGGGTCCGTATCCGTCACCTCCCCGCAAACATCACCTCCTCTCAGCCTGACTACGAATCGATGCTCTTTGCCGCTCGTAAAAGAGACCTTAACTCCTTCTATTTTAGAAATTTCTTTATTTAAATGTTTGACTATTTTTTTATTTACTTCGGTAGCTATCCTCCCGGCTCTTCTGTCCTTAACAACACCTTTTTCAACAATACAAAAATTGCCTCTTGCAGTCAGATCCCCTTTTTTTACTTCTACCCCCACACCTAATGCTTCAAGAATGCCCCTGCCAATTTGATATTTAACAGGATCATAACCGAAAAGAGCAAGATGAGCCGGACCACTCCCGGGAGTTATTCCGGGGAAAACAGGATCCAACAGACCACACTCATTTTTAGAAGCAAGGTTGTCCAAATTTTTGGTTCGCGCAATCTCAAGAGCCGTTTTGCCTTTATAGGGCAACCCTCCAAGCCCATCCATAACCAGTAAAACAATCTTTTTATCATTTTTTTTCGTAAGACTTGTAAGAATCTCAATCGTATCGTACACTTAACCTCCTAAAAATTAAAATCTCTAAGCAGAACCAAGATAATGGTCACTCCAAACAGGATCAGTCAGTTCATGCATTTCTTTACCGTAATTTATCAGTCCCTTATTAAACCCGTCATCTTTTAAAGCAACAGCCGCATCATCATCTGCCGGATTTACATTATGTTTTTTTATTACCTCAAGAAACTTTCCGCGATGGTCTCTAATAAAGCAGGGCATAATCCAATTCTTGTGTTCCTCAGCCGGCTGCTTATATCCGTAATTAAACTGCCATTCTCTTATATCTTTGAAAAACCCGGAATGTATTATATCGTTTAAATTGCGTCCTTCTTTAAAAGCCTCATACACGTTATCCACAGTGTAAGGAACGAATACACATGGGGTAACATTCCCATCCCAATTAATATAGAAATAACCTCCGGGTCTTGCGCCTGCGATACATCCGTCAGACCCAGTGGCCGTACTCCAGAAATCAGCCACGAAGATATCTTCTTTGCGCATAAGATGCCACTCCCATTCATACAATCTGGCTCTCTGTTTTGGTGTCGGCATTAAATCGAGAGTAAATTTTCGTCCTATCGGCATATACTGGAAAATCCAGGCATACATAGCACCAATTTCCTTAAAGAAAAAATTCCTGAATTCATCGGAAGTAATCACATCAATATTATGACTGGTAGCAGTTACGGACAACCCAAAAGGAACTCCCGCATTCTTTAGATTACCCATGGCTTTTAATATTCTATCAAAAACCCCATTTCCTCTTCTGTCATCGGTTTCCTTTTTTAATCCTTCGACCGATATAGCCGGAGTAACGTTACCTAATTTAGCCATCCTTTTCGCCACTTCCTCCGAAATCAAGGTACCATTTGTATACATAAGGAAATACGTGTCATCATATTTTTCATAAATATCAAGAATAGTTTTACCATACTTATCATCCTTATACATCAGGGGCTCCCCCCCGGAAATTACGATAAATTTCACATCCCATAAATCACGCGCTTGATCTATTATTTTTGTAAAAACACCCCATTCCAATTTTTCATTAAATTCAGCACCACTCGCAGCATAGCATCCCTTACATCTTAAATTGCATTTTTTCGTCGGGGATATAGTCATAAAAACAGGCGGCCTTTCTCCATATTTTTTTAGATATTCTAACCTATTATAAAAACCACCGAAGAAAACATTTCCCAAAAAAACTCTAAGTAATCCCTCAATTGAATCTCTCGACAAATTTCCTTTTTCAACAGATCTCTCAATACTTCTAAAAATCGATCTCGCCATATAATACTTGTCTTCCTGAACTCTTAAAGGCCTATTATCCGGATTTTCTCTTATCAAATCTGCATATATGCGCCTTTCCATACTACGCACCAACAAACCTCTTAGCTTCTCTTTGTTTATCGCAAAGTTTGCGGTCGATGAAATTGCCTTAAAGCTCGCTCTTTTTATAAAATCCATACATACCTCCCTCCGAATTTCACGCCATAGTTTTTTTAAAGATCCAACTCCAAGCCAAAACTTTTAATGAATTTTTTTAATAGACTTTTATTAAGCTGATAGAAAACCCATCTTTTATACCGCCTCTTTAAAACCAAACCCGATTCTTCAAGCCTTCTAAGATGATGGGAAACAGTAGGCTGGGAAAGTTTTAGCGCTTCAACAATTTTAGAAACATTTTTTTCCCCTTGATTCAGTATCTTCAATATTTTCAACCTGGTACCATCCGCCAACAAATAAAGAATACTATTTATATCCATCAAACCTCCTAATAAGCTAAATTACAAATTTAATATATAGACGACTATCTATATATCACTTTTTCCACTATAATAAATTATTGAGTTTTGTCAAGGGGGGCTACCTCCCATTTTTTACCACAGCACACACAGAGCAAAAAATAGATTCTTACGTAACTTCCTTATCTTAAAAACAAAAATCCGTTGTAAATACTTGTGAATACCAGATTTGTAATGTTTGAACACAAAATTTTGGGAAGGCAAGCAACTTTGCCTCTTGACAAAGTTCCAAAATACTTTAATTATAGAGTATCTCTTCGGGGTTGGGTGTAATTCCCAACCGGCGGTGAAAGCCCGCGAGGAGCAATCCTGATTCGGTGGAATTCCGAAGCCGACGGTGAAAGTCCGGATGAGAGAAGGGAATTATATTCAGAAAACCCCGAAGAGGGGTTTTTTATGAATAAATTAGATGAATATTTTTTAAAAGAAACATTTGAACTTGCGAGAACCGCTGAAGGAATTGTTTCACCCAATCCTCTTGTTGGAGCCTGTGTAGTAAAGAATGGAGTTATTGTCGGTAGAGGTTATCATAAAGGGCCGGGAACTCCGCACGCTGAAGTCGAAGCTATCACAGAAGCCGGAGACAAAACTAAAGATGCTACTTTATATGTTTCTCTCGAACCTTGTTGTCACCACGGAAATACACCTCCATGCGTAGAACTTATCGAATCCAAAGGAATAAAAAGGGTTGTTGCCCCAATAAAAGACCCCAATCCTCTTGTCAATGGCAAAGGTTTTAAACGCCTGAGGAGTAAAGGAATCCAGGTTAAAACAGAAATTCTCGAAGAAGAAGCGAAGAAACTCAATTCTTTCTACTTAAAATATATTACAAAGAAAACCCCTTATGTTATTTTAAAAGCGGCCATGACCCTTGACGGGAAAATCGGAGATCCTAGCAGAGGGATTTACAAAATATCAGGCGACGAGTCTCATAAGGAAGTTCACCGCCTGAGAAATAAAGTAGATGCAATTCTAATTGGTGTTGGAACTGTCTTGAGTGATAATCCAGCCCTGACAGTACGGAAAGTTAAAGCAACCAAACAACCCTACAAAATCATAATAGATCCCACTCTTAAGTGCTCTGCGGACGCAAAAATTTTCCGGGGAGGAGGTAAGGTCATTCTTGTTACGACTAAAAAAGAAGCAAAAGAAAAATATCCTGATGCAGAAATATGGATTTTTAAAGAAAAAAACAGCTTCATAGATGTTAAAGAGATTTTGAAAAGAGCAGGCGAAGAGAACATCACTTCGATTGTGGTGGAAGGGGGCAGTAAAACTTTTACTCAATTCGTTAAATCTGAAACAGTGGATAAATATCTTCTTTTCTTTTCTCCTTCTTTTATAGGTAAAGGAGTTTCTTTAATCGATTCCCCTTTGAAAAGAGTTTTTTTAGATGCAAGTGTAGGGAAAATAGGAGAAGATATTTTAATAGAGGCTAATAATGTTTACGGGAATAATTAAAAATGTAATCAAGCTTGATAGAGTAAAAAAGAATAAAAACGATATGGTGATTCACTTAATGCTGCCTTTCCCCGCGAACACGGGAGACAGTGTTTCTGTGAACGGTGCCTGTTTGACGGTTTCTAAAATATTGGGGAAAACCTATATCTTCGATGTTTCTTCCGAAACTCTTTTCCGCAGCAATCTTTCTAATCTCAATGTTGGCGATTGGGTAAATGTCGAACCTTCACTCACCGCAGGGGATTTACTTCACGGACATCTTGTTTACGGGCATATAGACGGAGTCGGTAAAATTTTGAGCATAAAGAAAACCCGGGATACCTATGAATTTATCCTTGAATATCCTTCCGAACTTTCAAAGTTTCTTGCCGAAAAAGGCAGCATTGCGCTCGATGGAGTTTCTCTTACTATTACCGAAGTAAAAGAAAAAAGTTTTAAGATTGTTATGGTTAAGCATACTTTATTAAATACAAACTTTAAATACAAAAAAAGGGGAGATATCGTGAATATTGAAATAGATCCACTGGCAAGATATTTGCAAAGATTATTGGAGTTCAAATGAAGAAGTTTAGTTCCATAGACGATATAATTGAAGACGTCAAAAAAGGTAAACCTCTTATTGTGGTAGACGATGAAGACAGAGAAAACGAAGGGGATTTTGTAGTGGTTTCAGAGAAAGTTACTCCCGAGACAATAAATTTTATGGCAAAAGAAGGTCGTGGTCTGATTTGTGTTTCTCTTACCCAGAAAAGATTAATTGAACTTGAACTTCCCCTAATGACTACAAATATTACGGCCCGCCACGGAACGGCTTTTGCTGTTTCGGTTGATGCTAAAGATGGCACAACTACTGGCATTAGTGCGTTTGATAGAGCTGCAACCATTAAAAAACTTATTGATCCCAAAACAAAACCTTCGGACCTTTCAAGACCCGGGCATGTTTTTCCTATAATGGCAAAAGAAGGTTGCACCTTAAGAAGAGCAGGCCACACTGAAGCTTCTATAGACATTGCCAAGATAGCAGGACTATATCCTTCAGCTGTTATTTGCGAAATAATGGATGAAGACGGAACTATGGCAAGGTTGCCGCGTCTCCTCGAGATCGCGGATAAGCATAATCTTAAAATAACTACAGTAAAAAGTCTGATAGAGTACAGACAAAAAAGAGAAAAACTAATTAACAGAGAAACAGAAGTTGCCTTTCCTACTCATCATGGAAAATTTCGGCTTATTCCTTACACAAATGTTATAGATGAGAAGGTCCATATTGTTCTTGTCAAAGGAAAAGTAAGTAATCAAAAGGATGTTTTGGTTAGAGTTCATTCGGAATGTTTAACCGGAGACACGCTTCGTTCTCTCCGGTGTGATTGCGGAGAACAACTTGTGAATGCCCTAAAAGCTATACAGAAAGAAGGTAGAGGCGTTTTTCTGTATATGAGACAAGAAGGAAGAGGGATAGGGCTGCTAAATAAACTTAAAGCTTATAGTCTTCAAGACGAAGGATTCGACACAGTCCAGGCAAATGAAAAGCTGGGCTTCAGGATGGACCTACGCGACTATGGAATAGGAGCTCAGATACTAAAAGATCTTGGCTTATCAACCATTCGTCTTCTAACAAATAATCCGAGAAAAATTGTGGGTTTGGAAGGTTACGGTCTCAAAGTAACCGAAAGAGTTCCAATAGAAATCGAACCGACGGAAGAAAATATTAAATATCTAAAAACAAAGAAAAACAAATTAGGTCATACACTTAAAAATGTTTAAGAAGGAGGGTTTATGGAATACAAGGGTTTAATCAAAGGAAAAGGAATTAAAATAGCAATTATTGTACCCCGATTTAACTCCAGAGTAACAGGGATATTAAAAGAAGGAGCGATGGACTGTTTAAGACAGCATGAAGTAAAAGAAGAAGACATCGATACATATTGGGTCCCGGGTTCTTTCGAGCTACCTATGCTTCTTTCCAAGGTTGTAAAAATTAAAAAATATGATGGGTTTTTAGTCCTTGGAGCTTTAATCAGGGGTGAAACACCTCATTTTGATCATCTCGCGACGGAAACAACAAAAGGTATAGCCAAGATATCACTCGAGATAAAAAAGCCTGTAGGGTACGGGGTTATAACTGCCGACACAGAAGAACAAGCTTTAAGTAGAGCGGGGATGAAAGTCGGCAATAAAGGATGGGATGCGGCTTTGACAACTCTTGAAATGATAAACCTTTACAAAGAAATAGAAAAGTGAAGAGTAAAGGATCAAGAAGACTCGGCAGGATACTTGCGGCTCAAGTCCTTTATCCCAAGAGGATAAATCTTAAGCTTTCAACCGCTCATCTCGAGAAAATTATTAGTTTAAACAGACAGGATTACGATGAAGAAGCTTTAGCTTTCGCAAAAACCCTGTTGAATCT
>Ga0307438_1001071_pt1 | contig 18336 bp, 12 predicted proteins | sample SalMarWE160110MG_FD_202144 | JGI IMG/M metagenome (GOLD analysis project Ga0307438, IMG submission 202144) | Salt marsh sediment microbial communities from the Plum Island Ecosystem LTER, Massachusetts, United States - WE1603-110 | ecosystem: Environmental > Aquatic > Marine > Intertidal zone >... | reverse complement strand
CCGCGGCTCATACACTTAAACTGGGAGATAAATGTCCGACAGATACGGTTTGTTTTCACGCTCAGCAGTGTGTGGAAAAATATCTCAAGGCCTTTCTTGTTGTACTGGAAATCGAATTTCCCCGAACCCATGATATCGAAATTTTAGTCTCATTGATACCGAAAAGCATACGTCTTTCTTTGACAATTGAAGAACAGAGGCGACTGACTGAATATGCGACAGTAATGCGTTACCCCGGCCCATACGAGCCAATTTCGCTTTCGGAAGCAAAACAGGAGGTAAAACTTGCTCGGCGGGTAAGGCAAAAAATACGAAAGCTCCTACAGAAAGATGGGCTCTTCTAAACAAAGACGGATAAAAGAGAACAGAAATGTTTTCCCTGGTTAGCCGCAGGTCTCTTTCTGTCTAATCTACAATATAGTTGTATTTTTCTACTGCCTGTTTTTTTATGTATTCAATATAAATGGAAAAGTGTTTTTCGGGCACGACACAATTCCCGTCGCCATCCGGATAAATAACCTTGAGAATTTTGCCTCTTTCCCATTCATTTGGATATATGTTGTGTTTCATTGAAAAACCATATATTTCCAGTAAGTCTATATTAGGAACAGCAAGAGGTTCCGGCTGTGCATTGTAACAAATACCGGGAACAAGGACTGGTGTTACGAAGCCGTCATTTAAGCCGATGTCCATATTTTTCCTTATGGTATCGACAAGAAAATAGCCAGTGTACCACTTGTCTCTCACTTTTTCAGATGCATATATTGCGACACTCTTCGGCTGAGCACCGAGCTCTCCGAGTTTCCGGTCGATAGCCAGTGTCATTGCCCTGTTATACGGATATTGGGTGTTTTTCACGGCTTCAACGGCAAGTTTCGTGCCTAAAAGATTCGAATATATATCTTCCCAGGAAAACGCAGAATTGAACTCCGGCTCAACCCCTATAAAGTGCACCCCGAACCATGTGAGAATTTCATGCCATATCGTTGCCTGAAATACCAGATATGGTGCAACATCGAATGCGATTGAATCAGCAATTTTTTCTTTAGTTTTGCGAGATAAGCTGTCCCAGCATTTCGGATAGGCAAACAAAACTTTATGCTGTGAACGCTCTATTGATAAACTGAAGGTAAATACATCGTCCTTTCTCATCAGGGCATTGCGGATTTTTACAATAAAATATCTCGTATAATCGGCACTCCACCTTAAATGAGTTATGTCTATATGCCCGGCCTTGCAGGTATATACGATACCGTTTTTTTCAAAAGGGCTAAATAGACGGTAAGAATGATTACCAAGCTCATCCGGTTCGTAAAATCTCGGCCCCGGCGGCGGAGTGGGTAAGGTGCCCATGCGAATTCTTGGGGAACGGAGACCGCAACTGTTTACAAGAATTATTAAACCTGATAAGGACAAAAAGTATAGGGTTTTTGCTTTCATATTTCTAAGGACTCTTTATCGGCTAATGCCTCCTGTTAGAAAATCTTAAATTTGGAAAATACGTTCTTAGACGATTAATAACGAACTTTCAGTTTGTTCTTTTATAAGCGGCTTTACAAGCTACTACGCCCCTGTATAGTGATACTGTTTAATCGATGATGTAGTTATATTTTTCCACGGCTTCTTTTTTGATATAATCCATATAAATGGGAAAATGCTTTGCCGGCTCGACAAACTTTCCGTTGCCATCCGGGTAAATAACCTTCAGGATTTTGCCTTTTTCCCACTCTTTTGGATATATCTTGTAATCCATTGAAAAACCATATTTGGAGAGTATATCTGTGCTGGGAACGGCAAGCGGCTCAGGTTCGACGCCCTCACAGAAACCAGGAACAAGAATTGGCGATACGAAGCCATCACCCAGGCCAGTATCCATATTTTTTCTTATCGTGTCAACAAGCAAATAACCGGTATACCATTTATCCCGCATTTTTTCCGATGCCTCTATTGCAACACTTTTTGGTTGAGCACCCAGCTCTTTGAGTTTTCGGTCAATAGCCAGTGTCATTGCCCTGTTGTAACTGTTGTTTGCATCTTGAATCGCCTCGATTGCGAGTTTCGTGCCCAGAAGATTTGAATACATATCCTCCCAGGAAAATGCGGAATTGAATTCCGGCTCGAATCCGGCGAAGTGAACGCCGAACCAGGTAATGATTTCGTGCCATAGTGTTGCATTAAACGCCAGATATGGCCCTATTTCGAATGCAATCTCATTCGCAATTTTTTCTTTTTCTTTGTGTGACAGGTCATCCCAGTTTTCCGGATAGCTAAATTTAACCTTATGACGTGAGCGTTCCAATGATAAAACAAACTTGAATCCGTCATTCTTTTTAAGCAGTGTTTTTCGAACCTTATTTGTAAGATATCTTGTATGGTCTGCATTCCATCTTATGTGTGTAACATCCAGGTGGCCAGCTTTACAGGTGTAAACGATGGCGTTAGTTTCAAATGGGCTAAAACGGTAAGAGTGATTACCGAGGCCGTTCGTGTCGGCAAATCTCGGCCCTGGCGGTGGAGTGGGCAATGTTCCCATTCTTGGTCTTGGAGCGCCGGGATTACAGCCATTTAAAAAAGTCATTAAACCTATTCCAACTACACAATTTAATATTTTTCCGAACATAGCTCAAACCCTTCTATCTTTTGGCTTTTTATGTTTTAGAGACATTCGAAAAATAAATAATTATATTGTTGGATTATCTGCAAGATATTCCGTTCTTGGCAGGTTATCGATTAGAGGCGTTGCGTATTCAATAAAGTTATCGGTTACGCCATTACCATCTGCATTGATAAATTCATCAGGCATAGATTTTGTTTTCTCAGCTACGTTTTTCAAATCCGTGCGGAATAATTCCACTTTATAGTCCTTACCGTTGCCAAGCCGTTTTATCGCGACTGAGCCGTTATCTTCCTGCATAGCAAACTGAACGGCCTGGCGTCCGCACCACCGCGCTTCACGCACATCAACCTCTGACTGCAGCCCTGCAAAACTTCTTTGCAGATAACCGAAGGTGTCGGCGCGGACCCGCTTGACTTTTAGTGTGGTTTTTACCTGGGCGGCCAAGAAGTCTGCTAAAGCACCTGTTCCAGACAATTGTATATTTCCGTACGAATCAGTCTCACTTTCTTTGGCCAGTTTTTCAGCCCAGGTTACACCATCGTGGTCGCAAATTCCTTCGCTGACAGCTACGACACATCGGCCGAGCTTCTTATAGACAGCTTCAACATCGCTGAGGAATTTGTCTAGAGAAACACCTCTTTCGGGGACATATACCAGATGTGGGCCATCATCATCTCTTTGCCTGCCTAATACGGTAGCGGCGGTCAAAAAACCGGCGTGCCTGCCCATAATCACATCGATTTTAATGCCGGGCAGGGAGCGGTTGTCCATATCATCTCCCATCAGTGCGCAGGCCTCGAATTTTGCGGCTGTTCCATATCCCGGGCAGTGGTCGGTCACAAGTAAATCGTTATCAACGGTTTTGGGGATGTGAAACGACCGTATATCAAAGTCAACATCATCGGCCACTTCGTTGATGATATGGGCCGTATTGGCTGAATCATTGCCTCCAATATAGAAAAAATATCTGATATTTCGCTTTTTGAAGACTTTGAGAATTCTCTCACAGTATTGCTCATCGGGCTTGTCCCTGCTGGAGCCCAGAGCCGAGCAGGGTGAAGCAGCTACCTTTTCCAGCATATTCGTTGACAGCTTCGTTAAATCAATGAACCGGTCATTCGCCATACCGACTACTGCGTGAAGCGAGCCGTAGAGATTTTCGATTTCCGGGTGCTTATTTGCCTCTTCGATTACGCCGACCAAAGACGCGTTTATCACCGCTGTCGGCCCGCCTGATTGCCCCACTACTGCATTTGCTTTTGGTGCATTTGCCATTTTGCAATATCTCCATTAAGACTTTATTTTACTATCGGATATATGGGCAGGTTATTATATAAATTCAATGATTGCTGACAAGGGCAAATTTATGAGATTTCGGCACCACAACCCGGCTTTAAGAAATAGAGCCATTTTGCTATGGTTCTGGATTTTAATATAGCTGAAGCTGCCCGGCTGTATAACGCCAGTTGTTGACGATAATGTTCAGAATAATCAATTATTTGCTCATTTGTTATATTATCGGTCTTAAAATCTATGAGAGTCAGTCCTTGAGGTGTCTGAATCAGCATATCAATAATTCCTTGAACTACGATGATTTCTTCGCTCGCCCCGCCGCTAAATTCGGAGGCAGGCAGGGCAAAGGTGAATGGCCATTCACGCCGGACATTCGGCCAGGCATTGAGAGCCGTTTTTCCTAAATCACTTTCAAAAAACGAAATTATTGATTGCGTGTTTATATGTTCGGCCACGGCCTCGGTTATGGCACTATTGTTCAGGAGCTTTTCTTTTGTTTTTTCAATTGTGTCTTTGGTTACGGATTTAGATAAATCAAGCTGAGAGATTACAAGATGTGTGGCCGTGCCAATTTGTCGGGGTTTCGTGGCACGGGCTTGAAGCCCTTGAAAACACGGCCAAGATGGCCGTGCCACATCGAATTTTACATATTCGTCGTTGCGATGCGTGAGTTGAGTTACAGATTGTTTGGCAGGTAAAGCTACCGTATCTTCAAATCGATACCTCAAAACCAATGACTTTTTAATTTGCCGGAGCTGCTTTGATTCTTTTTGTTTTGCAGGTTTTATTTTATCTATAGAAGTATGTTTGCTTAGCTTTTTGCTTTTTAAATCAACGACATATTGAGTAAGCTGTTCAATTGCTGTCTTCTGATATACTTTCAAATCAAATAAGCTGGTTTCTTGTGCCCGCTCTGCAAAGTGAGTCTCAAAGGCATTATGCAGGGATTTTTGGTTGCAAAGACCGTAAAGAATCCATTCAAAAGAGCTGTGGCAATCACGAAGGAGCCAGTCTGGAACTGTCCCGGGACCGACAAGAAATCCTTTTGAAATAATTCTTCCGCAATCGAGCCGTTTTTGTGAGGCTGTAAGAATAAGCCGTTCCCTGGCCCGGGTTGTAGCCACATAAAGAATTCGCATTTCCTCTTCCATCGCTGTCGAATTTTTTTCTTCTGCAATAACGTCGTGGGCAAGTGACTTATATTTCGTGTTTGATTGCTGGTCGATAATTTGAAGTCCGAGGGTATCTGACGTGTTAGTGATAACATCGGAATGAATATCCTGAAGATTGAACTGGCTCTGGAGCTCAGCGAAAAAGACGACAGGAAATTCCAGGCCTTTGCTTTTATGTATGCTTATAATGCGAACGGCGTTACCTGCCGATTCGGGCGGCTCTGCGGGCGACCAGTCCTGTCCTGTTTCCTGTAATTTTTCAATAAACTCGACAAATCGGGTAAGTGAAGCTATGTCACCGCTTGTAGCAAAGCCCTCAAACTGGATGGCTCTGTCGTGTAGTTTGAGCAGGTTTGCTCTTCTTACCTGCCCGTTAGGCAGAGCTGAAACAAATGACAAAAGGTGTTTTTGACGGTAGATTTCCCAGATTAAGTCCGCGAGCTTTCCCCGCCGGACAGCCGTTCGCCAGTTTTCAATCTGATTCGTTATATCTTTTAGTCTCGAGGCAAGCTTGGCATCAGGTCCGTTTTCGCAGTAATGAATAACACAGTCGTAAAAGTTTGTTGTTTCTTCGTTAGCAGAGCTATGGAGTTTTATCTTTGCCAGCTCCGTATCACTGATTTTGAAAAAAGGACTTCGCAATAAAGCTGCCAATTCGATATCGCGATGTGGGTTATCCAGAACTTTCAAGAGGCATAAGCAGTCGGTTATCTCGGTTGCCTCAAAATAACCTGCTGTTGCCTGACAACTGGCTGGAACACCGGCTAATTGAAGTATCTCTACATATTCGTTGGCTTTGCCGGCCAGCGAGCGCATCAGTATCACAATGTCGCGATATTCGACATCACGCATAATCCGCTGCTTCTTGTCGTATATTTGAAACTCCGGCTTACCTGTATTTGCTCCGACCATCTGCCTGATACGCTGTGCAATCATTGCCGCCTGACGCTGACGGGAGTTGATAACGTTTTCATTGGATTCATTTTCATTTTGATTTTCATCTTCGCTGTCTATGCTTTTTTCGTCGAGTATATGGAATTCTACCGCATTTTTGGTAAGAGTTTCATCCTGGTTATGCTCCTGTGCCGGTTTAAGTTGTGCCGATTCATCGTAATCAACCTCTCCGAAAGAAGACGTCATTATTCTGCTGAATATCCTATTAACAAAATCAAGGATTTTCTTGGCTGACCGGAAATTAGCGTTGAGGTCAACACGAAGAGCTTTGGGTGCATTTTTGGGGTCAGCTGAAGCAGATTTGAGGTCCTTTATGAAAATCTTCGGCTCAGCTCCGCGCCAGGCATAGATACTTTGTTTGACGTCGCCGACGACAAAGATATTGCCTTCGGTGCTAAGCATTTCCAATATAGCTTTTTGGACGGGATTTATATCCTGGTATTCATCAATGAATATGTATTTGTATTTACTGCGAAGCGCTATAGCTGTTTCCGATGGCGAAAGTTCATTTTCAGAATCAACATCTTTTGTCAAAAGCCGTAATGCGTGGTGTTCAAGGTCGGCAAAATCCAGGCAGTTGGTCTCGCGCTTGGCCTGGCTGTAGAGCCGGTCATATTGCTTAACAAGTTCGATAAGGACCTTTGTTTGTAAGCCGACCGAACCGCCGAGTTTGTCAAGATAATCGGGATTCACTATTGCAAGCTGCGAAAGCTTCTTGAATTTTTCCACTGCGCCTCTTGCTATATCCTGCAAAAGTTCATTGACAGGGTTATCCAAATCTTTAGGTTTGTAGGTAGTTGGTTTTGTGAAATTCCTTATCGCATCAGCACATTTATCCCAATCATCGGCTTTCAAAAATTCGAGACTTTGTTCGACCGGTCTTATGTGTGTATCTTCCAGCTTTTCGGCCCAGTCGCCTTCACCACCCTCATTTTTATAGAGTTTTTGGGTATGTCTGAGTCGGCTGAGAATCTGCCGTAATTTTTCATTGATAATTTTCTTTTGTCTTTCGCCTAAACGGCCTGTATAGGAATTAACCGCTTCAGCCAGCACAATTGCCCTCCCGCACCAGTTACGTTGTGAAACTACACCTTCAAGGAAGTTGCTTAGCTCTATTATCTTTGCAGGAAAACCGGCAGTTGTGCGAAGGTCTCGATGATATAACAATTGCTCAAGCGCCGCCCTTTTATCGCCCTGCTGCCAGGCCCAGTCGATAGTTTTTTCGAGCATCTCGTTTTTCAGCAGTTTTGCTTCGTCGGAGTCAATTACCCGAAAAGTCGGGTCAAGCCCGAGCTTATAAAAATATTCGGTTATAAGCCGTTTGCAGAACGAATGTATTGTGCTTATGTCGGCACCGGGCAGCAGCATAAGCTGATAGCGGATATGCGGGTCACCGCTTTGCTCATATTCGGCCTGCAGCAGCTCGGCGATTCTCGCACACATCTGTTCCGCAGCCATTTCGGTAAATGTCAATACGAGTATGCTCCAGACATCGGGGCATAAGGACTTGTCGCGCACAATATCGACACATCTGCCGGAGAGAACAGCCGTCTTGCCCGTTCCTGCTGAGGCCGTTACCAGAACATCACTGCCTCGTGCAGCTATAGCTCTCTTTTGCTGGTCGGTCCAGTTTATTGATTTCTCAGGCATCGGGCACCCCCATTTTTTCAAGGGCCAGAGATTTGTTCAGGGACTCTAAAGGATTATAGTCGTTTATCTGCCAGTCGAATCGGCAGACTGATTTGTATTTGCAATAGCTGCAAGGTGATTTCTGGTTCAGGCGATACGGATTGACCTCTATTTTGCCGGAGAGGATTTCCTGAGCTAATTGAATTATTTTCTTATTGGTAAATTTGAGAACTTGTTCATAGTCAGCAGGTTTAAGTGCCCCCTTGTTTTCATAACTGCCATAAGGTTGTCCGTTTTTTGTAACGTAAAAATTATAAAATTTGCTGTCTTTTGAGGCGTATTTATCCAGATGTTGTGCGAAATTTCCATTGAAAATGCCTTTCGCTTTATAACCGAAGATATTAGTTTTTTCTGATAGTTTGTCCAACGCTGCTTGCTTAGCCGGCACTTCGACCGGAATATAGAACGCACCGACGGCCTCTTTGACCTTCGAATCTTTTGCATTCGTAACAGCCAGCAAATAAATTGGCAGTTGCATATCCAACCCGTAGTAGAGCTTAGACCAGCTAAACAATGTTTCCTTGCGCTTATAGTCAAAAACAATTGCGAGCTGTTTGTCCTCTATATTGGCAATATCAATCCGGTCAATTTTGCCGTCCAAAGACAGCTTATGGTCTTTTGATATTTCAAATTCATACTCACCAATGGTCTCGGATGAATCTTTTATCTGCCCGAAGCCGACTTCCGACATTGCAGGCCTGAAGTCCCCTGCTCGAACCATTTGAGCAAGGGCAGGCACAAATTCTTCGAGGTGTTCCTGTGCGGATCGGATTATATATGCGTTATGTTCGCTATGCCTTGAAAAGTTCGATATAAAAGAATTTGTCTGAATCAGATATGTTATTTTTCCCCTCAATAGTTCTATCAGCTCTTTATCTTCAATTGTTTCGATACTCTTTTTTTCTGATTTAATTTGTTTTAACAGTAAATCCAATATACGATGATAAAAATTACCGAGGTCAAGCGGTTCGAATTTGAACTCTTTTCGCTCCTTCAGCTCTAATATGTATCGAGCGTAGTATTTATAAGGACAGTCAGCGAACGTGCTGAGTCTCGTTGCCGAGCTTCTAATTTGTTTGCTGAAAAGCTCCCTGACCAAAGCGTTATCCAAGTGTGCCCGATTGTCGTAATTTATCGCAGTAGAGACAATCTCTCCGAGCTCACCAAGCTCTTCATCCGAAGAGATTTCACATAGTAATTCGCCGGTTTTTCCCCTGTCGCTGCTTTTGGTTGGCAGGACGTCTTTACCAAGTCGTCTGCACAGAAACTCAGTCAGTTCATTTTTATTATAGATGTGCTCTGTTTCGGCCTGAATCGTTTCTTCATCAAGGTTATCAAACAGCGACAGCAGGTTATCTATAAATTGTGAGTGGACATTGGCACTGCCTTTTTCATCCATAATGGGATATGTAACATACAGCAGTTCCGAAGGACGTGTGAATGCTATGTAGGCCAGATACTGACGCTCGGCAAGAGCGGAATTTACAGATGGAGACAATTGAAAGCCAGCTGACTCTACTGCACTGCGGTCGTTTTCCGATAATATGGTGTCGAATGTTACCGGGGCGGGAAACTCCCTTTGTGTTGCGCCGATTAAAAAGGCCGCCTTTAAATCTGGGTGTCTGCTGCGTTCGATTGAGCCGACAAGAACCTCATCCAGCTTCGGCGGTATAAACGCCATTGTCAACTGCGAAAAAGCAGAGCTTATAATAGCAATATAATCCTGACAGGTCATCTCCTGCGTGTTGAAAACCTCGACAAGCTCTTCGAATATGTTCATCAGCTTTTCGCAGAACTGCCGATGCTCATCGACGGCTGTGTAATTACCATTCTCATTTGCTTCTTCAATCCATTTTCCAAGGGTATGATTAACCTGCGAATCGTCCAGAAAAGAACGAATAATACCGGTGAACTGCTCAGCCGTGATTTTTTTTGACGGATTATCCGGCGGGCATAGTGAATTCCGAAGTTTAAGAATTGCACTTATGGCTTTTTGTCGGATGTGGTTTATTTGTTCTTCATCAAATTCCTGCTCGTTATCTGCCGCATAACGCCACTGGTCATCGCTTTGCCAGTCATTGCTGCCGATGCCGTAAGCAAGACAGTAATTTTCCAAGAGGTCAACGTCGCGACGTTCTACCGGAACCAGGTCTGTTTTAAGACAGGTGAATATATCATGGTGAGAGAAGCCGCCGGTAACCACCTGTAGTGCGGAATTGATAAGCTGGACGACCGGATGCTGGTTCAATGGCTTCCGCTTGTCGATAAAGAACGGTATGTTATAATCGTCAAAGTAAGCCCTTATGTAGTGCTCGTAACTATTAATGTCTGATGCAATAACGGCGATATCGCGATATCTATAATCTTTTTCTCTGACTAATTGCAATATTCGTCTTGCTATAAATTGCACTTCAGAGCGACGATTCTGTGCTGATACGATATGAATATTATTTCCAGCCGAGATTTTTGCCGCTGGTGTTTTGAATATGTTTTGTTCGATGTGAGCGAGCTGCGGCGAAGAAGAGAATCTAATCGGCTTGTTAAGAATTATTGGTTTGGCTAAATGCAGTTTGCATTTTTTAATGTTGTCGATGAGTTGTGTGTATGTGCTCTGTGTCGGATTAAATAAGCCGGTGGGGTCGGTGTTTTGAGCATCAGGATTTATCAAGTCAATCTCAGTCGGGTCCAGACAAAGTGCAATTTGGGCATCTTTGACTGTTCTTAACATTTCAGTGAGAATCGCAAGTTCGCCGGCAGTGAAACCGGCAAAGCCGTCAACCCACAATTTTGCATCTTTAACAAAATCTGTTTTTGCCACTTCGCCGCAGGCCCGCGTCAATTGTAAATCGGGGTCGAGAAAATTGCCCTCGATGAGACTCAGGTATTCTTTGAAAATCAAGCCGATGTCGGCAAATTTCAGGGCGGCTAACGTATCACGGGCTTCCAGCCCGTGATACCACGGCCAAGATGGCCGTGGTACTTGCTTGTCTTTTTGTAATTCGCTGAGCAGCTGGTCAATATCTTCCGGCGTTTTGGCATACCGGTGCAGCTCAGCAACAGTTTGTGCGATTTGCCGGCTCAGACCCAGCCGAGTTGCTGATGAGTCGAAGATTTTCAATTTGCTTTTATTGTCTCTTAATATTTTATGGATTATCATTTGCCGGCCGAGCTGTGAAAGGGCCGGCCTGGCAGTGTTCTTACCTGACACCCAGAATTGCAGACGGTCAAACGAAAGCACCATGAGCTTGTTGTAGCCGTTTATTCTTTCATCGGCCAGGATTGCACGCTCTGCCTGGTAGGTGGCCTGCTCGGGAACAAGCAGAATCAGCGGCTGTTCGCTGCCTTGCTCCAGCCCCCGATAATTGCGTTCGGGGGCAAGCAATGCATCGACGATTGCCTTTATGCAATAGCCGGTCTTGCCTGTCCCGCTTCTGCCTAATATAAACTGAACCGCCATAGAAACTTATCCTGGATTTGAACTTATCCGTTACCCGTCTTTTCTGACGTATTCTAACCTCTGTCTTCTATCCTCTGACTTCTGTCTTCTCTTTTTACCACAATCACCGCTTATTTTCAATTTGTATCTTGTGCCTGCTTGATTTTCAAAACGTTTTGAACATTTGAAATTAGAATTTCGAGTTTGTTTAGGATTTAGGATTTAGAAATTATAATATAGTTGGTATCCCTTGACAAAACCCTCCGGCTACAGCTAAAATTGTGAATAATAGAGACAGCCACCTATTAATGGGTGGGTATAGTCCACAGAAAACGGTACTGTCTCCAATAATGTCAGGCAGCAGTGAGTAAAAGAATGAGAAAAGCGAATCCATAGCCATTAGTGAAAAACGCCATGCGACTATATCTGATAAATCCGTCAAATCTGCTTGTGAGCGTCGTCAAAATCAAGGAGAGCTGCTGGAACCGTTACCGCGTGTGGAAGCCACTGAGTCTTATGGTTCTGGCGGGCCTGACCCCGCCGGAGTGGGAAATCACGATAGTGGACGAGAACCTCGGCGTGCCGGACTATCAGGCGATGCCTCGGCCGGACCTGGTGGGCATTACCGCCTTCACCTCGCAGGCGAACCGCGCCTATGAACTGGCCGCTCACTTCCGGAATCTGGGCGTGCCCGTCGTCATTGGCGGAATTCACGCAACCATGTGCCTGGACGAGGTCAAGGAGCGTGCGGATTCAGTCGTCACCGGCGAAGCCGATAGCATTTGGCCTCAGGTACTGCAGGACGCCCGACATCACAGTCTGAAGAGCCGCTATGACGGAGGGCTTGCCGATATAAACGATATCCCGCTCGCCCGTCATGATTTGCTGGCTACGGGATATGCCTTCGGAGCCATTCAGACCACACGCGGCTGTCCCTTGAACTGCAGCTTTTGCAGCGTGACGTCGTTTAACGGGGCCAAGTACCGCCAACGCCGTATTGTGGATGTCGTGCGGGAATTCAAGTTGATTCGTGAGAAACTTGTTCTGGTGGTGGACGACAACCTCATCGGCACGCGCCCCGAACACATCGCCCGCGCCAAGGACATGTTCCGTGCCTTGGCAAAGGCGAAACTGCGAAAGGAATGGATTGCCCAGGCCACCATTAACTTCGCGGATGACGAAGAACTTCTGGCGCTGGCCGCGAAAGCCGGGTGCAGAGGCGTCTTCATCGGCTTTGAATCGCCCTCGCCGGAAGGGCTTATGGAGGTCGGCAAGAAATTCAACCTTCTGAAGGGCCGGGACTTCCGCGCCTCCGTACAGCGGATACGACGGCACAACATTCCAGTAATGGGTTCCTTTATCATCGGTTTGGACATAGACGAACCGGGCATCGGTAAACGTATCGCCGAGGTGGCCAGTCAGTACGGTGTGGACAATCTCAACGTGCTGTTTTTGACTCCCCTGCCCGGCACGCGCCTGTGGGACCAGATGAAATCGCAGGGCCGCATCGCCCTCGATACGTTCCCGGAAGACTGGAAATACTACACGCTGACCTTCCCGGTGGCCCGGTATAAGCATTTGTCTCTGGACGGCATCATCCAAGAAATGATCTCCTGTAACCGGGGCTTCTATTTCATGCCGCACATTCTGCGCAGGGTGTGGAGCAACTTGTGGCAACGCCGCAGGCCGCTGGTCAGCTTGGTGAGCAATCTCTCATACAGGAGCAACATCCGTCTGGACTGCCAGGCATACGCAAACTTCAAGCGTTACTGGGGCAATAGGCACAATTGTGTAAAGGAGTCATGAAAACCGATGGTGCTTGAATTCTTAAAACAACCGATTCGAGGAAAATAGCCTAACCACACGCTCAACCGGACCACGCGGAAAGCGGTCGCTGAGCTCGACGGTTTGCAGAAATTTTGGATTTTAGTGTGGATTTTTCAATTTGATGTATAAAGGAAGCCAGTATGGAATTGAAAGTTCTCGGTATTTCATCAAGCCCACGGCTTAAGGGCAATAGTGATCTGCTCTTGCGTGAGGCCTTAGCCGGGGCCGAATCGGCTGGAGCACAGGTTGAATATATACGTTTGTGCGATTTGAATATCGTTCCGTGTGTTGAGTGCAATTCCTGTTACAAGACCGGCCAGTGCAGTATTGAGGACGATTATCAACTGTTGTCACAAAAGATGCTCGATGCGGACCGTTTAATTTTTGCTACGCCGGTATTTTTTATGACGGTCTGCTCGCAGGCGAAGATGCTTATCGACCGATGTCAATGTCTGTGGGCGCATAAGTATATATTGAACAAGCCATTGATTGCCGGCGGTAGGAGCGACCGTCGTGCAATGGTTATCGCGGTGGGCGGCTCGAAAAGTAAAAAGATGTTTGAGAGCATTCGGCTGACAATGGAGTCTTTCTTTGATGTCCTCGATATTAATTACGCTGCGAATCTATTTATAAACAAGATTAATGACCCTGGTGAAATTGAAAAACACCCTTTGGCAATGAATGAGGCACGTCGGCTTGGCCGTGAATTAGTGTCTGCTGATACACGGATATCGCAAAAGCCGATTGATGTTGAACTGATATAAATGGAACGTTTATTACGGCTTTTTTCCAATTTTAATTAAAAGCAATCGTTTAAACGAGTCCTATAAAACATAAGCTCAGGTTTTATAGCTTTTATCAGGTCAAAATTTATCTTAATTTCTCCATAACATATCCATAAATTTCTACCAATATGCTTTGTTATTTGATATAATAAGTGTTGTTCAAAATTTAGGTTTTTTATATATGGGGAGCGGTGGATTATGGTTGCAAAGTATAAGGCTGTTAAATTTTCGGATCAGGGTTTCCTCACGGATGAGAAGAACGACCCTATTATTTGCCCGATACGTGACGCAAACTGCAATTGGAGGTGCGCCTGGTTTTCGGTTGAAGGCAGAGTCGTTCGCTGCCAGGATAGAATTATCGGGGCGCTCAGAGGAAGACCTGCTCGTTCGTTTCGCCTCTACACAGGACCTGATGTTTATGACATCGATGAGTCGCTGAAGATTAACGAAGCCAGTTCCTGATGTTATGCCGGCGGTTAGTATGCAGTTTTCATTAACTGGGTAGGTCGCAGGGCCGCAGAAAATTCAGCCAAAAAATCGCAAGGTTATAAGAGAACAATCATATTCTTAGCGTCTTGATAGCTAAAACAAAGTAGATTTGCGCCCTCAAATTTCCCACTTTGGAAAATGCAGCTTATTCTGTAAAATCCTCCGTCCATTTTTTCCCGGCTCTTTGTTGTTTTAACAAGCTTCGTTTCTTTTTTTCTTTTAATCGCGTTTGTTTGGCTGAGTAGGGCATCTTTGTTTTCTTCCGAATGGATTTTGTTCGCAGGGCATCTGTTAATAACTGCTGCAATCGCTCGACGGCGGCTTCACGGTTTGCTTTCTGAGTTCGATATTTCTGTGAGACAACCCTTATTACGCCGTTTTTATCAGCTCGCCTTGCAAGGCGTTTAGCTATTAGTCGCTTCTGTTCATCGGAAAAACTTTCACAGTCAGCCAAATCGTAAAGAAGCGTTATTCGGGAGTTGACCTTGTTGACATTCTGTCCACCGGGGCCGCTGCTGCGAGAGGCCTTGAAAGTGAGCTCATCCTCAGAAATATATTTGTCTTTTCCTATTTTAATCATCGTATTTGGTTTATAAACCGTTCTTTTTTCTCTATTATTTTAATTTATCATACATTACAAAATAATCAATAATTTCCCTTACCGCCAATGCATCCCTGCTAAGCTGCCCAAATTACTATGTCTGCGTCTTTTTGTCTTGAACTGGAGCAGGAACGGGTTATAGTATTGTATTCGTATATTAACCGAAGCATTACTTTGATAAATACAGGAGCCAAAAATGAAAACTTCAAAAACAATATTTAGATTGGCATTTGTAACATCACTGGGATTATTGGGTTATTCGATGTTTGCTTTGGCTGGCGATAAAGAGCCGAATTCAGATATGCGGGAAATCAAGCCGACCGGTGAAGAATTACGGGCAGGCAAAAATTTCATTCCGACAAAGGTTTATTCTGCTGAGCAGGACCAGGAAATCCTTAAGCTTTTTGAGGGTCTGCGAGTCGCTGATGTTACCGATGGGATGGACAGGGTCGGTTTGCACAATATCGGGCTGATGTCGCCTGAGATTCACGCCGCGTGGAAAGATACCGAGCATTTCAACCATCGTTTTGTTGGTATTGCTCTGACCGTTCGCTACGTCCCGACAAATAAGCCACCTGCCCGATTTACGGAGACTAAAGATTTTGACCGCTGGGTGGGCAATTGGTATGACAAGCTCTCAAGTGAGCCGTTTGTCCCGCTCATTCGTAAAGGTACTGCCATTCTTATCGATGACGCCCCCGATGCTGATGTCGGCTCAATTGGCTCGAACAACATTATGGGCTGGAAGCTGAAAGGATGCGTTGGCGTTATTACCAATGCCACCGCTCGTGATACGGATGAGATAGCGATTGAAAAAGTGCCCCTTTATTTTAGAAAGGTGGGCCGAGGTATTCGCCCAGGCCGGAATGAAATCGAGTCCGTCAACCGCCCTATTGTTTGCGGCGGCGTGTTGGTTGAGCCGGGCGACATTATCGTTGCCGATGGTGATGGCGTCGTAGTGGTTCCGCGGGCAAGGGCAAAAGAAGTAGCTGAATATGCGAAAGCGACGATTGAAGGCGATAAAGCAGGCCGAAGAGAATTATATAAAAAGCTTGGCCTGCCTCTTGATGACTCAATAAAATGACACAGGACATCTACGCAACTGTGGGAATTAGAATTGGTCAGAAGAAACCCAGGCCGTTTACTGCAACTGCGGTATCTTGCTGCGCACCTGAAATAGCGTCATCGTAGAGTTTAAACCAAAAATCATAGAGCTAATCTGCATAGACGTTGTTAACCAGCAGGCATTTCTGGGGCCGTTTCCTTCTTCTCGGTCTGGGGGAGTAAAGCCTTTATCTCATTCTTTGACAGCACGCGGTTATAGATGCGGAAATCATCCAAAGAACCCTTAAAGTTCGGGTCATTATATTGTGATTTACCAAGCCAGTTGTTGGTAGTAACGCCGAGGTCGCTCACAGCGTTGGTGCAATAGGTTTTTGAGCCGACAATTTTACCATCGAGATACATAATCATAGTCTGTGAACTTTTGCTGACAGTAACGGCTATATGGTGCCAGCCGGTAGGCAGTGCGATGCTGTTCCCGTCGACCCTCGCATCGAACTCATCCCATATATTGTTATCTGCCACAATTGCCACTCGCATTGCCGCGTTAGCTTCACCTGTGCTGGGACAAAGGTATATATAATTCCCTGTGTTTGTGCCGAAATCAAAAATCCGCTGCCAGCCGCCAGCATTCGGGTCAGGTCTGCCAGACCAGTTCACCCATATCGCAAAAGTGGCCTCATCCAGCGAATTAATGACAGAGCCGATGGGCAATTTCACAAATTCATTGCCATCGAATCGCAGCGCACCATCTATATGGCCGGCTACCCACTGAGGATTACCTACCAGAGTACCATTGTTACCCTTGCCGGACGAATCAACGGCGTTAGGACCGGATGTATCATCGAGCTTCCACCAGCCGACAAGATTAGGGTCGGTGGCATTGGCCACACTTGCCAAAGCCAGAACTAAAGCTGCCAGGATTTTTGCGTATTTCACTTTTTTACCCTTTCAAAAATCGGTGATGTTTTCACGGTTTCAGTCATCTCCGTTAGAAAAATTAAAATTGTTCGAGGAATCGCAGGTCGTTCTCGAAAAACAGGCGGATATCTGTTATGCCGTATTTTCGCATCGCTAAGCGCTCGATGCCGAAGCCGAACGCCCAGCCGGTATATTTTTCGCTGTCGATTCCGACTGCGTCGAAAACATTCGGGTCAACCATCCCGCAGCCGCCCATCTCCGTCCAGCTTTCTTTGCCGCTTTTGTCTTTCAGCAGCAAATCAACCTCAGCACTTGGCTCGGTAAACGGGAAAAAGCTCGGACGAAACCGCCAATTCGTTTCGCGCCCAAAAAAGGCGTGAATAAACTGCTCAATCGTGGTCTTCATATCCACCATACTAACGCCTTCGTCAACAACGAGCGCTTCGAGCTGGTGGAACATAAACATATGTGTCGCATCTACAGTGTCCGGCCGATAGACCCGGCCTGGAGCGACAACTCGAATAGGCGGCTTTTGCTTTTCCATAACCCGAATCTGGATTGTTGATGTCTGGCTTCGCAGCAGGATGTTGTCTTCAATATAGAAATTATCCAGAGGGTCTCTTGCCGGGTGTTCCGGGCCGATGTTCAGTGCGACAAAGTTGTGCCATTCGTCCTCGACCTCGGGGCCGTATGCGACGGCAAAGCCCATTCGGCCGAATATCTCCAGCAACTCATTTAAGGTTTGCGTGATGATGTGCATTTTACCGATTTGCACCGGTTTTCCCGGCAGAGTAATATCTGTTAGCTCGCGTGTTTGCTCCTGCGATTGCAACAGGGTCTCTTTTCGCTGCTCGAATGTCTCGGTAACTTCCTTTTTAATCCTGTTTGCGAGCTGCCCTGCCTGTGGTTTTTGTTCCGGCGGGAACCTACCTATCCGGCTGAGCATCTGGGTAATCTCACCCTTGCGGGCTAAATATTTTATGCGGAAATCTTCCAGCTGCTTCAGGTCGGTTACTTTTTGCAGCTCTATAAGGGCGTCTTTACCGATTTTTTCGAATTGCTCGAGCATTTTTTGTATGCCATTTTTTGCGGTTTGTAACAGAAAACTCAAATCACACTTTACGATTTTTCTGCAGCTTTTGCAGCTTCAACGATAGTATCAAAACCTGCAGGGTCGGCTATTGCAATTTCACTGAGCATTTTCCGGTTCAACTGGATATTTGCTTTTTTAAGGCCGTTGATAAACTGGCTGTATCTTATACCCCGCTGACGGCAGGCCGCGCTCAAGCGTGTAATCCACAGACCGCGAAAATCCCTCTTTCGCCGCTTTCTGTCGATACGTGCGTTAACCCCTGCCCGCACAACGGCCTCTTTAGCCAGACGATACAAATGACCGGCGGAAGCACGGTGCCCTTTTACCGCTTTGAGGATTCGTTTCTTTGCCTTGCGCCTTGCAGCGCCTTTTCTGACTCTTGGCATTTCAGCTTTCC
>Ga0307438_1001066_pt1 | contig 18366 bp, 17 predicted proteins | sample SalMarWE160110MG_FD_202144 | JGI IMG/M metagenome (GOLD analysis project Ga0307438, IMG submission 202144) | Salt marsh sediment microbial communities from the Plum Island Ecosystem LTER, Massachusetts, United States - WE1603-110 | ecosystem: Environmental > Aquatic > Marine > Intertidal zone >... | reverse complement strand
GCCTGTTTGTGGCGCCTATTACTATGACGTTTCCTCTTCCGGATAAACCATCCATTAATGCTAGGAGCTGTGCAACCACGCGTCTTTCAACTTCGCCTGTGACTTCTTCTCGTTTAGGCGCTATTGCGTCTAACTCGTCGATGAATATTATGCTTGGGGAGTTCTGTTGGGCTTGCTGAAAGATTTCTCTGAGCCTTGCCTCTGATTCTCCGTAAAACTTGCTCATTATTTCTGGTCCGTTTATTGAGAAGAAATTTGCCTCTGATTCGTTGGCTACTGCTCTGGCCAAAAGGGTTTTCCCGCAGCCAGGAGGTCCGTAAAGCATCACTCCCTTCGGCGGTTCTATTCCTAACCTCTGGAACAGTTCAGGATGCCGTAGTGGAAGCTCAACCATTTCCCTTACTCTTTGAATCTCTTCATGTAGTCCTCCAATGTCCTCGTATGTTGTTTGTGGCAGCCCTCTTCCTTCAGGTGCTGGTTCGTTCAATATTGTGAGTTTTGTTTCTGCTGTGACTTTCACTATGTCGTGCGGACGGGTTTTTGTTACAGTGAACGGTATAGCATGTCCAAGCATCATGACAAGGGTTGTGTCGCCTTCCATGAGCGTTCTTTCCATTAGGCGGTTTTTGACGAAGTTTGTGAAGTCTTCGTCAACGTTCAGTCTCATGTCCACTGGTGCGAAGGTGACGTTTAAAGCGTTTTTAACCTTGGCTGGTCTTGCAATAACGTATTCGTTTATGGCTACACCTGCGTTTTTGCGGGTGAAACCGTCTATGCGTATCATTTCTCGGTTTTGATCTTCGCTGTAGGCTGGCCAAGCTATGGCTGACGTTGTTCTTTTGCCAACTATTTCGATTACGTCTCCTGCTGATATGCCCAGTTTCTGCATTGTCCGCTGGTCTAGGCGGGCTATGCCTCTTCCAACATCCCGCTGTCTTGCATCGCCAACACGTAACTGTACTTCAACCAATTAGAATCCTTCCATAATCATGCAATGCTGTTCGAAACAGAGTTTAATTCCTATATAAATGTTTAAGTTATCTACTTGTTCTACGCACCATACCGGGTTGCACTTGGCTTATCTCACTTATCTCCTGAAATTTCTTCTCAAGCTCATCAAGCACGCCTGATTTGTCCTCTGGGATTTTTATGTGGACAATTAAAACGTTTAAGCCGAAGGCTATTGGCTCTTCTCCAAACCCGTATATCGAAGCGAACTCTGGCAGACAATCCTCAATCTTCTTCTTCAACTTACCAAAGTCAACAGTTATGTCAATTGGAAATATTTTGTAAGAAACTACAACACTACCCATTTTTCAACCTTCCTTCTGCGTTTTATGGTCCAACAAAACCGCATTTCGGACACTTATAGGGGCGTCCAAACTTTCTGCACTTTGCACATCTTCTTATTAGGATTTCTCCACAGTTTGGACAAAGAAATTTTGTGGCTTCTGTTCCCGGTGGTATTGGTTTGCCGCAGCTTGTGCATGTAACCAATGTTAGTGTCTCTGTTTTTTCAGTCATTGTTATTCCTCGGTGATGATTTTGTAATTGTCAAGCTTCCTTATATTTGATACGTTTTAAAAGTTGAGGGTTCCGCAAAGTCTCTTTTCGCCTATCAGAAGCGCAAAATTCTTGTCTCCATGCTAATAATGGGCAATGTCTTGGATATTGCTGAAATGCAAATCATCAACAGAAGCCCGACTATTTCGCAGGTCTTGAGTTGGGATTTGTTTTCTAGCTTCAACGTTTAATCCCGGTCACAATCACGACTTTTTCACCGTTATACTTTCTTGAGATAAACATAGCAAGTAAAACCGCAGGGTCATAATTTTGATACTTCTTACTTAACTGCAGTGTCGAATTTAGTTCAGTGGTGGATTTCACTTTCATGAATGGAAAATCTAAGAATCTTTTCTCAATGTTTTCTCCTTCTTCTCCATACGTATAAATCGAATTGAAAACCTGTTCGAAATATTCACCCATATCTTCATCTTTGCACAACCTGATCAATGGATGATTGGGAAGTACGCATGCAACAATTGTTGGCGGTTTCTGGATTGAGCCTTCTTCCAACATTTCTTGAAAACCATAGGCAATTCCGTACCCTAATACGAGATCAGCGGCAGGTACAAAAATGTATTCTGGCTTTAATTCCTTCAGTTCGTAACTGATTGCAGCATCTCCTCTCCATCTTTCTACAAAGCCAGGCGATATGTTAGTAAGTCCTTGGTTTTGAGCTGTTTCACTAACTAATTTGTAGGAATCGTAGAAGTATTTGCCTTTCACTATGACTTGCGCTCCAAACTTATGGATGGCTTCAATTCTCTTTTTCGGAGTAACTTCCGGGACCAAAACAACAGCCTTCTCTCTCATCCAGTAAGCCAAAGAAATGCCTGCGTTACCGCTCGAAGCTACAATATACTTCTTTTCCCAGCCAAACTTGTTAATGAAGTAAAATGTTTCTCTGTCCTTATGACTGCCTGATGGGTTATTGCATTCTAGTTTTAAGAAGCCCTTCAAAAATTCATCGTATACGGTTAGAGTCGAACCCACTTTTGTAGAAGCCCTTTTTTTCTTCATTCTTCCACCTTGATATTAACTGTCCATACTGGCGAATAATTCATGCCCTTACGTAGCTGTTCAACTCAGATAAAGTTTCAGCAAGACTAATCCTAGCCTCAAAAACTGAAAGAAAGCAAACTTTTCATGACTAATATAAAACTTTTATTGCTTAACCGAGGTTTGTTAACTTGGGCGTATAGATTATGGGCGTAAATCTCCGTGATTTAGTTCCAAAAACAAAAGTTGCCCTCAGGGATCTGAGCGGAAACTCTATTGCAATTGACGCTTACAACGCACTTTACCAGTTTTTGGCCATAATTCGTCAGCCGGACGGCACGCCATTGAAAGACAGCAGTGGAAGAGTGACAAGTCATTTAAGCGGTCTCCTTTACAGGACAAGCAACCTTGTGGAAATGGGTATAAAGCCGATATACGTTTTTGATGGAGTCCCGCCAGCGTTAAAGGAAACTGAAATCAAAAGGCGTGTGAAAGTCAAAAAGGAAGCCCTAGTGAAATATGAGCGAGCGGTGAAAGAGGGAAGAATAGAAGAAGCCCGTATGTATGCGCAAGCAACTTCTCGTCTAAAGGACTACATGGCTGAAGACAGCAAACGACTTTTAGATTTGATGGGGATTCCATGGGTTCAAGCCCCAAGCGAGGGGGAAGCCCAAGCAGCACATCTAGTAAAGCGTGGAGACGCATACTATTGTGCAAGCCAAGATTATGACAGCCTCCTTTTTGGTGCTCCAAGATTTGTGAGAAACGTGACAATTTCAGGTCGAAGAAAACTCCCAAGGAAAAAAGTCTACATTGAGGTTGTGCCGGAAATTGTTGAGCTTGAACAAGTTCTAAAGGAATGTGGAATAACCTATGAACAATTGATTGATGTGGGCATACTCATAGGCACAGACTTCAACCCTGAAGGTATAAAAGGCTTGGGACCGAAAACAGCTCTAAAACTGGTAAAGGAGCATGGAAGCCTAGAAAATGTCTTACCACACATAAAAAATGCGGAGTTTCCAGTTGAGCCGCAAAGAATTAGAGAAATCTTTCTACATCCGAAGGTAACAGACAACTACAAAATAGAATGGAAAGAACCAGACGCAGAAGACGTAATAAATTTCATTTGCAGAGAAAGAGACTTTTCAGAAAACCGAGTTAGAAAGACTCTAGAAAAAATGCGGAAAGGTGCTGAGGAGCTGAAAGGAAAAACAACATTGGAAAAATGGTTTGGATAAGAAAGGTTTTTATGAATTATTGAACTAATTGGTGCATCTAAACACGAAAGCTGGGCGAAAAGGAAATGAATGAAGTAAAAATAGATTTATCAGTGGATGATCTTCCAAAAAGTTGGTACAACATTCAGCCTGATCTTCCACAACCTCTTCCGCCACCTAAAGAACCTGAAACAGGTCCCTCTCGGCTTGAGTTTCTGTCTAAAGTGATGGTTAAAAAATGTTTAGCACAGGAAGGTTCAGATCAACGTTGGGTTCCTATTCCACAAGAATTAAGAGAGCTATACATACAAGCTGGTAGACCGAGACCGCTCAGGCGAGCGAGAAGACTTGAGAAGTTCTTGAAGACTCCGGCACATCTTTACTGGAAGAGGGAGGACTTGTCTCCGACTGGAAGCCATAAAGTCAACACGGCACTGGCACAGATGTACTACGCGTCTGAAGAAGGAAGAGAAGGCGTTTGCACAGAAACGGGGGCTGGACAGTGGGGCACCGCATTATCTTACGCTTCGGGCCTAATGGGGTTAAAATGTGTTGTTTTTTGGGTTCGCAATGTGCATGACTGGAAGGTTGACCGAAGAACTCTAATGAAAATGTATGGGGGCGAAGTTCACCCTTCACCAAGTAAAATAACTGAAATTGGCAGAAGCATCCTTCAAACAAACTCTGATCATCCCGGCTCGCTGGGTATAGCGATATCTGAGGGATTAGAGTATGCGGGGAAAAATGAAGGATTCGCTTACTGTCTCGGAAGTGTCCTGAATCACGTGCTGATGCATCAATCAGTAATTGGTCTTGAAACAATCCAACAATTCAACATTGTGGGGGAGCAACCTGATTTGTTGATAGGTTGCTTCGGGGGAGGATCTAACTTCGGCGGCTTTACACTACCGTTTATTGGCGAAGTGTTAAGAGGTGAGCGGAAATGCAATTTTCTTGCAGCCCAGTCTCTGTCGGCACCCAACATAAGTCGAGGCGAATATCGTTATGACTTCGCAGACTATGCCGGTAAAACACCGCTTCTTAAGATGTACACCTTAGGCCACAAAGTGGAGATGCCACCGATTTATGGAGATGGACTCAGATATTCTGGAGCATCGCCCATTCTTAGTCTCTTGAAAAAATTGGGGTACATCTACGCAATTACGTATCCTGTTGACGAGAAAATAGTGTTCGAGGCTACCCGAACTTTCCTTCAAACAGAGGGATTCCTGCCTGCGCCTGAATCATCCTATGCTGTTAGAGCCATGATTGACCAGGCCCTGAAATGTAAAGAAACTGGCGAGAAAAAGGTCATAGTTTGTAACCTTTCAGGCCACGGTTTCCTCGACATATTCGGATACCAAAAAGTGTTAGGTCTTTAATGAGATCGAAAGGATTCAGACATTTAGGATGTAACTGATGTATAAGCGTATTTGAATTACAATTGTAGCGCGGTCACCAACGCATATGGGAGAACCAGGTCCTTAATCGTTGACCCCAACCTCTAACCGCAAAAATCTTTTAATGTCCCTTCTTCCAAACTCGTCAACCACCATACGTCCCAATTTATGAGTTTTCATTCCTTCAATTTAGCTGCATAAAAACATGTTAAAGTGTGTGACCGTAATGTCCTGTTAATGGGACGAAGGCAACGCCACCTAGGTTTTCTTTCCTAGTTTTCCCATTTGTTTCTTTTGTGATTTTCATGAGTGTTTGGAATAGGTGCATGCTTCCAACAGGGATCAGCATTATTCCGTTGGGCTTTAACTGTTCAATTAAAGGCTTTGGAACATCCGGTGCAGCGGCAGTTACAAGAATTCTGTCGTATGGAGCCCTTTCAGAATAGCCCATGGAGCCGTCTGCACAGACTATGGTTATACGGTCGCCGTATCTAGCTTTCATAATGTTTCTTCTAGCAAATTCAGCTAAACCTTGAATTATTTCCACCGTGTAAACGTGACCCCATCCACTTCTAGGCGTGTCGCTGGATGCAACTATCTCAGCTATGGTTGTGGCGTGCCATCCCGAACCCGCTCCAACTTCCAGCACTTTATTGCCGACTTCCAATTGTAAGGCTTCATTCATTATTGAAACCATGTCTCGCCTAGCCCAGCATCTAAGCCAAGCTATGTGGCGCTGAAACAGTCTGCCCAAACCCAATTGGAAGCGGCGTATCTGCAGCACTGTAAGACTGCATGTTCTCTGGAAGAAAATCTGCACGAGGCACCGAACGCATGGCTCTAATAACTTTTGGCGACCGTAGAATGCCTTCCTTCACTAGATTTTCAACGAGTCTTTCCCAATCTTTTTTGTCCAAATCAAAGCACCAAATGAAATATTGTGGGATAGACCCTTTTAACGTGTTTGTATTTGAAAGAAAGATGTAGAATAAAAAGAGGAATTATTTCACAGTAACTGATTTCGCTAGGTTTCTCGGAGTGTCTGGGTTGTGACCTCTCTCAACAGCTATATAATATGCTAGAAGCTGTAATGGAACAACGAAGGGTATTGGCGACAAAACCTCAGGGATACCTTTTGGCACTTCTACATAGTCCTCAGCCAACTTTTTAATTTCTTCGTCGCCCTCCTCAATCACGGCAATTATTGAAGCCCCTCTAGCCTTCATCTCCATAATATTGCCTATCAATGTTCTGTGTGTTCCATCCTTTGGGCAGATGAAAACGACAGGGAAACCATGTTGTACGAGGCTTATGGGTCCATGCTTGCTTTCCCCAGCTGGGAAGGCTATAGACGGCGCATAAGCTATTTCCATGAGTTTCAGTCTGCCCTCGTAGGCTGTGGCTGTGCTTATTCCACGGCCTAGGAAAAAGAATGTTTTGGCATCCTTGTATTTCTTTGCAATCTGCTTTGCTTTCTCCTCTTGTGTTTGAATTATGGTTTCAACAGTGTCGGGCAGCTGCTCCAATTTTTCCGCAAGAAAATCCATTTCATCCTGTGAAACTTTCCCTCTTTTCTTTGCAAGTCGTAGGGCCATCTGAGCAAGCACTGAAAGTTGCGAGGTGAACGTTTTCGTTGCTGCTACCCCTATTTCTGGACCAGATTGCTGGCCAATGTATACTCGTGCAACCCTCGTCAAAGTTGAACCGATAGCGTTAGTTAATCCGAGAACAGTTGCTGCTCTTTCGCGAGCGCAGTTCACCGCGGCTAAAGTGTCTGCTGTTTCGCCAGATTGGCTTACTGTCAAGATTGTGCTATCGATATTGACTGATTTTCCGTGTTGTTCAATGAACTCTGAAGCTATAACTGGATAGGTTGGTAAGAAAGCAAGCTTGGAAAACATGTAGGATGCAGCCAAACAAGCGTGGTAGGATGTTCCGCAAGCCACGAAGAAAACTTCACGGGCTCGATCAAGAAAAGTCGCCATCAAATCAAGGTAATGCTCCTGCAACCTGAGCGTGTTCCGCAGACAAGCTGGTTGCTCGTGGATTTCCTTCAGCATAAAATGCGGATAGCCCTGCTTTACAGCCATTTCAGGCGTCCAATCAAAAAGCTTAGGTTCCCGCATAACGACGCTTGAATCAGCGATCTTCCTAATTTCGAAGCCTTCCCGTGTGAGAACAACAAGCTCGCCGTCCTCAATTATAACTGCTCTGTTGGTTAAAGGCAGAAATGCAGGGATGTCAGAAGCGCAATAAACTGCGTTTTCATTTACCCCGATAACGAGTGGGCTTTCATGTCTGGCGCATATTACTTTGTCAGGTTCCGTCGTTGAGATCACAGCAATTGCATACGAACCATCAAGTTTCCTCACGGTTTCAAGCACAGCATCAGCAAGGCTTGATGAAGGATTAGCCTTCAAATCTTCCTCAATAAGGTGAGCTATCACTTCAGTGTCAGTCTTAGACTTGAAAACATGACCACGGTTCTCCAGTTCCAACTTCAACTCAACAAAGTTCTCTATAATCCCATTATGGACAACAGCTATTTGCCCACTACAATCAACATGCGGATGCGCATTAACCTCCAATGGTGCACCGTGCGTAGCCCATCTTGTGTGTCCAATTCCAAGGTTTCCAGGCAAATTGTCTAGGTTGTGGATTTTATGGACTTCGTCGATTTTTCCTTGGTCTTTTTTTATGTATAGCTTACCGTTGTATAGGGTTGCTTCTCCGACAGAGTCGTAGCCACGGTATTCAAGTCTTTTTAAGGCAGCGTGTATTATAGGAGCAGCATTTCCGTTCTTTAAGACACAACCAAATATTCCACACATTTCTAAACCTCATCGCCTGACTTTCTGAACTTCAAGCAAGCTCTATCTAGCCTCTTCAACATGTATAAGCTTTTTTAGTACAAAAATTCTAATCCTAAAAAGTTTTTAGTAAGCAATTTTCCATGTTACACGAAAACTTCATGTGAAAACATCCGTACTTTGGTAAAAGCTCTAACAGAATTTTCATAATGGTTTCTCATTCTAGAGCTTTCCTAGCCAGTTCAGCCCCTAAAACCATGTTCTTAAGCTTTCGGAAGCTTGTTTCCCACGTTCTCGTTCTCAAGCCACAATCCGTGCTTACATATATTCTGCTGGGATCACTAATAGCCTTTGCAACGTGGAGTATTCTGTCTCTGACAAGTTCTGGTGGCTCAACAAAATTGGTGTGCACATCTACTACGCCTAAACCATAATTTTCATGAAAACCGTGTTCTTCAAACAGTTTTATTGCTTTGTACCCTGTTCTTTCATTTCCAGTTCCAGCTTGTCTGCCGTCTCTGTTTGCGAATTCAAGAGACAATTGACTGCAATTTCGCAATTTGCAGGCGTGTTTAGCTAAAACTTCATAGTTGCTGTAGCAATTGTGTAGGCTGAAGGCACAGTTAAAACCTTTAACTGTTTCATTGAAAGATTCCACAAACAGCTTCATTTCTTCATCGGTTGGGTTGGTTGTTGCTGCAGGCTCATCTATTTGAATCCACTTTGCACCAGCATCTATCAACTTGCTGATTTCTGGTCTTATCACCTCTTTTATCAGGTCGAAAAGAAATTCCCTCTTAGCCTCAAACTTCCTCCTCTTAAAGCCCATGATTTCCCCGCTGAACTTCTTCTCATAGTACTCGTCAAAGGTCCAATCAACAAGCGTATAAGCTCCCGTGAAAGGCATCTTTATTTCCTTTTTAGTATTTTCTTTTGTGAATAGAAACTCGTCAAGATAGAAGGATTTGGCATACTTGGGTTTGTCTATGCATGCTGCCTTGTTGAAGTATCTGTAGTCAAAAGATTTTACGTATCCTAAAAACTTGAAACCGGTGGTTTTTCTTATGACATGTTCGTACATTTCTGATCTCCATTGTTCTCCGTCAAAAACGATGTCTAAGCCTGCTGTTTCAAAAATTCGAATGGCATATTTGGCAGACCATTCAAGTAGGGCTCTTTTCCTACTCGCAGAATCGCCTTCGCTCAATAGCTTAACGAGTTCCTCTAAATTCTCGATTCCCAGTTTTCTTCCCCAGTGTACAGCTTCATTTATGTCCTCTCTTGACAGCGGCTTTCCTCTGTAACTTTTAATTCTCCATCTTGGCTTGGCTAGACTTCCTACCTCTTGTGTCGGAAATAGCTTGTTCATGATAACTCCTCTCTTAGACGTTTAGTCGCGCTGCTGAGAACTTTCATTTTCTCCTCTGCCTTCTCCCATGGGAGAAAGTCCAAATCACAGTTCGGACAAATAAAAACTTCACCCATATTGGATTGGTATATGGATTTGATAATTTCCTTGGCAACTGTAACTAATTCATCTGGTTCCTCAACGAGCGAACTTCTAGAATCTACTAAACCCAAAGCAACACCCTTCTCAAAGCTGTATTCTTTTAACTTCTCAAAATCAGTCTCGTACAAGTCAATTCCCAAATGATCTACCGGAAAGTCTAGCGCTTCGGGTAAAATCTTTGAGAAATCGCCGAAGAATGTTTGGAGACATGTTTCGGTTGTTGTTCCTTTAACAGCTATTTCCAATGCATCATTCACGAGTGCTGACTTGTCCTTCATAGACTTAGGTTTTGACTGTTCATAGACTAAGGCTGGGTCGCTCAGTTGTATATAGCTGAAGCCTGCTTCAGCCAAGCCTTTGATCTCTTCGTTTATTACTTCGGCGAATTTGAATATAAATTCTGCTTTATCTCTATAGTATTGGTTTTCTGAAAGCGAGACAAACGTGTACGGTGCAGGCAATATGGCTTTCCAAGGAAGGTTTTTGGGCAACTTTTCAAGATGTGTCATGTTGATGACTACATCTTTTTCTCGTTTAACGTAATCTTTTATGATCGGCTTTCTATAGAAGGTGTTGTTGTTGAACCATCTTCTGAGGCTTCCCACCGTTATTCCTTTCAAGTTCTCAGTGAATGGTCTAAGCATGTCTTGCCATCTTAACATTCCATCAGCGACGTAATCCAATCCTGCAGAAATCTGAGCCTTTATCACTGTTTCAGTGGCTTTTTCAAAAGATTCTTCAAGTTCTTTTTTACTGATTTTTCCCCTTTCATATGCTCTTGTCTTTTTTATTAGTTCGTTTGATCGCGGCGACGCCCCTGTCACGTAACAGCTAATCATTTACCTCCTTAACTCCTTCACAACCTTTCTTCCTAGGTCATCATAACCTAAAGCCATTGTGTGAAATCCTATTTGCATTTAGGGAGTTTCTTATCGAGTAAGTATTAATAAATTACTGCCGTCTTTATCCATATGAAAAGCCATGAGCAAAAAACTGTTGTTTCACGAAGAAGGTAAGATGCAGAAAGTTAAAGAAATATGGATAGTCAAGGATCCGCAAAAGCTGGAGATGATGTTGAACAGGCTTAGTTGGAAAATTTTAGTCATGCTTTCTCAAAAGGAAATGTATCCAATGGAAATAGCCAAAAAGCTGGGCATCCATGAGCAGAAAGTTTACTATCACATAAGGAAGCTGGAAAAGGCTGGAGCAATAGCTGTCACCAGAGAAGAGGAGAAGAAAGGGGCAACAGCAAAATACTATAAGGGGGTTTCGCCAGCGTTTGGAATAGAGCTTCCACTAGGATATAGAACAATACAGCGGCTTTCGCTCCTAAGCACGGATGAGCAAATCCAGAAATTCTTCAAGGAATTCATAAAGAAAGATGGCACATTCGAAGGAAAAATAGTTGTAGGCAGCCCAACACCTCACGGACCATTTAAAACAAGCGCAAGAGATGGTCATTACGCGTCTTATTTAACATTTTTTTTGGGGCAATTCGCCAAAATGCCTGAGAAATTCGCGATAAAGCTTGATGTTGACGTTAAAGCGGAAAAAGAGGAGAAAAACAACCTTATTCTTGTTGGTGGTCCTGGAACAAACCTTCTAACGCAAGAAGTGAATGAGTATTTGCCCATAAGATTTAACATGCAGTCCTCAGAGCAAGGCTTCTTGTTCGGCGGTTTGGTTTCCAGAAAAACTTCAAGTGTTTATACTACCGACACCGTTGGGTTGATAGCGAAAATCGTTAATCCATGGGACAGCACTAATCGGATTATAGTTCTGGCGGGAAACAAAGCGGTGGGCACGAAAGCGTGTGTTTTAGCCGTAACAAACTTTTGGAAGAAAACCTTGAAGAACTTTCATGGTGAGGATACGTTTGCGACAGCCATACAGGGATTCGATTTGGACGGAGACGGAAAAGTTGATTCAATAGAGGTTCTCGAATAAACTGTCTGGTGACTAAATTGGCAAGAATTCGAAAAATGCGTGGAAGCGATTTGGATACTGTTTCTGAGCTTGCTATGTTGGCTAATCCTTTTACAACTATAGAAAAATATCGCAAGCATCTTCTGGATGAGCTAAAAGAAAATCCAGATTTATCTCTTGTAGCATTTGAAAATGGAAGAGTTGCTGGATATGTGCAAGCGGAAGTTCACAATGATAAGGCGATGCTTGAAGACATAGCAGTTGCCAAGGAACATCAAGGTAAAGGTATAGGAAAACTGTTGTTAGATAAGGAGTTGAAGGCTTTGAAGCGGAAAGGAGCTAAAATAGTTCTCGCTGAGGTTCACTATAAATGTGCTTCAGCTATTCCGTTCTATTACAAGCATAATTTCCGTATAATTGGTTTTGTTCAAGATTATTTCGGAATAGGGCACGACACAATAATACTAAAACTGGTTCTGCAATAGCCAGAGATGCACAGCATGGAAATAGCCGAAATTATCTTTGCCTACGGACACAGAAACATTCAAGCTACACACAAGTCAACACTCGAAATCACAAAAGAAAAACAATTATCAAAGAAAGGTGAGTGCATTATTGCAGTGTCAGCAGACAAGGGTACAGCTGATTTAAGCCCTGAATTCAAAGAAAGTTTACGGAAGAAAAACGCCAAAATGACTGTGCTAGTTGAAGCTGGAGGAATTGTTGAAGTAGTGAATGCATTTGGAAGCCGACGGCTAATTTTGACTCATTCAACAGACACCGTTGTGAGAAAAAGTAGTTACGTTTGCAGTCGAACATTAGCAATTCAAGCAGACAAATCTGCAGGGGATTTGTCAAGGAAACTCGTAGAAAAGCTAAGGAATCCAAAGCAAAAAGTGAAGATTACCTTAATTGTTAAGAATTAATGGATTTTTGCGTCTAAAACAGCTTGCCACTCGTAAGGGGCTGTGGCGCGAACAAACTTTGAAAACAGAATTTTCTCCACATTTCTTCCAGATTTCTTAACAGCGTCTATAAACCTGAGTTTTACATCCTCAAGCGTGTTTGAAGCGCCCACAAAACTGTAAAAGTGCACTATGCCGCCTGTTGGTTTTATTGCTTTACATGCGGTGTCCACAAACTCCATGGCTTTTTCAGGCAAATTCATAATCACACGGTCTGCAACTCCAGAAAGCCTTTGCTTAACGATTTTTTTTGCATCTCCCAAAATTGAATGAACTTTGCCTTCAACCCTATTAAGCCTAACATTTTTCTTTAGAAACTCAACCGCTTGAGGGTTCACATCTATAGCGTAAACCTTAACGTTTTCATGAGTTTTTGCAATCAGTATCGAGAAAGGCCCCACCCCAGCGAACAAGTCTACAACCGTTTCGTCTTCCTTGACGAGAAGCGCAACTCTGTTATGCTCATGTGAGAGACGCGGAGAAAAGTAGGCTTTGGCAAGGTCCACGTAATATTGGCAACCATACTCTTTGTGGATTGTTTCTGTTTTAGGCTCTCCAGCAATTATACTGAACTCCCTCAGCCGATAAGTTCCGCTGACAACGCCTGCCTTGGCAACAACCGTCCGCACGTTTTTGTGCGATTTTAGAACTGCTTCGCCGATGACATTTTTGTGTGCGTCAAGCTCCGTTGGAATCTCAATTATGGCTATGTCTCCAACAAAATCCATCGCATGTGGCAGACTAGCTAATAAATGTGGGGGAAGCTTGTCTTTGAATACCTCGACAAATGTTGTCACTTGCTTCTTCCTTTCTGGAAAAACGTAAGTTGAGACTTCGCAGTCTGGCACTCGTTCCTTAAGTTTTTCTAATTCGTTTTCCTGTGGCTGATAGGTAAGTGGAATGTAAATGAAATCTCTGTTTCTTTGAATTTCCAGTTCCCTATCAATGATTTTCAGCTTACTGGTTAGAGCAATACCTTTTTCGCCATAAATCTTTGGAACTTTGACGCATAATGATTTTTTAAGCATAAAATCACTGGCACTCCATTTTCTTAGCATCTAAATGATTCATGATTCCCCTATTTTTTCTTTAACTATTTCGAAGTCGCTGTCTAAAAGCAGTGTTATCACGGCTGTTGAGTATATTCCTCTAACCTTCGCCTTCATCAAGGCTTACACCGATTTTTTAGCCACCCTTCTCAATCCTGTAGAACTTACCCACTTTTTCCACTTTAAACTTAACATCCAACGTCTTTTGGGCGAGCCAAATGTTTGTTTCCAGATGATCTGAAATTGTTCGCGTCAGATACACTGACCTTCCTTTCGCCAGCGCTACGTATGGAATGAGCATGTCAGCCAAATGCATGTCAACCGTGGGCTTCGTGGAAATTTCTGCATAGAGTTTTTCTGCTGCCTCCCTTCCAACGGCTTCACTTGTCTTCCGAAGTTCGCCAATTGCGTCCGCTCCCAGAATTACGCCTGTGTCTGTTTCAGCCCATAAAACAAGGGAGCTGCCCTTCTGCATGGGGTTTGACCTATCGTTGATTATTTGGATGTCTGCCGTGTAGCCCTTTTTCTTTAGGTAGTCGTTTGCTGTTTTTGCTTGGCGTTCAGCAACCTTTCTTTCAGCAAGGAATGTGCATACTGAGATTCCCTTTATGGCTCTTATTTTCCCGAAATTCTCCAAGCGTAATGGTTGCAGAGACTTGCACGACTCGACGACTAATGTTACTTCACCCATACCCTTCGGATAATAACCATATTTGCGAACCGTTAAGACAATGTTTAGTCCCATACGTTTTAGTGTCGGCAAAAACACGCAACGTATATAGTTGATGGTAGGCGAATGCTGAACATCCGTTCCACCCTTCGATACGTGTAAATGCACAGTATCTTCTGCAAAAGCGCAGATCGGCAGCACAGTCATCAAAAGCATTGGAATGCTTCCAGCAGTTCCAATTTCAGCCTCAACCTTTCCGCCTTCAACGCTTTTAGGCTTAAACCAGAGTTCATGTGAGTCAAGTTTTGCACCGTCCAATTCAGCTCTGCAGAGTTTCGCAGCTGTTAAGACCGCCTCTAAATGTTGAGGCCTCAAACCTGGCTGCGGCCTGTTCTGCCTAATGTTATAGATGTGCAGTGGTTGCCGCGTTATGGCAGCTAGAGCCACCGATAGCCTGAGGATTGTACCGCTTCCGCTTTTTTTGCTTCCATCGATTTCAATCATGGGTGAGGCTTCCTTCCAGACATTCTTCAACATATCGTGGTTTTTTGAAGTTAACAAACAATTAATAAATGCGATGAGTATTAAGGATTTAGAAGGAAGAAAGGTTATGAGCGAAGAAAAGGAGAAGGTTGAGAAACTTACAGAAAGGATTGATGAGCTTCTCATAATCTTAAACAGCGTTACAGAAGATCTTAGGCAAGTTTCAGGGTCACTAAAGTCCTTAGCGGTTTCACAAATTACTCAACCAGCGGCTGGTCCTGCTGCTCCTGCACCCGCACCCACAACACCTGAGGTTTACGGAAAAAAGACATCGATAGATGACGTTAGAATGATGTTTCCAGAAGACTTGGAGAACCTGTTAAGTTTTGAGGAGAAACAAGAGTACATAATGATAAAACCTCGTCAGTTTTTGGGTTCAGACAACTTTGCAAAAATAGCATCTATAGTGCGTGGAACAGGTGGAGACTATGTAAGCGCTGGAAAAGAATCACATTTCAGAATACCGAAAAATTAGATTGAAAGGACTATTTCCACAGAATCAGCAAACATAGACTTTCAAGCCTGACTGCCTTGTTTTTGCTAAAATCTGCACTGCTTAATTTGCCTTTGTGGTATCACTCAAATATTCTAAAATTAACATAACGTATTTAAGCAGTTAAGAAAACTAGAGTCGATAATTGAGAAGAGATTTAAATCAAAGATTACCTATAATTATTGTAGAGAAAAACTAGTGCTTAACAAGTTAGGCAGAAAGGGTCACCATGTTAACATATATTAATGATTCAGTGTTGATGAAGGTTGCAGAAGCTCTAGGCGAGGAAGAAGCTGTCAAACTAATTGATATTCTAAAAAACTCATCTGAGACAACGGATGATGAGATAGCGAACAAAACTGGCATAAGATTAAATTCTGTCCGAAAAATTCTCTATAAACTCTATGACCATTCTCTTGTGGGTCTAAGGAGAACACGCGACCCACAAACCGGATGGTTCATTTTTCACTGGAGGCTGCAACCAGACCAACTGGAGGGTTTCATACTAAGCCAAAAACGTCGAGTACTTGAAAAACTTGTTCTCAGGTTGGAATATGAGAAGAACCATGATTTCTATTATTGTTACACGCCAGGATGCAGAAAAATCCCGTTTGAGGATGCTGTTGAAATCCTTTTTAAATGCCCCACATGTGGCAAGCCCCTAATGCATTGCGACAATGACAAAATCATTCAAGTAACAGCAACAAAAGTTGAACAGTTGAGGAAGGAAATGGGTGAGTGAAAAGCTTCCATCAAGGGAACAAGCAATGCATTTTCTCCAGGAAAGTGGATGCTCAAAAAACGTAATAAAACACAGCGAGAAAGTGGCTGAACTCGCCGTTGAAATCGCCGAAGAATGCAAGGAAAAAGGAACAAATGCCAATTCAAAACTTGTAGAGATAGGAGCCCTACTACATGACATTGGACGCTCAAAAACTCACAGCGTTCATCACGCAGTTCTGGGGGCAAAAATCGCAAAATCACTCGGTTTACCAGAATCAGTTATATCAATAATAAAGAGACACGTTGGCGGCGGAATAACAGTAAAAGAGGCAGAGAGGTTAGGATGGCCAAAAGACATTTACATCCCACAAACAATTGAGGAGAAAATTGTCTCGTACGCAGACAAGCTGATTGAAGGTTCGCGGCGGGTGCCAATGGGAAGAACAATCAAGAAATTACGCTCTGAAAAGTTGCCGCCCTCTTCCATCACAAGATTACAAAAGTTACATAGAGAGATGTTGACTTTAGTTGGCGACTGCAAATGCCTACCGTGACGCTGCCCACAAAAGTGTACAACAATTTTCAACTAAAGCTTGTTGACGAAAAATTACAGTCCATGCTTAAAGGTTTAAAAGTTGAGACGAAAATTTGCGGAGTCTCTTCTCGCGGATTGGTTCAGATAGCAGTTTCAGGTGAAGACGAAAAGGTTGCGTTAAATTATTTACGTGGACAAATAGGACTGTGCCCCACATTTTTGCAACATGTAGAAAAATTCTCCACGGTAAAAGGGTATGTGGCATCTTTGAACAAAAAAGAACTTTACGTAGACATAGGCATTGTCTCACCTAACACCGTTGAAGCTGCAATCCCACTGACACTTCTGCAAGCACAACTTGTCGATGGAAGAAAAATGGCACTCGAGAAGATAGCTGACTTGTTTGGTTTCGTTGAAAACTTGCCATCGAGTGTCAAAATCTACAGTGTTAATAAAGAGAAGAGACGTGTTGAGGCTGTGTTATCAGAAAAGCAGCTTGCTCTTCACAGAAGCTGGACAAAATCATTGTTGGACAGATTGATAGTCTTAGGTGCGTCTTTTAATGAGATAGTGTTAGCCTTAAAAAAGACAGGGTGCAACCGTGATGTGGTAAACATTGAACGTTTAGGATTGTTTGAAAATGCAGTTGTGTGCAAGCTTGGAACAGACGCCGTGGGGTTAGTCCCAAAAATTGGTAGAAAAATGCGGAACGCAAACTTCAGCATCTTCAATCCAAGAGAAAATATAGAATTTCTTGGAGATTATTCGATATTATAAACACTCTTTTGTGAACGTACCTCAAAAGCCCTGCACACAAAATCTATTTGGCTTCAAATAATGTTTCCATGCAGAAACCTATAGGGAAAAGCATGTTTTACTGTCGAAAAACTTAACGAATTAGGGGTTTGACAATTAAATTGCAATGTGATGTTTTCGACATCTAAGATTCGTTTAAGTTCTGTGGCTAGTGTCGGTTTTTCATTCTTCTGGATCGAACGTCAATAGCCAAAAAAGCTATGTAGTAGTGCTCGAGTCAGTGATCTGTTTGATTATGGGAGTTCATTTTGTGGTGGTGGCGGTATGCCGTAGTCCGTCGGGTTAGGTTGAGGATATTCCACAATCCATGTAGTTGACCAAGATGGATCTGGATTGTAGAAATCTCCTGTGCCTGCTGTGCTTTCAACCGTTAGGTATCCATCTCCCGAGTCTTCGACCCAAAACTCGATGCCTGTTATCTCGTCTCTGTAGGCAAGATATCTAACGCTTACATGCCAAGTGATGGGTTGCGTTTGTTCATAGTCTTCATCATGATCTGCATAGTAATGTATCCTTACGTTATACGTTCCATAAATCGATTTTCCGGCGCCTTGGTAGTTAGGCAACGTCATGTTTTCCGTAGCGTAATAATGTTCTGGACCATACGCCCATGTGTTGTCAATGTCCAAATAAGGATATGGGTATCCAGCTTCCTTGCCCATGTTTGAATAGTATATATGCCGTCCTTCCACACTTCCGATTGTCGGTTCCAAGACATGGAGGTCAACATCGCTCTGGTCTTGGTACCAAGTTAGTGTGAAGGTAAGAGAAGCTTTGGACGCGTTGCATCTTATTGCATCCCTTAAGTATCCAGCCCATTTGCTGAAAGTGTTTTCGTCAGTTGCAAGAATGATGAGGTCATTGTCTCCGGAATAAAGAGGAACTTCTTGCGAGAATGAACCATTGACAACGGAGACTTTAAATTTTTGATTGCTGACGAAAATTAATGTCGAGTTAACATCTTTCTGCCCACCGGAAATAGTACCTGAAATAGTGACTCTGCTTTCTGTAGCGTCTCGGATACCGTCCCCATCAGTATCTTCAGGCGTTGTTCCTGGCGGCGTTGAGTTGGCACTGGTAAGCGTGATTGTTGGGAATACAGTGTTGTCTGCAAACTTGTCTTCTGCGTAAGTGTAGAACTGAT
>Ga0307438_1001059_pt1 | contig 18430 bp, 18 predicted proteins | sample SalMarWE160110MG_FD_202144 | JGI IMG/M metagenome (GOLD analysis project Ga0307438, IMG submission 202144) | Salt marsh sediment microbial communities from the Plum Island Ecosystem LTER, Massachusetts, United States - WE1603-110 | ecosystem: Environmental > Aquatic > Marine > Intertidal zone >... | reverse complement strand
GGGCCGCGGTGTCGCAAATCTCCTCCTTGGCAAGGACTTCGAGGAGCCCTACTACGGCGAGACCGACACGGAAGATATCCTTTGGCATCAGGCCACATTCTCCATACGGGGTTTCGTCTTCCTCGACCCGGCTGTAGGTGGCGAGGGCCGGGAGAATGCCCGCTATGGTCCTGTAGACGAAGCACCAGTGGATGTCGCGACGCGGATCCTCTTCTTCCTGGGTATAGCCGCGGTGCTTCTCGTCCATCGCCGTGATATCTTTCAACCCACCATCGCCCTTCTTGGCACGATCGTTGGACTGCAGATCATTGTTACCCTGCCCCCGAATTATGCCCGCGGCCTGTTTCTGTTGCCTTTCATCTACCTGATCGTGGGCCTCCTTCTAGATAAGGCCTGGGCACTCCCCTGGACTGGCAACTTAGGCCGGGCGATCATCGTGGCAGGGGTGGCTATCGTGGCTGTGTTCAATGTGTGCCACTACTTCGATTGGGGCAGGAGCGCTGAGCTCGCTGACGCAAGATGGCCATCTATTCAATACGAAGAGGTTCCACTTTGGGTGGAGACGGAGAAGCAGAATCTTGAACAAGGCGAAGCCGACCTCCACATACACACTGAGCAGTGGCAGAACTTAATTCAGAACCGCCCCATCCAAGATCCGAGTGAGCTGCAGGACGACAACTGAGCGGACTCCTCAGCTCAGCAAAATGACCGAGTTGTAACGACACCTAGGTTGTGTGCGTCAGAAGAAAGCCAATCGAACGCTGCCCCTTGAAAGAGGGCCAGGTTTGAACGTACAATCTCGGCGAAGGCCAATGAGGGCCGGTAGCTCAGCGGAAGAGCTCCGGACTTTTAATCCGGGAGTCGTGGGTTCGAATCCCACCCGGCCCTCCACTTGGCTCGCATCCTCGGACCTCACCGGAGAACCTGAGTCCGGGTGTAACCCTGATTATCCTCGATTGACTGGCCTCGAATTCCTTTCTGCCGAGGTCCAACCGGCCTGTAGCCCGTCCAGCGGCCGATTATGGGCTCAGCTCTGACGCTCTTCTGATAATCTGTGCACCCCGAAGCGCGTATAATGGGGGCCACTAGGGGAGAAGGAGACGCCAGGAGAATTCAGAATGAGGCCGCCCGTAACGCAGGGATTGCCAAGCCCGCCAGTTGCCACTCGTTGCGGCATTCCTTCGCAACTCACTTGCTCGAGAACGGATATGACATTAAGACCGTCCAAGAGTCGCTGGGACTTAGGGATGTGAGTACGACCATGACCTGTACACACGTTTCAAATCGAGGAGGCCTGGCGATATTTTATGGTGACAAGATTCTCGTAACTGTGAGATATCACACAATCCTAGTCTAAATCGATGAGAGAGTTGTCTGAGATAGGCCGCCGAGCTTAGCGAGCCTGTCGCAGCTCAATTAATATGAAAGGAGGCGGTTTTACGTGTTCGGCTCCAACGTACTCGAAGTAGTTATTGGCCTAGCGTTAGTGTTCTTGCTCTTGAGCCTGATATGCAGCGCACTCAGCGAGCTAGTGGCCCAAGCACTCGCTATGCGCGCGGCGAACCTTGCGAAATGGGTCCGAGAGGCTTTGGGCGATCTAAAGGACGAGTTTTATGAACACGGACTCATCAAGGGCCTCACGATACCAAAAGCGGAGGCTCACAATCGCTTTTCTCGTTTCTTCTCTCGCATCGCTCGCCAGTTCGCCCCGGAGAGCGGTAAACCCTCATATGTACCGGCTCGTTCCTTTGCCTTAGCCCTTCTGGACCTTGTTGCTCCGGCTCGCACACGCGAGGGTAACCCAATGGACGATATTCGGACCAAGGCCAAAGACCGTCCAGACAGCGCATTCACGCAGGTGCTTCTCGCCCTCATAAGCGAAGCGGGGGATGACTTGGAGAAGGCCAGAAGGAACATCGAGAACTGGTACGACGAAGCTATGGACCGGGTTTCCGGCTGGTACAAGCGAAAGACGCAACTCATACTGCTAGTCATCGGTATCCTCGTTAGTGTTGTTCTAAACGCGGACAGCTTCGCGATTGCAGATCGCCTTTGGCGCGATGATACGCTGCGTGATTCTGTCGTCGCAGCCGCCGAACAGCGCGCTGGGACGCCTCTCTCCTCAGAACAAGACGCCTCTGATCAAGAAACCTCTGACACCCCTGATCAAGGTACACCACTAACAGAAGTCGAGGATGAGCTTAATGAGCTTAACGGGCTTAACATTCCGATTGGCTGGGACGAACTTCCTGACGGCCAGGGATGGGTCTCCAAAATCCTCGGACTAGCCTTCACGGCCTTAGCCTTATCTCTGGGTGCCCCGTTCTGGTTCGACATGCTTAACAAAGTGATCAACTTGCGCGGCGTCGGTAAACGACCATCGGTCGAAAAGGAGTAGCGCGCTCTTCTTATCCGGGCTTGACGGTCTATCCATTCGGCGAGTGAGTAGCAGGTCTCGGACCCGGAGAGGTCCCTCTCGAACAGCTCCACAACTATCGGGATTACACACGGGCCACCTGTCGGTGGCCGACTCTCCCGGCCGCCCGTGATGTAGAATAGTCCTGCTATGGAGCCGCGCATCCAGTACGCGAAGATGAGGGATGGGGATCCCATGACGAGGGGATAGGTAGCGACGAAGCAGTCGTCGTTGCGGGAAGCCTAGCCCCAGCGCATCGCGGCTTGGTCACTTCACTTTCGTATGACGCGTTGGCACCATCCGCCGCCGCTCCTCGTTGGTCAGCACGGCCCCGCTATCACCGTGTCACCAGGCCCTTGCAGATTCCCCCTCCGTCAAGATAGAATCCCCTCGTCAGCCAGCGTCGGACGACGACGGGGGGACTTGGCGTTTGAGCGCCCCCGAAGGGTGACCTCTTCGAATCTGGTTAGGGCCTCGAAGTCGGACCTCACGAGCGACGGACTTTTAATCCGGGAGTCGTGGGTTCGAATCCCACCCGGCCCTCCAGAGGCCCTGTTCCCGCAGCGACCCCTAGCCGAGGATCCCCGTTCTGCTTCTGGCCGACGCTATCGTGGTGGTTGGTGGTGGTGATGGGGTGGGGGTAGGCGCACTCTCTCCCCTTGCCCCGGCCTTCTACGCCCGCGTTGCGTCAACGTCGAAGATCATGGGCACTCGGCTGAAGTAGGACGGGAGCACCAGCGTCCGCGGGGAAGGCCCACAGTGGGCGAGCACCAGCTCCCAGGCGCGCTGGAAGTCGGGTGCGTAGGTCGCTCCCACTACCTCCAGCGTATCATGCGGCTTGCCACTGGCGAAGACGAGCAGACCAGCCTGGTCCAGAACGTACTGGCTCTCGTTGAACAGCCCGATGGGATGCCAGCCGTGGTAGGCATGCTGATTCCGGTACATCTCTAAGTACCGCGGCTCACAGCGCAGCCGTTCAAAATGCGCCTCCACCGCCTCGGCTCGCCGGGTGGTGGCAAAGAGGCGAAGGGCCTCCTGATGCGAGGGGTGCAGGTCTGGATCGATGTATCCGTCGCAAGCCGTCACCAGCACCATCGCGCCCCCCGCCCGAAGCAGAGGCTCCCGTCGCCAGGCGCGAGCCACGGTGGCCGCCGCCATGAGGTTGATGAGGGGGTTACGCGTGTCGCCGTAGAACACATACTGGGGAACGCCTACCACAATGACATCGTACTGCGGGGAGTTGTGCACGTACTGCTCATCGGCGCACCGCCAGGCATCGTCCCGCAAGGCCCGAAAGTGCCCCGCAAAGAAGCCAGCCCACCCTCCGATCGGATCCGGCACCCCTTCCACATAGAAGATTTGCTGGCCCGTGAACTCCTCGATGCGGTCCATGACCGCATCCTTGTGCTGTTGGAACAAGCTGCTTCGAACATCCGAGTGGCAGGACTCGGGCGAACCGATGACCTGCATGCGATGGTGAGAGAAGATGCTGCGGGCGCTGGCCAGACCGACGACCACACCGGTTCCCGAATATCCACCCCAGATCAGGGGCAGAATCGAGCCGCAGTAGATGAGCAGGTCCGAGTCCAGCAGGATACGGTTGTGTTCCACCACGTCCCCTAGAGCCGAGGTTCCCATGTCCACAAGCCGCGATGCGTCCTCGGCATCGTGAACCAGGAAGCGGTCGGGCCAGAACCGGTCGACGAAGTCTGCCAGGAAGACTGGGTAGACCCCCCGGTACAGGCCGATGAAGTCCTCGCGTCGAGGGCGGTCATGGGTTCCACCGGCCGAGATGAGAGTAATGTTGGTCGGCGAGACGCCGCAGCCCTGCAGGTACTCAACCAGGAAGGGCACCGCCAGGTATTTGGGCCCGTACTTCAGCGGATCGTCAAAGGCTATCGCCACCCGGCTGGAGGCCGATACGAGGTCCGAAAGCGGCGGCATCCCGTACGGCCGTTCCACCGCCGCGCGCACGGCGGCTAGCGGGTCGGCCAGGGCCGGGTGCCCAGACCGGGGCTGGGCAGCCACAACGTCGGCCGTGTCCGGCACGTCCACTTCGATGGTTTGGTTCCAGCGATCGACGGCAACCAGCAAGCCTGGGGAGTCTCCTATTCGGTGGGACCTGGGCCGAGTTGGTCTTCCGCTCGTGTAGCCGGTGCTGACGGAACCAACTCGAACCTCCGCCGCACTCAACTATAATGGGGATGCAGCGGCTTTGGCAACCTGAGGACCGTATCGGTGTGCGCCGCTGGCGGGCAGTGGCTTTCTGGTCGCCAGCCAGATTCAGGCCCTGCCCGCTTGACTTCTCGCGGTCCTCTCCAGCAGGCAAATGACAGTGCCTGAGAACTGATCAACGACCTTGCCTCTGGGGACGAGAGTAGACCAATTGCCCACCTACGAAGGTCATCGCCACCTCCAGGCTCTCGTCCAAGGCCACTAGGTCGGCGTCGAAGCCAGAAGCGACCCGTCCCTTGCGCCCGTCCAACCCCAGAACAGCCGCCGCATTGAGGGAAGCCATCCGCGAGGCTTCTTGGAGGGCAACCAAGCCCAGCCCCACAAGGTTTCGCACCATCTGGTCCATGGTCGCGGCGCTGCCGGAGATAGTGCCGTCGGGCAGGGTGAACACGCCACCCTTCACCACGATCGGCCGACCGCCGAACGAGTATGTCCCTGGGCCCAGGCCCGTTGGGGCCACGCCGTCGGTCACCAGGATGGTTCTGAGTGGCCCCTTCGCTCGGAGGAGAAGAGCCATGGCGCCAGGATGGACATGAGCGCCGTCGCCGATGAGCTCAGCGGTCACCTGAGGCGATGCCAAGATGGCCCCCAGGCAGCCGGGGTCCCGATGATGGAAGGGGCGCATGGCGTTGAAGCAGTGGGTGGCCTGAGTAACGCCGCGGGAGATGGCTTCCCGTGCCTCCTCGTAGGTGGCGTCGGTGTGGCCCATGCTGACCACCAACCCTTGCTCCCTGGCGACGCTTATCACCTCGGCTGCGCCGGGTAGCTCCGGCGCCACAACGATGACCTTAAGGCGATTGCCAGCCGTCTGGACGTAAGCCAAGAGTTCAGCCACGTCCGGCGGTCGCAAGGCCGCCGACACCAGGCCTCCCTTGCGCTTCGGGTTAAGGAAGGGCCCCTCCAAGTGGGCGCCCAGGGGGTGGGCGCCGCCGACCACTTTCTCCTCCAGCACCGAAACCGTCGCCAGCCATCGTTCCATCTGCGGTCGACTGGCTGCTACCAGGGTCGCCAGGAAGGAGGTAACCCCCTTGCTCACCACCCAACGGGCATAGGAACGAATCTCCTCGGCGTCCTCGGTCATAATGGAGAAGCCGCCGCCGCCATGAACATGGAGATCGATGAAGCCGGGCAGCAGGCTCAGGCCAGCCAGGTCTATGACCTCGACGCCAGCAGGCGGCGGCAGCCCTTCGCCGACGGCAGCGATATGGCCCTCCTCGAGGACAACCGTGGCTGCGGCTATCTCCTCCTCGGGAGTGTAGACATGAGCGTTAACGAGGGCAGTGAGCATTGGTTGTGACACCTCTGTCTTACGTCTCGCCGGCGATAGTGTAGTGGATGCCCCGGCTGCAGACAACGCCGGGCCCGCAGGTGGATCTGGAGGAGTGAACGCCTGCCTGGAGCCGCCCTTAGCTGAGCCGCACACACAGGCGGCCCAGTGGGCATCTCTAGATCCAGCTTGCCCCCTCACAACAGCCGGTTCGGGTTAGAATTGGGTGGAGCAGAAGTTCGGCGTGAGGCGTCTAAGGAGGATGTATGAGACTAGATAGGGCAGAACGGCTTGGGGAGCTCGGCTACAACTGAGCGGAGTCGGTGTTGCTGGCCGTGTGTCAGGAGCTGAGAATAGAGAGTGGGCTTGCCCCCAGGATTGCCACCGCCTTCGGCGGCGGCATTGGGCCTACGGGCACAGTGTGCGGGGCAGTGGTCGGCGCGACGATGGCCATTGGCCTGAGGCACGGGCGGGAAGAGGGGTCGCAATCCCATGACCGGGCCTACGCCCTGGCCCAGGAATTCCGCCGTTGCTTCGAGGAGGAGATGAGCACCATCTCGTGCCGTGAGCTGACGGGGGTGGATCTGAGCACACCGGAGGGTCTGGATGCCTTCCGCAGTTCGGATGTGCCCGAAAGGGTGTGCCGGCGAGCGCGAGGTGTGGCATTTCGCGCTGTGATGAAGCTCTTGGATGGACAGAGAGGATAGGAACCGAGATGTCTGAGGAAAGCAAGGGTCGCGAAGAGTTTCCAGATTGCGCCAGGTGTCCGGCGCCAGTATGCCACAGCCCCGCCTTCATGAAAGGCCCGCCGAACTGTCCGACCAAGACCAAGGCAGCCGTGATCGAGAAGGCCATGGCCCGGTACCGTGATCCGGATGTGGCGGAGTTCGCGCGGGTGGCTTCGGTGGTGGAAGCCACAGCATATACACGTGTGCCCTGGGCCCCCAACACTCCGTCGCCAGCTACCACCAGGCTGGAGGAAATCATTGGCTTCGCGAAGAGGATGGGCTATCGAAAGCTGGGCGTCGTGTTCTGCATAGGATTCAGGGAAGAGGCGGAGATACTGGTACCGCTTCTGGAGCGCTGGGGATTCGAGGTTGTGTCGGTGTGTTGCAAAGCGGGCGGAATCCCCAAAGAAGAGATCGGCGTGAAAGACGAGGAGAAGATAATCCCGGGGACCTATGAGTCCATGTGCAACCCCATATCCCAGGCCGAGATCCTCAACGAAGAGGGCTGCGACTTCAACATCGTGATGGGCCTGTGCGTGGGCCACGATTCCCTTTTTCTGAAACACGCGAACGCCCTGACGACGGTGTTCGCAGTCAAAGACAGGCTGCTCGGCCACAACCCGCTGGCCGCTCTATACCAGTCTCGGCAATACTATCGAAGGCTGCGTACGCGGGGCGGCATCCCCGGAGAGACCGACAAGGCAGAGACATGAACCCGCCGAGCATCCGGGCTCGGCGCTTGGGGCTTTGGTGTCGACTGAGATAGACCGAACGGGTACGTTCCGCGGCCAGCTAGGATACCTGGAGTTCGTACCTGAGGACTCCCTCATCCTTGTAGACTACGAACGCAACCTTCTTGCCTTCCAGGAGATATCCCTCCGACTGGCGGCGGAGGTCGCTGAAATCCGCTGTCTCTAGGAACAGCCTCAGGAGATCCGTCCTCTCGGCCAGGTGCTCGTCGTCAGCGCCAGCGAGGAGGCTGCGGAGACCTCTCTCGTATTCATCCCGTGCCACCGTCTCGATGCAACGGGAGAGGTCCGGCTGAAGCTGTACCCTCAGCGCTCTCATGGGGAGTCCAAGGACGTGTCGAACCCTGCTCCGTATCTAGTCCAGACCGGTAGATCTGTCAACGTGGTGACCTCGGACGCCCGCCAGGGAGCAAGGGGCGGGCCGAAGTTCCCATTAGAGAACGGGCCAAAAAGCCTGAAGAATGCTGCCGGTATGCAGGTCTCCGAGCACACGTTCCACCACTTCCTGCGCTGCCTTCTCAATCTCCGGAGAGAGCCCTAGACCTGCCTCGAAGGTTTTCCCCTCGATACCGTAGACGATGAGATGCGGCGGCAGTTGGCCGAGCGCCCGCGCGAGCTCGATGGCCTCAGCAGCGCCAAAGGCGTGGGTGGAGTAATGGAAAAACCCTGTCGGGATGGGCTGCGTGTGGGCATCGAGCCGGTGAAGGGTTCCCGGTTTTGCCCCGGAACGGACCGCATCGATCAGGATGACTGCGTCAGCATCCTTCCACGACTCCATCAATGCCGCGCCCTCGCCGGTTTCTTCCAGAACGCAGACGTGCTCGGGTGCTGCTTCCTTCAAGCGTCGGGCAACGACGAGCCCTACTGCATCATCGCGCCGGTACTCATTGCCCAAGCCGATGATAAGCGGGGCCGATTTGCTGGGCGGCATCGCGATTCTCTCACTCCCGGTCAATATGGAGTTTCAGGAAGTGTGTGGCGCAGGAGATGCACGGGTCGTAGTTGCGTATCACCTGCTCGCACTGCCAGCTGAGCTTCTCGGACGGTAGATCGATATACTTTGGAACGAACTGCCAGAGGTCGCTTTCGACGCTCTTCTGATTCTGGGAGGTCGGCGCAACGATCTTCGCGTCGAGGATCACTCCCTGATCATCAACACGGTAGCGATGGTACAGACTGCCACGCGGTGCCTCGGTGCAGCCGTAGGCCGTGGCAGCGCGCGGCTGGACTTCCACAGCCGGTCTCTCCGGCATCTCGTATCCATCAATGATGCGCAGCGCCTCGTCATAGGCGTAAAGAATCTCCACGCTGCGCACAATGATGCTCTTGAACGGATTGAGACAGACCGGCCCGAGCCCGGCATCGCGCGCGGCCTGCTGCGCCAGTGGAGAGAGCTTGTCGAAGTTCACATTGTAGCGGGCCAGGGGGCCGACAAGGTAGGCCCCGCGCTCCTTCAGCGTAGAGTGCAACGCATTAGTGTACGGCACGTGCTCTTCGACGAAGTGGTCATCGTACTCGCTAAGGGCGATGTCCAACCCCTTGTTGGAAACGAGCCGGCCTTCGGTGATGGCGTATTCGTCGGGGTGGCGCAGGGCGACGAACTCGTAGTCCTGCTCAAAGTCCGGGAAAGGCAGCGTTGCCGTCCAGCGGACAGCCTCAAGAGCGGCATCGCGCCCCCACTTGAGTTTATCTATGAAAGGGGCAAGCTCGCGCTTCGTCGGCGCTCTGTACAATCCACCCACGCATATGTTGATGGGATGGACCTCCCTGCCGCCAAGGAGCGCCATAAGCCCATTGCCCACTTTCTTCAACTGCAGCCCCTTCTGGACGACCTCGGGATGGTCTTTCGCCATCTGGATGCCATCGTCGTATCCGAGAAAGTCAGGGGCATGAAGCAAGAACACATGCAGAGCATGGCTCTCGATCCATTCACCGCAGTAGATCAGCCGGCGGAGGGCGCGGACCTGTCTATCCACAGTGACTCCGAAGGCGCTCTCCATCGCATGGGCCGCGGCCACCTGGTAGGCGATAGGGCATATGCCGCAGATGCGGGCTGTGATGTCAGGGGCTTCGCTGTGGTTGCGGCCACGCAAGAAGGCCTCAAAGAAGCGCGGCGGCTCCCAGATCTTGAACTTGACATCCGTCACCGTGTTGTCCCTGATCTTCACATACAGGGCGCCCTCGCCTTCGACACGGGCCAGGTAGTCTACTTTTATTGTCCTACTTTTCATGGGCTACGCTCTCCTCGCGAAATGCTTCAGCCCAGGCATTGAACGTACGGAACGCTCGCACTAGGTCTTGTTCTCCCACCCCCAGATCGCTCCAGCGCTTGCTCAACGAATCCGTATTCGGCGTCTCCATCGGCCCGAAGCATCCGTAGCAGCCGCGATGATACGCCGGGCAGATGGCGCCACAGCCGGCTTGGGTTACGGGTCCGAGGCAAGGGGTGCCGTGGGCAACCATCACGCAGACAATTCCGCGTCTTTTGCACTCCATGCAGACGCTATACGGCGGCACATTCGGCTTGCGTCCATGCAGAAAGGCGCTGATCACCTCAAGGAGCTGCTCTTTGTTGATGGGGCAGCCGCGTAGCTCAAAATCAACGGGGACATGGTCAGCAACGGGCGTTGATTTGTCCAACGTCTCAATGTACTGCGGCGTAGCGTATACGATGGAGACGAACTCTTGTGCATCCTTGAAGTTGCGCAGCGCTTGAATGCCTCCAGCGGTGGCACAGGCGCCGATGGTAACCAGATGCTTGGAGACTCGGCGCACCTGTTGAATCAACTCAACATCATGGGGCGTCGTAATGGAACCCTCAACCAGCGAAAGGTCATAGGGGCCCTTTACCACGGCCCTCGACGCCTCACGAAAGTATGCGATCTCGACGTGACCAGCCACGGCGAGCAGTTCGTCCTCGCAGTTGAGAAGGGCCAACTGACAGCCGCTGCAGGAGGCGAATTTCCAGACAGCAAGTTTCGGTTTTCGGTCTCCGGGCAACATCAAACCTCCCGCTTTGCGAAAAATGCCTCAATCTGGTCGTAACGGAACACGGGACCGTCCTTGCAGACAAAGTTGGGGCCAAACTGACAGTGCCCGCAAGAACCGACGGCGCATTTCATATTGCGTTCCATGGACATGAAGATGCCTTCGGGTCGTACGTAGCGCGCCTCGAGTTCACGCACTGTGAAGCGCATCATCACCTCGGGGCCACAGACCATGGCCACTGTCTGCATGGGGTCAAACTGGACTCTGGGCATGAGCGTTGTCACAACCCCCACATTGCCGCGGTAACTGCTTGCGGCAGTGTCCACAGTGACTTCCACTTCAAGGTCGAACTGCCCGCGCCATTTCTCAAGCTCAGGTTTGTAGAGCAGGTCTTGGAGCGTCCGGGCACCGTAGACAAGGGCGAGCCTGCCGTACTTCTCGCGGTTTGACAGGAGATAATAGATCACCGGGCGCAGTGGCGCCAGCCCGATTCCTCCGGCCACGATCACCACGTCGCTTCCGGCCGCTTCCTCCACGGGCCAGTGATTCCCAAAGGGACCGCGCACTCCCAGCGCATCCCCGCGCTTGAGTTTGCATATCGCCTGAGTCAGTGTCCCCACCGAGCGCACCGTGTGCACGAGTATTTGAGGTTTGGCGGGGTCGCCACTGATGGAGATGGGAACCTCGCCTATTCCAAACATATAGAGCATATTGAACTGCCCGGCGGCAAATGAGAATCCGTCAGCGCCGTTTGCCGGTTCAAGCTCGAGGGTGAACGTATCCTGGGTTTCCTTCCGCACCCGTTGAACGCGAAAGGGGCTTGGCACCATCGGAACGGAGAGACCGGTCATCCTCGTCTGCCTTTCAAGAGCGAACGCCGTCATAGACATCCAGAAGTTGCAGTCGCGTTGCCTGAAGCCGCTGGTCCATGACGTGGGCAACACGCTTCATGAGTTCGTAGCCGAAATGGTGATCTTCTTCGCAACTGTTACGAATGCATCCCCCATCGAGGACAATGGCCCGTGTCAATTGGACCGCCCGAGCATCGAAACGCCGTCGGTACGGCTCTATGAGCCACGACCAGCCTAGAACTTGACCCTCTCCAAGGGTCTGAATGATGATAACGCCACGGTTGGGGGCGGATGTCTCCACTGCCACCTTGCCGTGGCGAATAAGATAGAACAGGTTGGCCGGCTCACCCTCTCGGAAGATGACCTCTCCGGCATCGAAATGCACCCTGGATGAACATTCGGCGAGCAGTTGCAGGTAGGGCTTTTCCAGGCCCTTGAAGAAGGGATGCTCTGCCAGGACGCGTTCAAGGGTCTCCATAGCCATCGGTCCTTCTCCTTTCTGTTACCTTCTACGTTCACTCCGCCGGATTGCCCTAACTTCCTCGGTGATGTCAATGGCAACCGGGCACCAAGTGATGCAGCGCCCGCAACCGACACAGCCCGATGTGCCAAACTGGTCGATCCAAGTGGCGACTTTGTGTGTCAACCACTGGCGATAGCGCCCCATCGCTGAGGCTCGGACGCTGCCGCCGTGGATGTACGAGAAGTCCATAGTGAAGCAAGAGTCCCACTTGCGCCAACGTTCGGCGTACTCGCCTGTTAAATCAGTGACATCTTCCACAGTGGTGCAAAAACAGGTCGGACAGACCATCGTACAGTTGCCGCATGTCAGGCAGCGCTTAGCGACATCGTCCCAGCGGGGGCTTTCGTAGTTGCGGTAGAGCAAGTCCTTGATGCCCCTCGTGTCCATGGTGCGGCCCATCTGGCCAGCGGTTTCCGCCACAATACGTTCGGCCGTCGCCTTTTCCTCTTCACTCGCCGCTTTGTGGGGAACCTCACGGAGGATCTCTGCGCCCAGCTCCGTGCCGATCTCCACCACGAAGTAATGGCGGTCAGCCTCCAGCACTTCCGTCAGGGCAAGGTCAAACCCGGACGTGGCTTTCGGCCCGGTGTTCATGGAGACGCAAAAGCAGGTGCCGCCAGCGTGCCCGCAGTTAAGCGCAACTATGAAGAGACCTTGGCGCCGTGCTTCGTAGGAGGGATCCCTGTATTCCCCGTCCAAAAAGACCTTGTCCTGAATGGCGATGGCCTGGATCTCACAAGGCCGGACGCCGATAAACGCGAACTTGGGTACTTCCTCGTTCTCTTCCATGATCTGGAAGCCGTTACCGCCGATCTTGGCTCGCCATAAGCGCGCAACCGGCGGGTGGAGGAACTTCTTCCAGGAGTCGGGGCCGAGGACGTAACCAAAGAGCGCCCCGTCGTTACGTCTCTTGAGGCGATAGGTACCGCCGTCCTGCTCGTCCGTCCATCCGGCGGGCAGATCTGCAAGAGAGGTTAGATCGTCATACACAATGGCACGGTCACGAACCGTTGGCCCCACAACCCGATAGCCCCTCTTGCCTAGAACATCAAGCAGCAACTGGAGATGGTCGCGCTCCAGGACGGCCGGCTCGCTGCCTTGTGGGGAGAGCCCCTTCATATTACTTCTCCTGCTTCACTATATCATGGTGGGGGCCGTCAGCATTCTTCTGGAAGACAGGCGAAAAGTCCGAAAAACGGTGCCGACATACAATGATCCCCCTGCGCCTCCTGGTGTCTTAAGCCTTGACCAAGCCCAGGGGCAGCACGTAGCGGCCCCAGCTCTCGTTGATCACCTGTGCCGCCGAGGCGTAGAGCGCTGAGGCGGCACAGAGGATGCCTTCCCAACCGGCGACCTTCATGACCGTCTCGTTGTGCTCGCCCCAGGCCAGCAGGAAGAAAAGGATGGTCAGGGTCGCGAACACCATCTGAAGGGCGCGCGAGATCTTCAGGGTGCCGATGGTCATGTAGCCGGTGAACAGGCCCCAGGCGCAGAGAAATACGCTCAGGCCATTCTTGGGCACCGGCTCTACCACCTCCGTGTCCTCCAGGATGACCATGAGAGCCAGCGCCATCCAGAAGGCACCGAAGGAGGAGAAGGCAGTGAAGCCGAAGGTGTTGTTCTTCTTCATCTCCCACATGCCTGCCAGGAACTGGGCCAACCCTCCGTAGAAGAGGCCCACCGGCAGGACCATGCCGATGCTCTCCTTGGCGATGAGGTCAGCGTTGACGATGTTGAGGATGAGAGTGGTTAGGCCAAAGCCAGCCAGACCGAGAGGGGCGGGGTTAGCCAATTTCTCCCTGACCTCGATGCTGGCGCTGCTCTTGAGCTGGTCCAGCTCCCGCCGCATCTCATCCAGCCGCTGGCGGAGGTCTTCCGCGGATAGACTCATCGTGGGTTCCTCCTCTCTAGTAGCGGATGCCACCATTTGTATCATAGCCGTGATCTGCCGTTCGTGGAATCGAAGTTTGGTATTAGAACCTTTGGCTACCTCTCAGCCAAAGGACTGCAGAAATCAGACCCTTGGCCGAGGCAGCCTCCTCCCAGCAAAGCGAAACTATAGATGAATGGTGATTCCCAGGAGGTGACCCAATGAAAGACAAGTGCTTCATCTACTACGGCAACCCCTGCACCGCTTGCCTCACGGACCCAGAGGTCCGCGACTTCGAAGACGCCCAGAAGCATGGGCCAAAGCCGTGCCCCTTCCTCGACGAGCGAGAGAAGTGCTCCCCACCTCGCTTCGGCTGCGTGGCCGTCGCCGGGGCCAGGATGGCCCGCTGCGTCCTCCAGTTCTACACCCAGGCCAGCGAGGAGACCCTCGCCCTGGACAGGGAGTTCTTCCGGCGACGGGGCCCCCTTCCGCCTAAGGACGTGGAGGCATACATCGACACCGCGGATTACGGGTACCGCCGCATCTACGACCCGAACCTCGTGGTAGAGCGTGTCTACGAGTACGCACGCGCCGCCCTCGACCTCAAAGAGGGAGAGCGGGTCCCACGCGCTCCGGGGCGCTTCGTGCCCCCGGACGAGGAAGTACTCGCCGTCCTTCAGCGCGAGAGGGAGGGACGAAAGGCGAAGAAGCAGGCTCGGGAGCGCGCGAAGCCGCTTGTTCACCCAGAAGCCCAAAGACAGCTAACGGGGCACCGGCTGGCATAGACCACAGAGGTTCAGTGACTCGCCAGCAGTGAGAAGGCGAGAGAGAGACGAGCCAGGGCAATGTCGGACTACTCGTGGAAGCCTGGGGGTTCTCACTCTCGCCTGTTGGCGCAGGAGGATGGCCAGGCAAGACCAAGAGAAGAGCAAAGCGGCATTGCCGAGACGAAGAAGGGGGACAGCTATGCAAGACATGGGAGACTATCAAGTGCTGGCGCACGTCGAGACGCCAGAGTTCAGCATGCGCCTCCTCAGTCTTGGGGGGAAGGGCTACGTCGCCCCTCACTATCACGACGAGAGCAAGCAGCTCTACGCCGTCCTCGATGGAGTGGTCGAGGTTACCTTGAGCGATCGCACATTCCGTCTCCGGCCCTACGAGACAACACACATCGAGAGGCAGACCGTTCACAACGTTCGTCCTGTGACCGGGCGAGCGCTCGTCGTTAGCATATGCAGTCCTCCCCTGAAGCTGGTGGATCAGCATCCGGTGGAATGGAGCGACGCGTGGCCTGCTGCTCGCGACGCTTCTGCGCTGCCCAGGAGCTTCCAGCCAGTTGGACAACGATGACTGGCAGCGTCACGTGACCACAGTTCCCTGGTCGGCTAAGGACTGCCCGGTCCACTTGGTGACCAACCAGGAAACGGAAATGAAGCCAGCGACGTCTGAGAACATCGTCGGCGAGGCGGTGGAGACTTCGGGCCTGGCGGCGGATGAGGGCACAGATCGCCGAGCGTAAAGGCGTAGCGGCCTGAACGGTGTCAGCCGCCAGATACGGCGCCATTCGCATCCACCCCGGTCGCTCTCAGCTCAGCGTGGCTGAGCGATCCCTCCCGCGAGCGACAGAGGGCTATAACGTGGCCACGATCATCGTCGTGGGGGCGTGGCAAGATGCTTGACAGCATTCGGGAATACGGCTAGTCTGGCTCTCGCCAGAGCTGGCGTCTTGCTTATGGCGTGGGCAGCTTGGCATGGGGAATTGTAGATAGTCTGCCGTCAAATCCGCAATCGAGGGTGTGAGAATGTACAAGAGAGTGCTCGTTCCGTTGGACGGCTCTGAGCTAGCCGAAGTAGTCTTTTCTTATGCAACCGAACTTGCCGCGAGACTAGAGCTGGATTTGGTTCTGCTGCACGTTGTTGACCCACACGAACGCGACTTGGTCCCTCTGCATCGTGCCTACGTCGAACGGGCGGCTGAGGTGTTGAGGCGTCAATCAGAAAAGCTTCAGAAGAAAGCGGACATTCAACCAAAAGGTGAAGGAGTGGCAGCGCGAGGTGAACTCGCGGTGGGCCACCCTGCTGAGGAAATCCTTGAGTGCGCTCTGAGACACGATATCGACCTGATCCTTATGGCAACCCACGGCCGCTCTGGTATCAAGCGCTGGGCCCTCGGGAGCGTTGCTGACAAGGTCCTCCGTGTGTCGAAGACCCCTGTTTGCCTTGTTCGAGCGGGGCTTAGCGAAGAGATTGTTCACGACAAATGGCCAAGCATAACGATGCTAGTCCCACTAGATGGTTCAGAGTTGGCCGAATTGGTGATTCCCCACGTTGAAGCGCTGGCGAAGCAACTGGGCCCCAAGCTGGTGGATGTGGTGCTGCTCCGAGTTTGCGAGCCTCCAGTCGTCTCGTCAGACTACCCCCCTACGGCAGACTTGACGTGGGAGGAGCATCAAGTGCGCGAAACGGCCAGGCCCACGACTGTATGTGAGGAATACCTGGCTGGAGTGCAGGAGCGGCTCGAAGGTGTAGGGCTTAGAGCTCGGTTAGTGGTGCTGAAGGGCAAGCCCGCTGATGAGATCACGGACTATGCCAATAAGAATCTCGTTAACCTGATTGTGATGTCGACCCATGGGCGCTCTGGCATTGGCCGGTGGGCCTATGGCAATGTTGCCGACAGGGTTCTGCTTGGAGTCTCTAGCCCGATCTTTCTTGTAAGGCCGCACTAGTCTGACTCGGTGAAGCCCAAGAGGGCGTTGCACTCGAGTTGAAGCCAGCCAACCCCCAGTGGGACGATGGCGAGGTCGGTCAAAAGGAATCACCCGGGGGTCTTCAGGACATTAGCCATCGGCAGTTCAACCACCACGGTCGTGCCTTGGCTCGGCTCGGAGCGAATATCGAAGCTGCCGCCTAGGAGCCGAGCCCGTTCGTACATCCCCAGCAGCCCCAGCTTGCCCATCATGACCAGGTCGCTGATCTCCTTGGGCGGCTCGAATCCCTTCCCGTCGTCCGTCACCGTCATCTCCAGCCGGTCTCCGCAGCGCTGCAGCGAGATCCTAGCCCGCGTGGCATTCGAGTGCCTGCCCACATTCCGCAGCGCCTCCTGAGCGATGCGGAACAGAAGCAGGTGCGCCTCCTGGGAAAGCTCGGGCAGGGCGGCGTCTACCTCCACGCTCGTCTCCACCCCACGTTGTTCGAGCAGGTTATCGGCCAGCCACTCTAAAGCGGGCACAAGTCCTAGGTCGTCCAGGATGCGCGGTCGCAAGTCCTGAGTCAGACGCCGGAGGTTCGCCAAGGTCTGAAGCACCTCACCTCGCAGCTTCGTTTCCTCCGCCACGCGCGTCGCCATCTCGAGGCGAGGGTTCGCCCCGAGACGGTCCAGACGTTGCCCGATGAGGAGCAAGGACTGAACGGTGTCGTCATGCAGTTCCCTGGCGATACGCTCGCGCTCGTGCTCCTGTGCCCTTGTGATCTGCTGTAGGTAGAACTGCAGGTTCTCCCGCAGGCGCGCCTGTTCGGTGATGTCCCGAGCGATGAGCTGAAGGGCTGTGCTCCCACTGTCGATGGTAATGAGGCTGGCGGTCAGCCACAAACGTGCCTGCCCCCCGTCCTTCTTGATGATCTCCTGCTCGAAAGGCCCAGCGAAATCTTCGCCAGCGATCAGCCTTCGTCGAACCTCCATCGCCTGCTCCAGGCCTTCCTCCGAGATGAAATCCTGTACCATCATGCCAATCAGTTCCTCCGGGGCGTAGCCGGTGACCTCGCTACAGGCTCTGTTGGCCATGATTATCTTCCCTGTCAGGTCATGTAGCCAGATAGCGTCATGGGCGTTATCGAAGATCTGCCGGTAGCGCTCCTCCGATAGCCGCAATTGACCCGCTAGGAGTCGGCTCCGCTCCTGCTCTCTCCGGATCCGCTCAAACCCCACGTTGATCACAGCGCCCGCGATGACGACGCCAGCGATCTCCACCAGGGCATCCGAGCGATGCGCTGATATGACGAGAGCCCTTGGCAGCATGATGGCGAGGGCGAATCCCGAGGCAGCCAGCCCCGCCCTCATCCCGAACAGGAAGCCGATGTAGGTGATGGGGAGAAGGATGAAGACCCGCTCGATAGCGTGCCGCTCCAGACCTAGCACAGAGCCCGGGCCCTCTATGTCCAGGAAGGGCAGCAGCTCCTCCGGGTAATGCATGGGGATAGCCACTATAAACATGGCTACCGCAACCCAGAGTTCAAAGCTCTGGATAGCTTCTAACACGAGGCGTGTGGTCTGCCGCTTCATCTGTGCCTCTTCTGTGGGTGGAGCCTAGGCGGAGGGTTCTTCAAACTCGCCCTGCAGGTCGAGCCACCCCGCCCTCAGCCCATAGAGCACAGCCTCCGTGCGCGAGGCGACTCCCAGCTTGTTGAAGATGTTTACCAGGTGAGACTTCACGGTGGGCACGCTGAGGCCAAGGTCGCTGGCGATCTGCTTGTTGCCATGGCCTTTGGCCGCCAGTCCCAACACCTCGAGTTCCCGTTGGGTGAGGGACTCACTGTCCTCAGTCGGGGCAACATGGCCCGTGGAGCGGGAGGCACGAGCCAGCAGACGGCGGGTCACAGAAGGATGCAGGACGGATTCCCCAGCGTACACTGCCCGAATGGCGCTGATCACCTCGTGTCCGCTGGCGCTCTTGAGGAGATAGCCAGCGGCACCAGCCTCGAGGAGACCCAGTACGTAGCGGTCATCGTCATAGCCGCTGAGGATGAGCACGGCAGTCCCGGGGTTGAGCTTCTTGATCTGCTTGGTCGCTTCGATCCCCGTAACAC
>Ga0307438_1001058_pt1 | contig 18471 bp, 19 predicted proteins | sample SalMarWE160110MG_FD_202144 | JGI IMG/M metagenome (GOLD analysis project Ga0307438, IMG submission 202144) | Salt marsh sediment microbial communities from the Plum Island Ecosystem LTER, Massachusetts, United States - WE1603-110 | ecosystem: Environmental > Aquatic > Marine > Intertidal zone >... | reverse complement strand
GCGCACACGTCTCAACTCATCACCAGCGAGAGGCGAAGCTACGGAAACCCTCGCGAACCTTCTCCCTTTGGCCCACGGTCAGCAGCTCGCTGAAGAAGGCCAATCGATCCTCCAGATAGGCCACGCCCGACACAACGTCAGTGACATCGTCGGAGTCCACCACCTCGCCGGCCAGCCCCCGCACTAGGCCCTCTAGTCGCTCGTCCACCAGGAGCCGCAGTCGCGTCATCTGCTCACCGCTCAGCTCGTCTGGCTCTGAACCCTCCTCCAGAGAGAGATACCGGTAGAATTCCTCCTTGCCCAGGAGGCGGGAAAGCTGAATGATGGCTATTCTCTTACTCATCAGCGCTCTACCGAAACAGATAAGGGCTGGCCACATACCAGCCCTTGGAATTGGGCTGCCGCTATCTCCTATGAGCGGTCGCGTATCTTGTTATAGCACTCGCTGCAATAGACGGGCCTGTCACCCCTGGGCAGGAAGGGCACCTCCGTCATCTGGCCACACTCGGCACAGACCGCGGGGTGCATCTGGCGCGGCGTACGTCCGCCAAAGCTGGCGGCGGCGCCATAGTGCACGTAGCCACCTTCCTCCGACGCTTGACCCGACTTGCGCACCGAACGACATGAGGGGCAGCGGGTCGGCTGATTCAACAGACCCCTGCTGGCATAGAAAGCCTGCTCACCCGCTGTAAAGGTGAAACTAATGCCGCAATCGCGACATATGAGAACCTTATCGCTGTAAGCCATTTCTAGACAAATTATAGGTCAGACTGGTCGGAAAAGCAACCATAAGCCTATCGTCAACGAACCAGACCCAGGCGACGCCAGAAGGCGCGAGCCTCCTCGCAGCGCAGAACAAGGGCGGCTAGGAAGAAGGTGCCGCCGCCCAGAGCGCCACCCCCTACCACCTTCACCAGGGCCTCCCAGACGGTGTGGGCGCCCAGAGGGTCGGCGGCCTCTTCCACCGCTATGAACACCGCCACCACTGCCGCCATGAGGGCGGTAGCGGCAACCGTGCGCAAGAGGAAGCTCGCCAGATAGCCCGCCTCGGGGCCAGCAAGCCGCCGCTGGAGAAATATGAACAGAAGGGAGGACTCGATTATAGCGGCCAGGGACATGGCCAAGGCCAGGCCGTCGTGCTCCATCGGGCCCACTAAGGCTATGCTGAACAGTAGGTTCAGCACCATCGAGAGCACGGCCAGGGCCACCGGCGTGCGGGTGTCGCGCAGGGCGTAGAAGCCGCGGCTGAGGATCTCGACGCCGCTGTGAGCGAATAGACCAAACGAATAGAAGAGGAGAGCGGAGGAAGTGATACTCGCCGACCTTGGGTCGAACTCGCCTCGCTCCAGCAGGAGAGACACCAGGGGCTCCCGCAGGAGAATAAGGCCAACGCTGGCCGGTATGATAAGGAAGAGGATGTAGCGGAGGCTGGCGTAGAGCGTGCTCTGCATTCTATCCAGACTATCGGTGGCTGCCTGCTGGGCCATGGTGGGAAAAACGGCGGTGGCGATGGCCACGCCGAACAAGGCCAGGGGCATTATCGCCAGCATCCAGGCATAGTTGAGGGCGGAGATGCTCCCCACCTCCAAGCGCGAGGCGAAGAAGATGGCCACCACGAAGTTGGCCTGGGCGGCGGCCAGGCCTACCATCCTTGGCAGCATCAGACGGGCCACCTCCCGCACCCCCGGATGGCGCCAGCTAGCCTCCAGGTGATACCTCATGCCCACGCCGAAAAGCCCCGGCACCTGCACCAGCAGGTGGAGACCGGAGCCAAGCACCACGCCGGCGGCCAGCCCGTGCACCCCCCAGGGCTCGGACAGGAAGACAGCGCCGAAGATGATGGACAGGTTGTAGAACATGGGCGCCAGGGCCGCCAGGAAGAAGTGCTGGCGGGCGTTGAGGATGCCGGTGAGCATGCCGCTGATGGCAAACAGGACGGGCGAAACGAGCATGATGCGGGTTAGCTCTACCGCCCGGTCCTGCAGCCCCTCCTCCAGGCCCGGCGCCATTAGGGGCACCAGCCAGGGGGCCAGGAGCACCGCCGCTACGGCCAGGACGCCGGTCATGGCAGCGACCAGGTTCAGGACGGAGCTAGCCAGGCGCCAGGCCTCCTCCTCATCCTTCCGGGCGACGTAGCGGGCGAAGGTGGGGATGAAGGCGCTGCCCATGGCGGCGCCCGCCAGCACCTGGAAGATAAGGTCGGGCAGGCGGAAGGCCACCCAGTAGGCGTCAAGGTCGGGGCTAGTGCCAAAGGCGTCAGCGATGGCCATGGTGCGGACCACGCCCAGGAGGCGGCTGCCCAAGAAGCCCACCGCCACGACAATAGCCGCTCCCGCTACCCCACCCCAGGGCCGCGAGAAGATCGCTTCGCTGTCGCTCTTCCCCGTCATTGTCTCCCTACCTCACAGGTCATTCATTATAGCAACAGTTCCTCAGACAAGTTCCACTAGACAAAACGACCTGGCTTGCTTATGATAGCTGCAGCCTGCTTCGAAGGAGGAACCATCCCTTTGAGTAGCAATTCGGCCGCCAAGGCCTGGCGAAGGTCGGAGCAGCAGCGCTCGCGCAACCGAGCACGTCGCAGCGCTGCCAAGACCCTCGTTCGCCGTGCCGAGCTAACCATGACCAGCGCCGACCAGCAGGCCTCGGCCGAGGCGGCGCGGATAGCCATCAGCGCTCTAGATCAAGCGGCTCAGAAGGGAGCTCTCCACCATAGGAGCGTCGCTCGCCGCAAGGGCCACCTCATGAAGAAGTACAGCACTGTGGCGGCGGCGGCTGTCGTCGCCGAGGAGGAAGCGGCGCCGGTTCGAAAGCGTCGCACGAAGAAGAAGGAAGCCACCGCTGAAAAAGCCGCCAAGAAGAGGCGCCCTAGCAAGAAGAAAGAGAACTAGGCCGGGCCTGAGCGCCCACAGCCTGTCCAGAACGGCTTCAAGGCGGAAGAAGTAGACACCCATCGCTTCAAAATTCATGATGAACTCAAGGCATATTCCTTGCGCCTGAGTATGGACTGATTGAAGTCTTTGGTGGTATTCTAAATGACGCTGCGTCGCGAACTTAGCAGTCACCAAGAAGGAGGTGCAGTATGGCTCAGCAGCTTCCCGATACTTGCAAGGAAGGGCTTCTAGGGATGCCTTCAACCTTTAAGGCCGATAAGGCAGCAGGCGTTAGCGCGGTCATCCAGTTCAAGGTGACGGGGGCCGAGTCTGGCGACTACTACCTCGAGGTCAAGGATGGCAAGTGCACCGCCAGCGAAGGGGAGTCCGGCAGCCCCACAGTCACCATCAACACTCCCTCCGATGTCTGGCTGAAGATCATGCGCCGCGAGCTGGACGCAACCACTGCCTTCATGAGCGGCCAGTTTACTTTCACCGGCGACATGGGCACCCTCATGCAGATGGGGAGTTGGTTCGAGCAGTAGATCACGAACCGCCCACCAGCGTCAGCCGCAGGCCGAGGGTTTAGCTCTCGGGGACTTGGGCGTCGGCGCCCAGGATAACCAGAATATCAGCCGGGGAGGTGGGGATAGGAGTCTCTTCGTCTGTCTCCACCTCCCGTATGCGGCTATTGGGTAGGCCCAGCCATTCGGCCAGCTTCTTGGCCGTGTACTCCTTCCCCGCCAGGTCGTAGATCAGCGTCTCCTGGTGATGTAGACTATCGCTGGCATCGCTGATAGTGACGTCTGTCTGTGGCAGGCCGCGGCTGGCCAGGTAGTTCACAACACTGGTGGCCAACCCAGGTGCCCCAGTGCCGTTTTGTAACTCCACAAAGGCTCCTTCAGACCGCAACCGGCCATCGAAGAAGATCTGCCGCTTCAGCACTTCCACCTCGTCCCAATCAGCAACCAGCACCTGGGCACCGCCGATTACTGCGTCCTGCACCGCCGAGGCCAGAGAGATGGTGGTGATGTTCTCCAACGGGATGTCCTTGGCCAGGAGGGCCAGCCCCGGCACCTTGAAGACGCTGACATCCGTGTTCACCGCATCGCGGAACTTGTTGTAGATAGAGACGGCCCTGTTGGGCATCAGCAGTTTAGCGTCTAGGGCCGCGTCCACCGCCGCCCTTATCACCTGCTGTTGCCGTTCGATGCGCTGGAGGTCGCCGGAGCCGTAGCGGACGCGCGCATAGGCCAGAGCCCGCTCGCCATCCATGTGCTCCACCCCCGGCTCGAACACGATGATCTGGCGGTCATCGCAGCTGGCCGTCAGGCAGTAGGAAGGGTCTATGATATAATCCTCCACCTCCACGTCGATGCCATCAACGGTATCGACCAGCTCCATAAAGTCCACAAAGTCCAGCACCATGTAGTGATCGATCTCGATGCCGAAGTTGTGCTCCACAGTCGCCACGGCCAAGCCCGGCCCGCCGCCAGGATACTTCCTGATGGGCCCATATTCGTAGGCCACGTTGATGCGGTTCTGGAAGTAGTCTCCCTCGCGGACGGGGATCTCCACCCACAGGTCGCGGGGGATGCTGAAGACGCCGGCCGTCTTGCTGTAGGGATCGATGCTGACCACGAACATGCTGTCGGTGCGAGTGGGAAAGTCCTTCGGCTCGTCCACGCGGCGGTCGAGGCCCATCACCAAGATGTTGATCCGCTCCTCGATGCTGGCGACCTCGGGGTTACCGCTATCTACGCCGGGCAGCCTATTGAGGCCGGGCAGGTTGAGCTCGTTACCGGGGAGGAAAATATCGTCGACCTGGGTAGCGACGATGAGCGCCAGGTAGAAGGCGGCGGCAGCAAAGATAGCGATACCAAAGATGAGCAGGGGCCTCCGCTGTGCCCTGCCCCTCACCGCTCCCATCCCCTCGGCGGGATGGCCTTCTTCAGAATCGAAACGTTGACTCACAAGGAGAAGTTAAGTTAGCTCAAACCCTCTGTCAATCTGCTCAAGCGCCGCCCGGCGAAGGCCCCTCGGCCAGCACGCCCTCGGGGATGTCCGCCCCCACCTCATCCTGAAGCTCCAGCACCAGCGTCTGCTTGGAGACGATGCGCCCCTGCCGCAGATAGAGGCGGGGCACGCGGGCGGAGATGCCGCACAGTATCTCGTAGTTGTTAGTGCCACACAGCTCGGCCAGCTCGTCAGCCGATATCTCCTCCTCGCCCTGGCGGCCGATGATCACCACCTCGTCGTCCACGGCCACATCGGGGATGTCGCTGAGGTCCACCATGCACATGTCCATGCACACGCGCCCCACGATCGGCGCCCGCCGGCCGCGGACGAGCACACTACCGCGATTGGAGAGAACGCGGGGCAGGCCGTCGCCGTAGCCGCACATCACCAGGCCGATGAGACTGGGACGAGACGCCCTCCACGTACGACCGTAGCTCACAGACTCACCCGCTGCAAGAGAGGTCAAACGGGCTACGCGGCCCTTAAGGGACAGCACAGGCCTGAGGGGTAGGTTTCGCTTCACATGGCTCGAGGGATAGCAGCCGTAGATACCCAGGCCCGGCCGTACCATCTCCAAACTCATGTCGGGCATGTCCAAAAGGGCGGCCGTGTTGGACACGTGACGAATAGGCACCCAGTCCAGTTGCTCGGCCACCGATAAAAACAGCCTGTGCTGCTCCACCGTGTAGCTCCTGTCCCCATCGTCGGCCGAGGCGAAGTGGGTGAACAGACCCTCCGCCCGAATGCCGGCCAAGTCGCGCAGCCAGCGTCCCAGGTCAGCGGTCTCGCTGGGGGAGAGGCCATAGCGATTGAGGCCAGTGTCCACCTTCAGATGGACGGGCATCTCGATCCCCCGCTCGCTGGCCAGGCGAGCGAGAGCGAGAGCCATTTCGTGAGAGGCAACCGAGGGGGTGAGGGACAGGTCGGCCAGACGCTGAGCTTCCCCCGCCGGCGTATGGCCCATCAATAGGATGGGCGCAGTGATGTCAGCCCGGCGAAGCTGCTCCCCTTCGTCGACGCAGATGACGCCCAGCCGATCGGCACCGGCGGCCAAGGCTGCTCGTGCCACCGCCACGGCACCGTGGCCGTAGGCGTTGGCCTTGACTACGGCCAGAAGGGCAGCCCCATTGGCCTGGCTCTTGAGAAGACGGACGTTGTCAGTCAGAGCGTCCAGGTCGATCTCAGCCCAGATCGGACGCCCCTGCCAAGGATGTTCAGATACGCTTTGTGGCTGCATATTCACTTCGCTAATTTAGAACGCGCCCGCCCAGAAAAGGTTTCCACAAGGTCAGACGGCGCCGGTCAGGGGACCAGGGCCCAGTCCTTCGGCAGACGGTAGCTGTAGACGGTATCGGTGAGGCTGCTGCCATCGAACACGCGGGCGTGACCCGTGCGCTGTATCTCCTGATAGGTGTTGGTGATTTGGATGATGCGCCTAGCCCGCAGGTTGAAGACCACAGCGCCCGCCTTCACCGGCCGCAGGCTGGTTTCCCGGGTCAAGTCATCGACGACCCGGAACACAGGCTGCTCATGGGGAGCACAGAACTTCAGGGCTTGGTGGATGGCCTGATAGGTGCCTCTGGCATTACGCTCTTCAAAGATGGCCAGGCCGTTGAGCACCTGCTCCCCAAGGCTGTGATAGTAGGGCTCAACTCCCTCCAGCAGTTCCTCCAGGCTGGAAGGGTTGGCCGAGCAAGCAGCAGCCAGGGCCGATAAGGCATCAGCATGGACTATGAAGCTGACGGCACCCCGCTCATCCACCACTGTACAACGGATCACATTCACAACCGCATTCGCCGCCTTGCCTGAGCAGTGTGAAGTAGCGTAACATTTCGCTTCGAGCATTGTCAACGACAAAGACAAGCCAACAGATGACTCTTACACTACACAAGCCATGAGAGCACCCTCCAGGGCCGGGGTAGCCCTGGTGGCCATGGTGGGGCTGGCCCTCCTTGCGGCCTGCGGCGGCGAAACCGCGCCCCCACCAGAGGCCACAGCTACCCCCACCGTGCCCAGTGAGACGGCGGCCGACCTAGCGGCAGCCCGCGAGTACGACCGCAACGGCCAGTACGAGCAGGCCGTAGCCGCTTATCAGAGGGTGGTCCAACAGGCCGACGGACAAGCCCAGCAGCAGGCCCGCTACGACCTGGCCCTGACCTACATCACCATCGAGCAATACAATGATGCCGTCACTGAACTGAAGGCCTATATTGACGCCAAACCCTCGCAGGAAGACAGCCTGCGCGCCCGCTTCCTGTTAGGCCAGGTCTACACCGCCCTGGGCGAGGGGGACAAGGCACGCCAGTCTCTGGAGGACTACGCCGACGACGAGGGGCCGGCGGCCGTCTACGCCCGTCTGGAGCTGGCCCAGCTTCTCGTCCAAGAGGGCCGTCACGACAAGGCCGCCGAGGAATTGGAGAAGGCCCTGACCCTCGACGTGCCGCCCTCGCTGGCACCGATCCTGCTTCTGAGGCTGGCCGACGCCTATCGAGAGACGGGCGACGACGAACAGGCCATCCAGTGGTACGACAGGCTCCTCCAGGAGAGCCCCTCCGCCACCTACAAGGCCCTAGCCCTATCCCGTATCGCCAGCCTCAGCCGCCGCCTGGGTGACGGCGAGCCCTGGCGGCAAGCCCTGCTGGACATCGTAGAGCAGTACCCTGGATCGCCCCAGGTGCCGAATGCCCTCGATTCCCTGCTGATGGCAGAGGTACCGCTAGGCCTTCTGACCCAGGGAATCGTCCACTACCGCCAGCGGGCCTACGATGAAGCCCTGGCTGCCTTCGATTCCGTCCTGGCAGGCAACCCGCCTGCGCCCCAAGCGGCGGTGGCCCACTACTATCGAGGGGTCATCCACCAGCGGCAGGACGAGCCGCAAGAGGCCCTGGCCGACTACGAGGCCTCCCTTCAGCTCGACCCTGACGGCGATCTGGCCGAGGATGCGGCCTGGGCCCATGCCCTCCTTCTTGAGGAGGAGGATAGGACGCTTGAAGCCGCCGCAGCCTACCAACAGTTCTCCCAGACCCACCCTGATTCCCCCTGGGCGGCCAGGGCAGCCTTCCTCAGCGGTCTGATCCCCTACCAGGCCAGCGACCCGGCATCGGCCAGGACAGCCTGGGAAGAGATGCTCGACGCTTTCACCAGCCCCGAGCGCCGCGCTCAGGCCCATCTCTGGCTGGGACAGACAGACCTGATCTTCATCGATGACAGGGAGGGAGCGTCCACCCACTTCCAGCAGGCGTTGGAAGCCGCCTCCGCCAGCTTCTACGCTTTGCGAGCCGAAGCCTGGCTCAGGGATGAGGCTGCTGTCGCCCTCCCCCTCGGACCCAATGAGGGCGCAACGGTGGCCGCCCCTGATTGGGATGCAGCCGAAGGATGGCTAGCCTCCCTCTGGGGGCCGGAGGCCCTGGCGGCCGAACCGTCGCCCTTCGACCTCCCAGCCTGGCAGCGGGGCCAGGAGCTTCACCGGTTGGGGCTGATGCGAGAGACGACCAACGAGTTCCTTTGGCTTATCGACCAGAGCCATTCGCAGCCCTGGAGCCTCTACCGCCTGGCGCGCGCCTCGCACGACCTCGGCCTCACCCATGTGGCAGCCCGCGCCGCCACCGACTTGCTGGAGGGCGCCGACAGCCCCCTGGCGCAGGCCCCGCGGGCCCTTCTGGAGCTGGCCTACCCCCTGGACTACCTACCGCTCATCGATGCTGCTGCCGCCGAAAACGGCCTATCACCCCTCCTCCTCCTGGCCATGATCCGCCAGGAGAGCTTCTTCGACCCCACGGCCGGATCACCCGCCGGCGCCCTCGGCCTCACCCAGGTCATGCCCCTTACCGCCCAGGAGATCGTGGGAAAACTAAACGTTGAGGACTTCTCGACCTCAGACCTGCTGCAGCCGCTGGTGAGCATCCAGTTCGGTGCCCACTACCTGGGCAGCCAGCTCGATCTCTTCGAGGGCAACCTCTTCCTCGCCATCGCCGCCTACAACGGCGGCCCGGGCAACGCCAGCCGCTGGTGGGAAAGCCTTCCCGCTGTGGACATGGACCTATTCGTTGAGCTCATAGACATTACTGAGACCCGCACCTTTGTGAAGTTGGTGCTGGAGAACTACGCCATGTACCGCTTTCTCTATGGTGGCGCCGCCCATCCTACCCTCCTGGCCAGCCCAGGCTCGTAGACGAACCTGCCTGCCGGCAGGCAGGTTCAATTGACCCCGCCACGAGCCCTAAAGTATAATGGCGGCAGCCTGAGGCAGCGGAGAGGATTGTGCCCAAGCGAACCTATCAGCCGAAACGGATCCCTCGCAAGCGCAAGCACGGCTTCCGTGCTCGCATGAGTACCCGCGGCGGTCGTCACGTAATCAAGCGCCGACGGCTCAGGGGGCGCTCGCGTCTCGCTGTCTAGCTGCGGCCTGCCGCCATAGGCTGTCGGCATATGAAGAAGAGGGAACGGCTGAAGGCACGCAAGGATTTTGTTAGCGTCTATCGAAAGGGTCGTGCCTGGGCCAACCAGTTGCTGGTGTTGCGCGCCTTGCCTAGCGATTTGCCTCACCACCGCTGCGGATTCGTTGTCAGCAAGCGCGTGGGTAAGGCAGTGGTGCGAAATTGGCTCAAGCGGCGACTAAGGGAAGGGCTGCGTCCCCTGGCCGTTCAGCCGGGATGGGACCTGATCCTTCTCGCACGACCTCCGGCTGCCAGGGCAAGCTATCACGAGTTACGAGAGGCGATAGTCAACCTGCTATCCCGCGCTCGCCTTTTGGACGGGGCCGACCCTGTCTGACAGCAGGCGAGGGAGGAACGGTGAAAAGAGTAGTCCTGACAGCGATCCGTTTCTACCAGCGGCACATCTCCCCGACGATGCCGTCTTCCTGCCGCTATCTCCCTACCTGCTCTCAGTATGGCTACGAGGCCGTCCAGCGCCACGGTTTAGCAAAGGGGGGATGGCTCGCCCTGCGGCGTTTGCTCCGCTGCCATCCTTTCAGCACTGGCGGCTGTGACCCTGTCCCCTAGCCCATCCATCAGGCCAGCCAGGGCGGGCTTTCGAATATCGCCTCTGCCAGGAGGAATACAGTTCGAAGTAAAAAACTCTTAGGGTCGTCTTTCCTTCTCCTGCTGGTGCTGGCGACCCTCTTTTTTACTACAGCGTGCACCCGCATCGCTCAGCCCGAGGGCTGGGCAGGGCCGACGCTGGCAGACGACCTGCTCGTGGCCAGCATCGGGCGGGGAGAGCTAGCCGCCGTCGACATCCAGGACTCGAGCGGCGAGGTGCTCTGGCGCTTCCCCCCCAAGGACCGTAAGCACCCTGATGGCAGCAAGATCGACCCCGAGGCTATCTACAGCACGCCGCTGGTGGCCGACAACACCGTCTACTTCGGCGCCTACGATGGTTGGGTCTACGCCCTAGACCTAGCCACCGGCGACATTTCCTGGCAGATAGAGACCGGTGGCCCCATCATTGGCAGTGCCGTCGTTGAAGACGGCGTGGTGTACGTGGGCTCGGACGACGGCAAGCTCTACGCCCTGGATGCTGTCAGCGGCCAGGAGCGCTGGGACAAGCCCTTCCAGACCGGAGATGCCATCTGGGCGACGCCGCTGGTGGCGGACGGTGTTGTCTACGTGGCGTCCATGGACAAGAAAGCCTACGCCCTGGATGCTGCCAGCGGCGAAGAGAAGTGGCAATTCAAGGCCAAGTCTGGCCTGGCGTCCACGCCTGTCCTGGCCGACGGGACCCTCCTGGTGGGGGGACTGGACAGCAGGATCCGCGCCCTCGATGCCTCCAGCGGCGAAGAGAAGTGGCAATTCAAGGCCGACGACTGGTTCTGGACGCAGCCGCTGGTGCTAGAGGACAGCGTCTACGCCGGCTGCCTGGACGGCAAGGTCTACGCCTTGGACGTGAACAACGGCACGCCCAAGTGGGAGCAGCCTTTCGATACAGAGGCTCCCGTGCGGGCAGCGCCGGTGCTCCTCGACGACGTGCTGCTCATCGTTGACCGCAAGGGCAAGCTGTTCGGCCTGGATCTTGAGAATGGGCAAGCGATCTGGGGCCCGACCGAGCTAGCCAAGACTGTCCTGGCCGACCCCTTGGCTCAGGAAGCCACGGCCTACGTCAGCGCTCAGGGCGGCGACCTGTTCACAGTGGACAAGGACGGCAGAGCCGCTCCGGTAGTCCTAACCGAGTCAGGTGACTAGGGCATGTTTCTCTGGGACCTCGTTTTCGTCAATCCCATAACCAACGCCCTGGTCATCCTCAACAACATCGTCCTGGGCTACTTCGGGGTGGCCATCATCATCTTCACCATCTTCATGCGCCTGCTCACCATGCCCCTCACCCTGCGCCAGATCCGCTCCTCGCGGGCCCTGTCTACCCTTCAGCCCAAGATCCAGGAACTCCAGAAGAAGTACAAGGACCCCAAGCGCCGCCAGGAAGAGACGATGAAGTTCTACCGCGAGGCGGGAGTGAACCCCTTGGGCTGCCTCCTGCCCATGCTTGTTCAGTTCCCCATCTGGATTGCTCTCTATAACGCCCTAAGGATCACAGTGGGGGGAACGCCCGAGAGCATTATAGGCCTATCGCAGCGGCTCTACCCCTGGGGTTACATCGAGCAGGCGGTGCCACTGGAGAACAACTTCCTGTGGATGGACCTGGGACAGCCGGACACAAGCCTGATCCTGGCCTTCATAGTGTTCGCCTCGACCTACGTTCAGCAGCGGCTGGCCACCCCGCCTACCACCGACCCCCGCACCCAATCGACCAACCAGATGATGCTGTGGATGATGCCCCTCATGTTCGCTTTCTTCACCCTGCAGGTTCCCAGCGGCCTGGGCGTGTACTGGGCTATGAGCAATATAATCGGCGTCGTCATGTACTACTTCACCCACGGCCCAGAGCCAATAAACTGGCGCACCGTCCTCCTACCGCCATCCGCCGCCCCGGCCGGCAAGCAAGCCAGCCGTCGAGAGGAGCCGCCGCCCAAGGAGAAAGAGCCGGCCGAGGAACCGGTCGAGGAACCGGCCGAGGCTGCCCTGCCCACGGGGAGTAAGCGCAAGAAGAGGTTGAGACATGGAAGAAGTAGAGGCAAACGGAAAGACCGTAGATGAAGCCATAGCCTCAGCCCTGGAGCAACTGCAGATGGATCGCTCCCAGGTTGAGGTAGAGATTATCAGCGCCGGACGTACCGGCTTGTTTGGCCTCGGCGGTGAGAATGCTCGCGTCCTGGTGCGGCCGGTCACTACCGAGCAGGTCGGCCTGGACAGCCCCACCATCAAGATGGCTGTCGAGTTCTTGCAGCGCCTGCTGGAACTCATGAGCATCGATGCTGAAGTGACAACGCGCCCGCCTGAGACCCCCGGCGATGGGATGGGAAGGGCGAGCGCCGTCCTGGACGTGGCAGGGGAAGACCTGGGCATCCTCATCGGACGACGCGGCTCCACCCTGGCCTCCCTTCAATACACGGTGAACCATATGGTGAGTCGCCAGCTCAAGTCGAAAGCCCTGGTGACTGTGGACGTTGAGGGCTACAGGCGACGCCGCGAGGAAAACCTGAAGGGCCTGGCCCTCCGCCTAGCGGAGAAGGTCAAGGGCACCGGTCGCACCATCACTCTGGAACCCATGCCCGCCAACGAGAGGCGCATCGTCCACCTGGCTTTGGCCAGTGACCCCCAGGTCGCCAGCTTCAGCCTCGGCGACGGAGAAAGCCGCAAGGTGGCCATCTCTCTCAAGCGCCGCTCGCCCTAGAAACGCCGATGGGGGCGCCCGATTTCCTGGTCATCGGCCACCTGGCCAAGGACAAGGCGGCCGAAGGGTGGCGTCTGGGCGGCAGCGCGGCCTACGCTTCCCTCACCGCCAGCAAGCTAGGCCTGCGTACGGCTGTCCTCACCAGCGCTGCCAGCGACCTGGACCCGTCGCTGCTCCTGCCCGGCATCGACATCCGCTTGCTCCCCTCCAGCGAAACCACGGTATTCGAGAACGTCTACGGCCCTAAACGACGCGTTCAATACGTTTGGGCAAGGGCACGGACCATCGCCGCCAGCGATGTGCCTCAAGAGTTCCTGGGAGCCAGGGCCGTCCTGCTGGGGCCGCTGGTGGGTGAGGTCGAGGAAGAGGTAGCGCGCTGCTTCCCCCGCTCCCTGTTGGCCATCATTCCCCAGGGGTGGCTGCGCAACATCCGCCCCGATGGCCGGGTGGAGCAGACATCGCCTCGCCGCTGGCAGCCCCGTCTCCTCCTCAAGCACAGCCGGGCTCTCTTTGTGTCCGACGAGGACCTGCCGCCCACGGAGGCGGAGGAAACACTGGCTCGCTGGGCGGCCCAGGTGCCCCTCCTGGCATTTACTCGAGGAGCTAGGAGTGCTCGCCTGTGGAGCGAGGGCCGCTGGCGGGAGGTGCCAGCGATCCCTGCGGAGGAACTCGACCCCACCGGCGCTGGCGACGTCTTCGCCGCCGCCTTCCTCAGCCGCTACATGGAAACGAACGATGCCTGGCAGGCAGCCTTGTTTGCCGCCGCCGCCGCCAGCGTCTCGGTGGAGGCGCCAGGCACAACGGCCATCCCCAGCCGCCAGCAGGTCGAAGAGCGGTTGCGGGCGTATGAGGCCAGCGCAACCTCGCAGGAAGGATGACCCATGACTCGCCAACAGACCATAGATACCCTGCGAGCCCTACCAAGTCAGATAGAGGAGCTGGTGCAGGGCCTCTCCGAAGACGCCCTCCGCTGGCGCCCATCGCCGGGCGAGCGGTCGATCAAGGAGGTCTGCTGTCAGCTACGCGATGATGCTGAAACCCACGGGGTACGCATCCGCCGCATGGTCAGCGAGGACGACCCCTTCCTGCCGTCGTACGATCAGGAGGCCCTGACCCGCGAGCGCGACTACCAGAACGAGAGCACGCCCCTTGTGCTGACCGCCATCCGGGCCTTCTGGGGCGGCGTCGCCTACCTGCTGGAGAACCTAGGCGAGGAGGACTGGCAGCGCAGGGGCCGCCACGAGCAGCGGGGGCCCACAACCGTTGCTCTGGAGGCCGAAGTCATGGCCGACCACGCCCGCGAGCACCTGGAGCAGATCAAGACCCTTCGGGGACAGCTACCGCCAGGCCAATGAGGCGATAGACCAGCCTGGCCGCCAACTGAGCGTTGGCAAAAGGGCCCAGACGGGGAGCCAGCTCCGTCACGTCGAAGCCTACGATTCGCTTCTCCCTGGCCACAGCCGCCAGCAGACCCACCACCTCGTCCCACAGAAGCCCCCCCGGCTCGGGGGTGCCCACCGCCGCCATCTGGGAGGGATCGAAGGCGTCCAAGTCGATGGTAACGTAGACGTCCTCGCTCAGGCGGGAAACGATATCTCGTGGGCCGCCAGCCAGAGCACGATAGGCCGAAACCGAGAAGAACGGCAGCTTCCGCTGGCGGATGAGCTCGTGCTCCTCACGGGTGGCACTGCGCAGCCCCACCTGAACCATGGGGCAGCCGTCGTCCAAAAGGCGACGGAGGACGCAGGCGTGATTGTAGGGGGTGCCCAGGTACTCCTGCCGCAGGTCGGCGTGAGCATCCAGGGCAAGAACGGAGAGGTTGGCGATGCGCCGTCTGTGCGCTCGCACGGCCCCCACGGCGAGCGTGTGCTCGCCGCCCAGGGTCACCACGAACTTGTCGCCGTCCAGCAACTCCCCCACTATTCCCTCGACCCGCTCCACCATGGCCTGCGGGTCGCCCGTGTGAGGCATCACCTCCGCCAGGGTATGAATGCCCACTCGATAGGGCTCGCACTCCAGGTCGAGATCGTACAGCTCCATCTCCTCCGAGGCGTCGATGATCGCCCGTGGCCCCTCGCGGCAGCCGGCACGGCCGCTGCCGGTGCTCTCGTAGGGGACGGGCAGGATCACCACGCGGGCGCGTTCGAAGCGAGCATACTCCTCGGGAACGGCAGCGAAGGTGGTGGGGGGAAAGAAGCTCTCCTGAACCATCGGCCGCCGCTACGCCCCCGCCAGGCCCTCGAAGGAGATGCCAGGCCGCCGACGGTCGCGGATGGCCTGGGCGCTGCCTTCGGCCAGAGCGCTGACGATGATCGGCAGAGCGACGGTGGCCTCGGCCCGCACCGTCACAAAGGTGGCATCGGCCGCCATCTTGCGCCAGGACTGGGCCTCCTCGAAGGTGCAGCCTGATAGCCCGCCCCAGTCGGGGTCGTCCGCGGTGATCTGGATACCATACTGATGGCCCGACCCTTCGCGACCGAAGAGATAGGCGGCCACCGCCGCCTGCTGGATGAAGTTCTTGGGGGTGCCACCGCCAATGTAGACAACGCCGCTGGTCTTGGCCTGGGTGGCGATGTGGGCCATCTCCACTACGTCGGCGACAATGTCGAAGGTTAGGCGAAGACCACTGCGCAGGCGACCCTCGGCTATGGCCAGGCCGAAAACGCTGTCTCCCAGGGCCGGGCAGTAGATCGGCACGCCCTGCCGGACAGCAGCCGTCAGGATCCCCTCCTCCTTAGCCACCGGCACAAGCGCCCGCCCCAGAAGATGAAAATACTCGCGAGTGGTGTAGGAGCGCGAGGGGTCCAGGGCTAGCGAGAAGTCGGTGATGAAGCGCTCGCCCTCAGAGAAGTCCTGCTCGCTGGCCAGCACATCGTAGAAGCGATAGACCTGCTGCTTGGCCAGGCGGAGGTCATCGGGCTCCTGGCCGCTCTGCCAGTGACGATAGCCCAGGCATTCGTAGAGGTCGTGGAAGAGGTTGGCACCGGTACTCACCACACAGTCGATAAGGCGGTTCTCGATGAGATAGGCAACCACAGAGCGCATGCCGGCCGGCACCATAGCCCCTGCCAGGCCCAGAAAGATGGTGACCTCGCCCTGGAGCATGGCGTCCCAGATGTGCACCGCCTGAGCCAGCTTGCGGGCCTGAAAGGCGGTGCCGCCCATGCGACGCACTAGCTCGGCCGCGCCGACCTTGTCGCCCACGGGGAAGGGGGTCACGGAAGGGCCGACCAGTTCGTCCACCCGCCGTTATCCCTAGGGAGATGCCGTGCGAGCGGCTGCCGGGGCCAACACTTCGCTGTACTCCAAGCCCCGTCCCAGCAGGGTGACCCGCGCCTCCCGTAAGGAAAAGGCCTCTCGCACTGCTTCCACTAGCCGGTCGGCGTCAAAGGATTTGCAGGAGAAGATGTCGGCCCAAAGCAGGCCGCGTTCGGGGAAAGTATGGACGCTGAGGTGGCTTTCGGCGATGAGCACGAAGCCAGAGATGCCCCAATCGCTCGGTTTGGAGCCCTCATAGCGGCAAACATAGGGAGGAGCGATCGTGGCCATCCCTATTTCAGTCGGCACGTTATCTAAGAAAGCGCGCGTCACTTCCAAGTCAGCCAGCCTGTGGGGATCGCCCCCGTAGCCATCGATGATCAGGTGCATCAATCCCCCCTTTCGCGCCCCTGCCTAGCGGCAGGCAAGATGTCCAGCCGATGGGCCAAGCACGGATGATAGCACAACGCCCAGGGGCACGCAATGGGCATAAGAAGAGGGTAGCTGGTTCAGCACCGGTGGGTGAACTCCCTAACCCTGCGGGATAAATCCCGCAGCACCAAATCTTCGATTATGCGAAGCCGCGGGTTTCAACCCGCGGGATGGTCCGAAAACCGCTACCTACCAAAAATGAACCAGTCAGGAGAAAGGGTCTTGTTCTCTTTAGCCCCTGCGGCGCCAGCGCGTCCCTTCCGAGGCGTCCTCCAGGGCGATGCCCAGTTCGGTCAGGCGGCCGCGCACCTTGTCAGAGAGCTGGTAGAGCTTGGCCTCCCGCAGTTCGTCTCTCAGCTCCACCAGCAGGTCGATGAAGGGGCGGGCGGCCAGCCCCACCTCCTCCTCGGCCAGGGTCAGGCCAAGGACCCCCGCCAGCTCGCGCAGGGCTGCCTGGGCCTCCTCCACTGGCTGACCCTGGTCGCGACCGCGGTTTATCTCCCGCGCCAGGTCGAAGAGGGCGGCCAAGGCCTGGGCTGTGTTCAGGTCGTCCTCCATAGCCTCGATGAAGCGACTGCGAAAGGCTTCAGGGTCGAGGGGAGGCCCCTTTCCGGTGCCGGGCAGGCGAGCGGCCAGGCGAAGGCGCTCGGCGGCTCGCTTGCCTGCCTCCAGCGCCTCCTCGCTGTAGGTGAGAGGGCTGCGATAGTGGGAATTGAGGACGAACAGACGGCAGCCATCGCCACCGTATTTCTCTAGACCCTCGGCGATGGAGATGATGTTTCCCAGGGACTTGCTCATCTTCTCCTCGCCCAGGTACAGCCATCCATTGTGCAGCCAGAAGCGAACGAAAGGCTCGCGGCCGGTGTAGGCCTCGCTCTGGGCGATCTCGTTCTCGTGATGGGGGAAGATGAGGTCGACGCCGCCGCCGTGGATGTCCAGGGTTTCGCCCAGGTACTTGACCGACATGGCGGAGCACTCGATGTGCCAGCCGGGACGACCAGGCCCCCAAGGACTGGGCCAGGAGGGCTCGCCCGGCTTGACGGCCTTCCAGAGGGCGAAATCGGCCGGGTGCTCCTTGTTCTCGCCGGGCTCCACTTCTCGCCCCACGCCACATCGGGCGCCGGCCTGCATGGACTCCAGACTACGGCGAGAAAGCTTGCCATAGTCCTTCTTAGCGCTGACCCGGAAGTAGACGTCGCCCTCGGCCACATAGGCGTAGCCCTTGTCCACCAGGGTGGAGATCATGTCGATCATGGTGGGGATCTCCTCGGTAGCGCGGGGGTAGACGTGGGCCGGCAGGACGTTGAGGGCCTCCATCTCGGCGGCATAGTCGGCGATCAACTGCTCGGTTAGCTCCTGGGGGGAGATGCCCTGCTGATGGGCGCGGGCGATGATGCGGTCGTCGATGTCGGTGTAGTTCTGGACGTGGCGTACCTGGTAGCCGCAGTACCCCAAATAGCGGCGGAGAACATCGAAAATGATGTAGCTCATGGCGTGGCCGAGATGGCTGCGGTCATAGGGTGTTACACCGCAGACGTACATCTTCACCGGGCCGTCCGCCGGGGCGAAGTCCTCCTTCTTACCGCTGAGGGTGTTGTAGAGCTTCAAGGGGCATCCTCCTGGCGCTGGCTGGCGGCTGGCTCCCGCTTCCTCCCCTTCTCCAATTCGGCGATACGCTTCTCCAGCTTCTTGATTCGCCCTTCCAGCCGTTGAATAATATCCCACTCGGGGTCGGGCAATCTCAAGATCGTATCGTCGCCGGGGTCATGATAGGCCACCACGTGGCCGGGTACACCCACCACGGTGGCGTTGTCGGGCACATTGGCAACCACTACAGAGCCAGCCCCAATGCGCACGTTATTCCCCACGTCTATTGCCCCAATGAGCTTGGCGCCAGCCCCCACCACCACGTTATCGCCCAGGGTAGGGTGACGCTTGCTCCGTTTGGTGCTGGTACCCCCCAGGGTTACGCCCTGGTAGAGGTGGCAGTTGTCGCCGATCTGCGACGTCTCGCCGATGACCACCCCCATGCCGTGGTCGATGAAGAAGCCGTCGCCGATGTCGGCGCCGGGATGGATCTCGATGCCGGTGAGGGTACGGCTGAGGTGAGAGATGACCCTGGCCGGCACACGCAGCCGCCTTCGATGAAGAAAATGTGCCA
>Ga0307438_1001056_pt1 | contig 18481 bp, 12 predicted proteins | sample SalMarWE160110MG_FD_202144 | JGI IMG/M metagenome (GOLD analysis project Ga0307438, IMG submission 202144) | Salt marsh sediment microbial communities from the Plum Island Ecosystem LTER, Massachusetts, United States - WE1603-110 | ecosystem: Environmental > Aquatic > Marine > Intertidal zone >... | reverse complement strand
AAAAAATAACAACTATAATAACCCGGACATTGGTAATTTATTTCCCACGGAATACGAACTACCTACATTGCCAGGCCGTTATGAAGATTTTCTTTAGGTGTGATGAAAACAAAAAAGGAGCACAACGCTCAAACATTGTACCCCTGAGAAAGCTATCGTTATGAGTTTTTTATTTCGGCAGGAAATTCTCCATTAACCAGAATTGCGGAACACCACCCTGGTAACCTACAAAAACAAATCTCTTTCCATCTGATGACCAGTCAAGATGGAAGATATTTACATCAATTAAGCCTGTTTCAATATCCTGTACGTGACCATCTTCAACTGACATGACTTTAATTACTTTACCTCCAATATCGTTAAATGCAATTTTCTTGCTGTCAGAAGACCAGGCCAATTCAGTATGAACAATCCAACGTGGGACATTACCAACTAGCCTTGATATGCCGCTTTGGACTTCAACTATATTTAATCCATCACCATTTAAATACGCAATATATTTCCCATCAGGAGACCATTTAATTGAACATATTACATCAGGTTCAGATTTCAAAATTTTTGGTTCTCCTCCTGATGAATTGACTGTATAAATACCTGTTTCGCCATATACTTTTGGGTCCTTAATTAATTTGCTACGCACAAATGCAATTGATTTTCCATCGGGTGACCAGCAAGGACTAAAATCAGTGTAAGGTACAGGTGGTTTTGTAATTTGGATTAAATTTCCTCCTTCAATAGATGTAGTCCAGATTTGACTTGTCGGGAAATTGTTTATAATGACACCTTCATCATAATTTTTAGCTGAGATAACAATTTGTTTTCCGTCAGGGGATACGTTAACGCCTGTTTGGAATCCCGTAATTCCAATTTTGTTATCATATGAAGATATGATATTTGTTTCTTTACCCCCATCTGCTGGTATAATTGCTAATTTATCATATGGCCAATTACCCTTCCTTTCAGCAGGCTTCATAAATAATATATGCTTCCCATCCGGAGACCATCTGGGCTGTGAGGCAACTCCGCGGAAAATCATTGCTGCCTGTCCTCCCTGTTCAGGTAAAGTATATAAGGCATATTCTACTTGATTGATAACAACGCCAATTTTATTATCCCTGCTCCAACCCGTGAGTTGCAGTATTTCAGTAATTCCTTCGGGGGCATTGATTGAAACTTTTTCTCCTGCGGGTTTTCCATCCTTGCCAACAGAGATGATATAAATTTTTTTATTTTCATTATAATCCAGAAATGCAATTTTCCTTGCATCAGGCGACCAGACCGGACTACCTGCATTACCTGCTCGGGCCACAAGAGTTGGAGTTCCACCAGATGCAGGTATTATCCACAAACCACCTCCGGAAGCACCTAATCTCTTGTTTTCTACATAGGCAATCATCTTCGCGTCGGGAGAAAAAACCGGATCCCTGGCCAACGTATCAATCAATAGCCTTGGTGCACCACCATCAGTAGATATTGTATATATGTGTTGCTTCTCTCCTTCAACCTTAGAAAAAGCCAACTTTTTGCCATCCGGGGATAGACTTATTTTGTAGTTCGAAGCAAGGCCAGTGCTATAATTATCAACAACTTTTCTTGGTTTTCCACTTTCCACTGGAACGATGTATATACTTAAATTCTTTTTCCCATCTTCACTTTTAACCTGTAAAGAGGTTTCAATGGACTCATTGAATGCAATACTTTCACCATTACCTGACCAGGAAAGTCCAGCCCATAAAACTTTTATTCCATCCGTATTAAGCTGTTCGGGTTTCCCGGGAACTTCAGATCCCAGATTCCCTGATAATGGCATAATCCATAACTTCTCGTCAGACACCAGCAATAATCTTTTACCCTCAGGGGATAATGCTACTTGCCGGGAAAGTTTCGTAGGTATCTGGATTTTCCTGAAGGTTGGCCTGGAGGGAGCCTTTTCTGAAGCAAGAAGACTGCTAAGCCTTTCCTTTGCAAGGGCTACCAATTCCTTCTGATCTGGGTAGGTGTTGACCAGACGTGTGAAATATTCTGTGGCTTTTTGCTTGCCCATTTTTTCATTGACCAGTCCCAGATGATACAGGGTTTTAGCTGCAACCGGGCGGTCATCCGGATATTTTTTCAGAACATCCAGGTAGAGTTCAACAGCCTTATCAAGGTTGCCTGTTACTTCTTCCTCATAAATTGCTGCTGTCAGCGATGCTGATGCTTTTTTGTCCTGGGCGGAAATAGAAGCAGTCAGCAGCACAAATGCAATAATTATAAACAGATGTGTTTTCATGATACGGATTATTTTTTGATAAAGGTACCGCCTGTGCGTGTTAAGTATATTAACGTCCGGATAAGTTTGGTTAAGATCAGGTTAAGATTCATATGGATTGAATTTATATCCCGCACCTCGTACCCCGGCAATCCAGTGCGATTGCTCCGGATCATCTTCAATTTTCTTACGCAGGTTGGCAATATGAGTATCTACCGTTCTGGGGGTCACAAATACCTCCTCACCCCATACACTTCGAAGAATTTGATCCCGTTTGAGTACATGACCAGCATTTTGCATCAGCAGCTTCATCAGTGCAAATTCAATAGTGGTTAGCTGAACAGGTTCGTCGTTCTTTGTGAATTCATATTTCGAAGGATCCAGTTCGAAAGGGCCAAACTGTATTGTTGTCGCTGCAGTCTGAAGATCCCTTATCTCCGACCGGCGCAGCAGGGCTTTGACACGGGCATGGAGCTCGAAAGTACTGAATGGTTTGGTTACATAATCGTCGGCTCCGAGTTCAAGTCCAAGCACCTTGTCGAATTCCTGACTTTTGGCGGTCAGCATGATGATCGGCGTACCTATATTTCGGCGCCGTAACTCCTTGCATATCTCCAGCCCGCTCAATTCCGGCAGCATCAGATCGAGAACGATAATATCAAGGTTCAGATCCAAAGCCTTTTCGAGCCCTTCCGGTCCTGTCGCGGCAGATTCCACTTGATAACCTTCAAATTTAAAATCATCCTCCAGGGCCATCCGGATGTTCCGGGCATCTTCAATTATCAGGATCTTTTTCATGAGTAATAGAATTTAATTCTCCATTTTTAAAGTCTTCAGTCTTCAGTCTCCAGTCTGCAGTCTTCAGTCTTCAATCGGCAATTGATAATTTGAGGACTGTCCCGAAAAAGCTTCGGCTTTTTCGAGGATCCTCGAATCGAAGATTCGGGACCGACTGTGGACTGCGGACTGTGGACTCAAATTCAGCTCACCGGAATCCTGACCGTAAATGTGCTCCCCTCTCCGGGTTTGCTTTCAAGTGTCAGGTGTCCCTTATGGGCCTCTATAATTTTTTTAACGATAGCCAAACCTATCCCGCTTCCCTTGATTCCCATCCGTTGCGGTTCGGAACCGCGATAAAACCGCTCAAATATTTTTTCCTGGTCTTTAGCGGGAATACCTATTCCGTTATCCTTCACACAAAACACTATTTCATTGTCTCCGGGAATCAAACTGATATCAATTTGTTTCGAAGACCCTGAAAATTTCATTGCATTATCAACCAGGTTGTAGAAAACCTGCAAAATGGCATCCCTGTCACCCCTGATTAATGGCACCCTGTCAGGGCTATCATACCTGATATTTAACCCCAGTTCTTTCATCCTTTCGCGGGTTGATTCCAGAAACTTCACAAGAAGCTCATCCAGATTGAGATCTGTAAGCTCATATTTCTTACGCTCATCCTCCATTTTTGAGAAATCAAGGATATTATCTATCAGGTGACTCAGGTGTTCGCTTTCCTCCAGCATTGCGGAGTAATATGCCGATTTGCGCTCTTCCGTCTCTACCCTGTTGTGATGCAGCATCTCTGTCATCATCCTGATAGAGGTGAGTGGGCTTTTCAATTCATGCGATACATTGGAAATGAATTCCGATTTCAGTTTATTCAGCCTCAGTTCGATGTTGAGGGTATACATGATAAAAGCAAAACCAAGCAGCATGAGGAGTACGATCAGGATAAAAGCAAAAAGATAAATGCCGCTTCCTGCTTTCATTAAAGTTACTATGAAACCGGGTCTATTTTCACTCAGCAATAATTCCCATTGGGGAAGATATTCCGGAAAAGGGAATGACAGGTAGCTCGTTTCTTCATTAATTACCCTGGAAAAAATAAGACTTCCATTATCATCTTCGACCTTTACATTTAGAGAAGAACCTGTATCGAGTTTTTTGATCACATTTTCTGATATTGATTTCAGATATACCGGGAAATCAATTACCATACTTGTTTGAACGCTATTGTTCCTGATCCATGATAGATACACGGCTGTTAGCTCACCTGAATTTATTGAGGTACAGGATAGTCCATATTTGTCCCCTTTAAAATGATTATTACTGTTTGTTTGGGTCTGATCCTGCCCGCTGAGTATTCCGAGCAGATAATCAGTGCGGGCTCTTTGAGTATCAAGTTCCTCGAACAGTGAATCATTCGCCGGGTCTGTTTCCGGCGATATCTCACTGAAAGACTGATAAAACATATCAAACTGATCCTCATCGTATTCACAGGAAGGGTGAAGTAAAAACTCCAGACATTGCCGGGAAATGTTCCTCATTTCATCATTTTCTCCTGTGGCCTTGCTTATCTTCAGAATTTCCAGGCCAGCCATCAGGGCGATCGGAATCTGTCCGTTCAAAAGGCTTCCCTGGTACTCTTTCCGGATCTCATAATACAGCGCCTTCGCCTGATTAGGCTGATTCATCTTGTTATACAACCGGGCTGAAGTTACGAGTGCCTGGATTTTCTCTTCTGAGTTTGTCGTTTTGAAGATCATATCCTGATAAAACCTGAGCGCCTCAGGATATCTGCGCTCGACAAATTCCAGCCGCAATCCTTCCTTCTGGCTGGCAAACGACCCTGACAGCTGCGGCTCGATGGTAAGCAGTTCAGAAGGAAGATAAAGCAGCTGATGGACTATGAGTTTTTTTGAACCGCTGGAATCTTTGACAAATAATGCAAGCAGTGAAGGGTCACTTTGTCCTGAGCCGGAAAGTATTGAGTCAGAGGTCTGTTTATCAATGACCTGCACAAAGCTGGAATCAATTTCATTGAAAAAAGCCTGGCTGCTAATTTCAAGCCTCCTCAGGTTTTCTTTTTCGCGCAGAGCCTGATCGTTACGGATACCCCGGTAGGCTAAATAACCCAGGACTATACCTGGCAGCACTACAGCCAGCGTATAATACAAGATGATCTTGTTTCTGCGTGATCCCGGTTTGGTGGGTTTCATGAGAACTACAAAACTAATGATCAGTAAATTTCAGAAAAATCAGGCAGTTACATGTTAAGAATCTGAAAAATTCTGTTAAGAAATGATGAAGGTTATGGAACCGGGGAAATAAAATAAGTATCTAATTATATTTTATAACCACGGAGTTACGCGGAGTTATCACGGAGTAACACGGTTTTACAAAACTGGAGATTTTAGAAATTAATAGAAAAATATATCTTATCTTTATAAGGTCTCGCTAATATATTAATTATTATGACTTTATTACATCAGGAACTCGCGAGTTCAATTTTGAAATGCGCGTACAAAGTTCATAGTGCATTAGGACCTGGTTTATTGGAATCTGCATATGAAGAATGTCTTCATTATGAGCTTGATAAAAATGGGCTCTCTGTTATTAAGCAGAAACCGATGCCCCTGGTTTATGAAAAGAAGAAACTTGACTTAGGATACAGGATTGATCTGTTTGTGGAAGGTAAAGTTATCATCGAGATCAAATCGATTGATGCTTTAAATCCGGTGCATTTTGCACAGTTGATGACTTACTTGAAGTTGTCTGAATGCAGGATCGGATTCTTGATTAATTTCAATGTCCAGTCTTTGAAAGATGGCATAAAGAGAATAATAATCTGAAACCAGTAGAATTCCTGTGATATTTAATAATTCACTCCTTAAGTAGCTAAGTTTTCGTTATAGATAAACTCCGTGTTACTCAGTGCAAAACCCTGTGTTACTCAGTGGTAAAACATCAATAAATTAACAATTTCTCGATCTGGATCCTGCATCACTGAAAACAAAAAAAGGGGCACAACGACCAGACATTGTGCCCCTGAGAATGTTCTTATTATGGATTTTTTATTTATCAACAGGCAGAAAGTTTTCCACAAACCAGAATTCCTTCTTCCCAACTTTCGAACCAATAAATACAAATCTTTCACCATCCGGAGACCAGTCTAAATGAACAATTCCGTCTACATCAGTGAGTCCGGTTTTAATCTCTTCGATGCTTCCATCCGATAAAGTCATAACTTTTATTCCACTTTTTGCGTCATCATTAAAATTAAATGCAATCCTTTTACTGTCGGGTGACCAGGCCAGTTCAGTATGAATAACACCAAAATCATCTTCAACCTTATAAAACTTACTTTTTTCTCTTATTTTTATATTTTTAATATAAATATATCTGTTAATTGGAGATTCTTTTTGTTGGACTAAACAGGCGAGCATTTTCCCGTCAGGTGACCAGACGAGTGATTGGAAGCTTTTGCCTGGGACTGAGTCCAGAAGTTCTGGTTCTCCACCGGACGAATTAACCATATAAATATCTGCATCAACTATTGGAATTGGATTTGTCTTCCCTTTATTTAACTTGTGCCGGATAAAGGCTATTTTTTCCCCATCGGACGACCAGCAAGGATCTGTATCCATAAACGGCCCTTTCGTTTTCGTTATTTGAGTTGATCCGGTGCCATCCAGAGCTAATTTCCATATTCTGGCCATAGGAAAATAATATTCAGAACTACCATCTTCAGGTGTCCAGGCTCCGGCTACCATTGTCTTTCCGTCGGGTGAAACTCTGTGTCCACCGCCAAATTGGAATAACCTGATGTTTTTGTCATTCAAATCATATGGAACAGTTTTTCCATTTCCCCCGGAAGCCGGAACTGACGCCAGGATTCGCCAAGTCCATGGGACACCTTCTAAATTTACTTCTTCAGGTGGAGCTGAATAAAAAACCTGTTTGCTGTCGGGTGACCATCGCGGCTGATATATGAAGGCACCGGGTGAGCGCTGGATCATGGCCGCCTGCCCTCCCTGGACCGGCAATGTGTAAATTGCCGATTCTTGTTCAGTCACCAACAGAATACCAATTTTATTGTCAGGTGTCCACCCGGCAAGAATTTTAATAAAAGATGTGCTTTCAGGAGCATCAATTGAAACAGGATTTCCAATTGCTTGTCCTGCTTTTTCAATCCGGGCAATAAACATTCGTGGCTGTTCTTCATCAATATATGCGATCATTTTACAATCGGGAGACCAGACCGGGCTGGTTGCCTTAATAGCGTTAGCTACCTGATGAGGAGTACCTCCCTCTGAAGGTACGACCCATAATCCCAGATCACCTTCACCTCTTCCAATTCCTCTGTCTGCTGCGAAGGCAATCATTTTACCATCAGGAGAAAAAACCGGTTCTCGTGCCTCCATATCGGTTAGCTTTACCGGATTGCCTCCTTCAACCGGAATGGAATAAATGTATTGTTCATCAGCTTTTACCGAAGAAAAAGCCAGTTTCTTTCCATCAGGCGACATACTTATCTGGTAGTTGACTGTCCGGGGACCACGAAAGGGCTTGAATACTTTCTTTGGTTTTCCACCAACGGAAGGCACAGTGCATATCCATAACGAATCGGTTGTTTCCGGATATTCATTAAAAGCAATCCATTTACCATCATACGACCAAAAAAGTCCTGCCCATTCAACCTCTGTACCATCTGTATCTATCTGATTAGGTGTTCCGGAAAAACCGGGTCCGAGATTTCCTTCCAGAGGCAAGGCCCATAGTTTGTTATCAGCACCCATCAACAGGTTTTTCCCGTCGGGTGATAATTTTACTGTCCCGGAAAGTTCTGTAGGGATATTGATCTTCCTGAAGGTTGGCTTATGAGGAACATCCACCGATGCAAGAAGCCGGTTAAGGTTCTCCCTTGCTACGGCAACTTCCTGCTTCTGTTCAGGATAGTTATCCACCACTTTCCGATAGGCTTTCTGTGCTTCTCCCAAACCCAGCTTTTCGTAGCACAAACCTATATGAAGATATGACTTTGCCCCAACCGAACGGTTTCCTGGATACTTGTTAATAATCGTTTCATAGATTTTAATTGCAGCATTAAGATCTCCTTCTATTTCTTCCTTGTATAAACCCGACTGGTAAAGCTGTTCAGCAGTCTGCTGTTCATATCCTGACGATAATCCTGTAAACATAAAAACAAGAATAACAACAATAAAGTAATGTGCCTTCATGATTAGTCCCTCCTCATTTTAATAAATTTCTTATTTTACAGGAACAAACTTATAAATACGAAAATCCCGGCGCATGAAGCTTTCGTCTATCTTTTGTTAAGATTTGGTTAAGCCTGGCTATCCGATGAATTTGTATCCGACACCCCGCACGCCAATGATATATTCCGGATTTTCCGGATCATTTTCAATTTTTTTTCTCAGATTGGCGATATGCGTGTCAATCGTACGGGGATACACAAATACATCTTTGCCCCACACTTTATCGAGAATGGAATCCCTGGTCACTACCTGATCTTTATGCTTAATCAAATAATGAAGTATGGAAAACTCGAGAGCTGTAAGGTAAACTGTCTCTCCTCCTTTTACTGCTTCGTATTTTTTGAAATCAACATCCACATCTCCAAACTGATACCTGTCAATTTGCTCCTGTAGTTGTTTTGCTCTCCTTAAAAGTGCATTCACACGGGCACGAAGCTCACGCGGACTGAATGGCTTTGTGACGTAATCGTCAGCTCCCAGCTCCAGCCCGAGGACCTTATCGATCTCCTGACTTTTTGCAGTTAACATCAGAACAGGTGTCATAATTCCACTCTGCCGTAATTGTTTACAGACTTCAAATCCATTCATTTCAGGAAGCATAATATCAAGGATTATCAGGTCGTATCCCCCTTTCTTGGCCATTGTTAAACCAGTCACTCCGTCTTTTGCACTTGAAACCTCATATCCCTCAATCTTCAGGTCAATTTCCAGTGCCATCAGGACACTTTCTTCGTCTTCTATGATAAGTATCTTTTCCATTAGTATCTGTTTGTGTCGTTATTCAAGATAGTCCTCAATCTCCAGTCTTCAGTCCTCAATCTCCAGTCTTCAGTCTTCAGTCTTCAGTCTCCAGTCGGCAGCCTCCAGTCGGCAGTCGGCAGTCGGTTTCTGATTGCAGACTGAGGACTGTAGACTGTAGACTAATTTCCTTCCAGTGGTAGCCGTACCGAAAATGTACTGCCATGTCCCGGCTCACTATGGACAGTAATATTACCGTGATGTACTTCCACAATCTGTTTGACCAGTGTCAATCCAAGTCCGCTTCCTTTAACTGTCCGTGTCAGCTCATCGCCCGCGCGATAGAAGCGTTCAAAGACCTTGTCAATTTCTTCTTTCCTGATACCAATACCGTAGTCTTTTACTTCGATTACCAGATGCTGATCTTCAGTGAATCCACTGACCATTATTTTTCTTGAGTTACCTGAATACTTGATCGCATTGTCTATCAGGTTAGTAACTGCCTGGGCTATGGCTCCCCTGTCTGCCCGGATTACTGGCAGAAGCTTATCAATTTTTAATTGAATGTCGAAATGTTTATGTCGCACCTGGTCCTGAATTGTTGATACAGTCTCCTGCAGAAGCACTCCGATATCAACCATCCTGAAATCAAACTCTTTTTTGCCTTCTTCTAATTTTGAAAAATCCAGAATGTTGTCTATTAGTAATGAAAGCCTTTCACTCTGCTCCACCAGAACATCATAGTATTGCTGACGATATTCTTCTGAAGGCACCCTTCCTGATTGAAGCATTTCCGATAACTGCCGTATTGAAGATAAAGGACTCTTGAATTCATGGGAAATTGTCGAAACAAAATCTGATTTCATTCTTGAAAGTTCAAGCTCATGTGCGACAGTCCTGGTTGTCAGGATCAAACCAAAAATGAGAATACCAGCGAGGAGAATAAACATAAATAAGTAAATGCCGCGTCGCGAAAACAGGAATGTCTGGAAAAGATCTGGTTCAGTCTGATAAAGCTCGACAGACCATGGCGGAAATCCTCCTTCAAAATTTGTTCTGACTGTTACTGAACCTGAAGGTGAGTTCTCAGACTGCAAAATGATTCTTTCATCCCTCCCTTTCACCAACCATCCGGTATTTCCCGAATATACATTACTCTGCAATACCTGTCTGAGAAGGCTGTCACTAAGATAGTCCGCATTGATTAAGAGTCCCGGGATTTCATTTTCAAGGCTTGGGTTTGCAGGAAATTGACCCGGCAATGAAATTAAGTATTCGTGCTCTCCGCTTTCAAGTATAAATCTTATAGTTGAATTTCGCTGTTCTTCAGGATTCAGAGGTATTCTTGCCAAAAAGTCAGATGGTGCATTCTCCCGGAAAGCAAGTAATCGCTCCGTGATTTGTCTCTGAGCTTTCTCCTGTTCTTTCAATAAACCAAAATCATTTTGAAGTGGCTGCAGTTCCGTACCTCGTGTTGATTCTGAAAAGATATTGTCAACCGCTTCCTTTATCTGCTGTGAAAAAAAATCATACTGAGCCTTTTCCAGGATCCATTTATTGTCAAGCAGATCTTTATATAATTCAATGAATGTTTTAATGGCAGTCAGTGTATCGCCTGTTGCCAAATATAAAGAGCTTATTTCTGATCTGGCTGCCAGTCCCAAAGGTACTCCTCCTGCTGTTTGGAGGTTATTGTAATCACTAGATATTATTTGATATGTTTGTATCGCATCCTTAAAGAGTGATGATTTTTTCTGGACTCTTCCAATTGCATTAAGAAGGTCTCCTTTACTCTCCGGATCTGAAGCCTTTTCGAGATCCCGCCTATAACTGGAAAGAGCTTTGGGATAATTCTTCTCCTGAAATTCAGATTGCTGCCCTTCATATACTTTTCTTCCAGCAGAAGTTAAAGCAGATGAAGAAGATAATGGCTGTGTACTGCCATCCGGATAATACAGAAGCTTCGCAAAAGGGAGTTGAATAATGTCAGAGTTACCTAATAAAAAGAGCTCTTCTATTAAAGGATTCCGGTTTTTCAGGCTGTCTATTGTATTTGTCAGCCGGGATTGATTGACATCCTGATATTCAGCCAGGGCAATCAGAAAAGACTGTTCTGCATTCAGAATTGCCTGACGAACCGAACTGGTAACACGTTCCAGGATTTTATGGTGTTCATCCAATCTCTCTTTTTCGAGCAGTGCCTGATCATTTTTAATACCACGGAAAGCCAGATAGCCCAGAAGCAGGCAGGGGATTCCGATACCAAAAAGAAAGAGGAGAGGAATCCTTTGGGGCTTATGTATTGATTTTACCATCAGATGCTTTCAGAACACCTTAATTATCCGGTATCAAAAGTTACGAAATACTTCTCGTCTTTACAACTCTTTGATATTTAAAATATGTTTTTCAAATATGGGAATGCATTATGGAAAGAGTGAAGTATTTCAATAATATATTTTTAACCACAGAGTTACACTGAGTAACACGGAGTAGTACACGGAGTTCTATAACAGTGTGACTCCGTGCGACTTCGTGCGACTTCGTGATCCCGATCCGTTATTTGGCGGATCGGGACCGTGGTTAGATAATAAATCGTCCTATTGCTGATCTTCTATTCAGGCAGGAAATTCTCCACAAACCATAATTCCTGAACTCCTTCTTTCTCTCCTCCGAAAACAAATTTTTGACCATCAGGTGACCAGTCGAGATGGAATATTTTTACATCTCCTAAATTCGTTTCAATATCCTCAATATTCCCATTATTAACATTCATAATTTTAATAACCTTTCCTTCTTGATCATTAAAAGCAATTCGTTTGCTATCGGGAGCCCAAGCTATTTCAGAACTTGAACTCGGTACTTCCCATACAAAAATTGATTCACCGCTTTTTGCATCTATAAAATTCATATGTTTGGTTTTCGAAGTCTTGTCAACTGAAAAATAAGCTAACATTTTTCCGTCAGGAGACCAGACAAGCGAAGAAATGAATTTGTCGGGTATTGTAGCAAGAATTTTTTCTTCACCGCCTGAGGAATTAATAACCATAATATTCGTTGTATCTGAAAAGCCAGTTGGCGTTTTAATACTGGTCCGCATAAATGCAATCTTTTCCCCGTCAGGTGACCAACTGGGGCAAAGTTCTGAATAATGTCCCTTTTTATTTGTTATTTTTCTTGATTCCAAGCCGTCTGTACTAAATTCCCATATATGTAATGAAGGGAAATTTAAATCCGAAAAGAATTCTTCCCATGCTGCTGAAATAATTTTTTCCCCATCGGGCGAAATCCGGTTTCCTCCCTGATTTCCTAACTGTTTAACAGTTTCCCCTTCCTTATCCTGAGTAAGCAGTTTGCCAATTCCGCCATCAGCGGGTACTGATGCAAGGGTTAAATGCATTACTTGTTGAGGTTGAGATCCCTCTACTTTGGGGGTTATATAATAAATTCTGCTTCCATCCGGTGACCATCTCGGCTGCATTGCCCAACAATCGTTCAGAACCACAGTTGCAACACCTCCCTGAACAGGTAATGAATATAAAGCCCTTTCTTTTCTATTAATCACGATCCCAATTCTGTTATCAGTCGTCCAACCTGCCAGAAAACTTACTCCTTCAGCACCTTCTGGAATACTAATACTTATTATATTACCAGCTTCTTTTCCTTCCTTAGATACTTCAACTATTTCTATCTTGTCTTTTTTTCCATAATCCATAAATGCAATCATGCTATTGTCAGGTGACCAAACCGGACATGCTGCATAGTCAGCTTTGGCAATAAGTCTGGGATTGCCCCCAAGGGCAGGAACAATCCATAAATTTCCACCTCCGTATCCCAGATTTTTGTCTTCGACATACGCAATCCATTTACCATCAGGAGAAAAAGCAGGTTCCCTTGATTGATTATCAGTCATTTGTTTGGGAGAACCTCCATCAATCTGTGTTTTGTAAACGTGTTGTTCACCGTTCTCAACAGAAGAATAAGCAATTGTTCTTCCGTCGGGTGATAAACTGATTGAATAATTTTCCAATCGTGCTGCACGAAAGTTATCAATTACTTTTAATGGTTTTCCACCATCGGCAGGCACGATGCAGATCCATTGATTTACTAAAGAATCCATCGTTTCCGGATATTCATTAAATGCAATCCATTTACCATCATACGACCAATAAAGTCCTGAATATTCAACCTCTGTACCATCTGTATTTATCTGAACAGGTGTTCCGGAGAAATCTGGTCCAAGATTTCCTGATAGAGGCAATTTCCAAAGTTTTTTATCCGAAACAAGAGCAAGTTCTTTCCCGTCTGGTGATAATTTTGCAATGGATGAGAGCTTTGTTGGGATGTTGATTTTCCTGAAAGTTGGTTTGAGTGGTACATCCTTTGATGCAAGAAGCCGGTTAAGATTCTCTCGCGCCATCGCAACCTCCTGCCTCTGCTCGGGATAGTTCTCAACCACTTTCCGATAGGCTTTCTGTGCTTCTTCAAGCCCCATCTTTTCATAGCACAGACCTATATACAGCTGAGATTTTGCTGCGTATTCCCTCTCCTTCGGATACTTCTTTATAATTTCGTTAAACAGATCAATAGCACCATTCAGGTCTCCTTTTGTATCCATTGTGAATTTTGCTTTTTCGAAAAGGATCTTATACTGAGGAGAATCCTGAAATCCTGTTACCGTCATTAAAACGGCCATCAAAGCGACCAGGAATAAAGATCTTTTGTGTTTCATGATATTACCTCCTTTTTCTTAGTGAAATTCATTTTCACTCAAAAGTCGCACATGCAATTGTCAATGTTGTCAAAGAAATGTCAACAAGTGTAAAAGAGTGTCATCATCCTGTAAACCGGTAACCTCCTCCGTAAACTGAAAGGATATACCTTGGATGGGACGGGTCATCTTCAATTTTTTTTCTCAGTTTAAGAATATGATTATCAATGGTCCGGGTAGTGGGGTAACTTTCATAACCCCAGATTTTGTCAAGAAGATCATTTCTTGATACAACTTCTCCCCTGTGAATAATGAAGTATTTTAAAATTTCCATTTCACGAGAGGTGAATTCCATCTCCTCTCCTTTGCGTGTTACCTTAAACCGGATAAAATCAATCTCGATATCACTAAATGAATATGATTTAAGTTCTGTTTTTGCTTCCCTTTCAGCAGATCTTAACCTGGCTTTTATGCGGGCAATAAGCTCCCGGATGCTGAAGGGCTTGGTAATATAGTCGTCAGCCCCTATCTCAAGCCCCACCACCTTGTCAATCTCTTCCCCTTTAGCTGTTAGCATGATGATCGGTATGCCTATATTCTTTTGCCTGAGTTCGCGGCACACCTCAAGGCCATTCATTTCAGGGAGCATGATATCAAGAATTATGAGATCGGGAGCCTCTTCAACAGCTTTCCGAAGACCTTCTTTGCCATCAAGAGCCCAATCCACCTGATACTCTTCATCAGAGAGGTTGAGTTTTAATCCTCTGATCAGGTCTTGTTCATCTTCGATTATCAGGATCTTTTTCATAGTAACTGAATTTATCGCTATTTAAATGTTCCGCAGTCTGCAGTCTCCAGTCCTCAGTCTTCTCCCGCTTCGCGGGAACCTATAGCCTGCTGCCTACAGTCTACAGCCTACTTCAAGTTCCGCCCAATGGAATGGCAACAGTAAACCTGCTCCCTTTACCAACTTCACTCTCAACCTCTATTGTTCCCCCATGAGCTTCGACAATATGATTAACCAGGGTAAGTCCCAACCCGCTGCCTCTGGATTCAGATACAATTTTATTTTCTGACTGATAAAATCTTTCAAAAATTTTTGGGATTTCTTTTTGTGAAATGCCTATACCTTTATCTGAGACCTGAAGGACAGCATTCCCATTATCCCTGAATAATTTCACAGTTACTTCCTTTTTATCCGGTGAAAACTTCATGGCATTGCTTAACAGGTTAACCAGAACACTGGCAATTGATTCCGCATCAAAATTCATTTCCGGAAGGTCACGGTCAATATCGCTATGGATGACAAATCCTTTTTTCTCCAGGTGATAGCTGTATGATTCCAGAGTATCACGGATAACATCCTGCAAATCACCTTTTCTAAGATCAAATTCTTTTCTGCCCATTTCAATCCTTGAAAAATCAAGAACATTGTTGATCAGGTGCGACAGGCGTTCACTTTCCTTTGTGATTATTTCATAGCATTCCTCCTTTTCTCTGTTTGTTAGATTTCCCTTGCGCTGTAGCGTCTCCCCGTACAGGCGGATCAGTGTCAACGGGGTTTTCAGTTCATGAGAGATATTATTAACAAATTCTGTTTTTAAACGTGTGGTTTCAGATTCACGCGAAATGTCACGTGCAATCAGAACAGCCCCTAAAAGCATTAAAGCCACTATAACAGTCAGAAAAAAACCATAGAAAAAGATCTCCCGTCGCGCTGACTTCTCAATGGCTTCTATCTCGGGATGTGAAACAAGAAGTTTCCAGGGAAGGGGAAATGTCCGGAAAGTCAAAGCAAGAGATTCCTCTCCGGACTGCCCGCCTTCACCTGATGTTATATTCTGATCTCCCTCATCAATCAGCTTGAGATCAAGACCCGAATCCCTTGAAATATCTTCAAGGATTTGAGGGATCATCTGATCTTTTAAATAATTGAGATCCCAGTACAAGCCGCCATAAAAAGTCTGCCCCGACTGAAAATCAGGCAGAACGGCATAAGAAATCAGAAAGAATTCATCTTCAGAAGATACGGGAAACCGTTCCGATTTAACCTCATCATTGGCCCGCGGGAGGGATAATTTATCCTTTATTCCCGGAATAACATGGCTTTCCAGGAAATCCGTGAATGCCATTGTTTCGCTGTAAGGAGACCGTTGCTTCCGTATTTCTGAATAGGATTTTTGAATTTCAGGGTATCTTCCAACAACAGATCCATTGTTCAGGACTGATTCAATCTCTGAAATATAAAAATCATAGACAGGCTGACCAATAAGCCAAATGCCTTCCCTTATCTGTTTGTAAAGGTTGAGTAAGATTCCAAGACATGTTTTTTCCTCCTTTTTTCCCCTGGCAATCTCATACAATTGAAATTCAGCAACGATACCATAAGGATGTCCTGCCTTGTTCCGGAGTTGTCCGTAGTTTTTGGAAAGATCATCATATACTTTATTTGTCTCATCATATTTTTTGGATGATAGCAGGCAGCGTCCCAAACCTTCAAAGGCAACTGCACGGTGCTGATCTGAGGGAGAGTATAAAGTACTCTCTTTATATAATTCAGCAGCCCGCGCATAATTCTTTTGAGAGAACTCAAGATTCTCAGCATCCTTGAAAAGTTGTCCAAACCGGCTGTTTTGTATTTCCCTTTCCCATTGAATCCCCAATGTATTTTCGCCTGCCGTTTCAGGGAAGACTATTTTATAATCAGCATCAAGCAGGAAAGATCTTCCGGCACTATCTCCTGAAAACACATAAGAACCGGAGTCTGCTCTGCCAGCTTTTTCTGACCGGATCAAACGAGTGAAATTTTCTGGTTTTAAAGCTTTTTGCTCATATTCGAGAAGTGCTCCTTCAACGGACCTGAGAGCACCCTCTCCAGAGATCCAGAGATTTGATTCGAGAAGGTTTTTAACAGCCTCGCGTCTCTTGGGGAAGGTACTTAAGCTTAAATATGCCGCAATTAACGATGGAATAAAGATTGCAAGAAGGAAAATAAAGATGATTTTCTTGTGGGTAAATATTCTATGGGTGAATAGTTTCATTCCTGAATTGAAAATTCTGTGTAATTATCAAAATAGTGCTTGAAAATCAAAAAGCAATGTTTATCATACCCAATACTTATTACATAATAATATTTTCTTGTGAATATAATATGCAAAATTAAAAAGTTAAATGTCAAGGAATTGTAAAAAATTGTCAATGAATGTCTGTTCCCGGCTATTCTGTAAAGATTGTTATCACCGGCAAGTGAATTGATGCAGGAAACCTTCCTAAGGAAACCAACAGGCTGGAATTGATACTATTCTGCAGCTCGAATTTAATGCCTTTGTATAAAGCGGTAAAGAATTAATATCACGACAGCTCCTCCGGTAGCTATAAGGATACTCTTTAAATCAAATCCTGTGACTGATCCAAGTCCCAGATAAGAGGCTATTAAGCCTCCCAGTAAACCACCTCCAATACCCAGAAGGATAGTGATAATTATTCTTCCCGGGTCCTTTCCCGGTATAATGAATTTTGCAAGTAAACCGGCGATTAATCCGATTCCGATCCATGACAGAATGCCCATTGCTGAAATACTTTGTTTAAAATAATAATGACTAAAATATAAAGGTAATAATTTTTAAATGGAACACCAAAGCTCTGTGCGATATATGAAGAGGTATAAGATTCATTTGTGATATAGTTTTTTCTATGTAGCAAAGTTATACTGCTTTTGCTTGATTCAATTTTCTTTGTACCTTTATAAGATATGCTGCATTTTATTTATGTGCTCTCTTTACAGGAATAGATACCGGATAGAATCCGCACGTTATTGTGATTATGATTATTCTTCACCCGGGAAATATTTTATTACCATCTGCACAAAAAATCAAACTCACTTTTTCGGTGAAATTCTGGAAGGCCGGATGATCCTTTCCGAAACCGGCAGGATTGTATACGATTGCTGGATGGCAATACCAACTCATTTCTCTCATATTTTACTTGATGAATTTATTATTATGCCCGATCATCTCCATGGAATAATAATAATCAATACCAAATCAAAATCCGCTTCATCATCCGTACAGACGCCCTATATGGGCGTCTCCATCGGATCAACAATGGATACGGGATCATCCGAGACGCCCTATATGGGCGTCTCCATCGGATCAACAATGGATACGGGATTATCCGAGACGCCCAAATTGGGCGTCTCTGCGGAATTATCATCGAAAAAGGGCAATAAATATTGGAAATCCAATTCAATCGGATCAATCATTAATCAATTTAAACGTATCTGCACTATTACAGCAAAAACTAACGGATTTGACCTGATATGGCAGTCCCGTTATCATGACAGGATCATTCGTTCCAGACGGGAATTAAACAGGATCAGAAATTATATCCGAAATAATCCGGCAAACTGGCACAAGATCTGATCCGGATTAACATCCCCTTCAAAAATTGTAATATTTAATATAACTATCGCCGTTGTATCGTTATACTATTGCGCCTTTGCACCTTTTTACTAACTTTACGTTACTATCGGAAAAATCTTAACCAGTTGCAAAAACAAAATAAAAAAGAACCGGGAAAGACACCTGTGCCGGAAAATGAATTAAAAGAATCCTCAGAGCCGGATTTGTCAAAAGAAGATAAATCACTGGAAGCATTCCTTGACCTTATCAGTGACCGGGCTTTGAAACAGGAAAAGCAAATACAGGATAGCCCCGTTATCAA
>Ga0307438_1001054_pt1 | contig 18532 bp, 20 predicted proteins | sample SalMarWE160110MG_FD_202144 | JGI IMG/M metagenome (GOLD analysis project Ga0307438, IMG submission 202144) | Salt marsh sediment microbial communities from the Plum Island Ecosystem LTER, Massachusetts, United States - WE1603-110 | ecosystem: Environmental > Aquatic > Marine > Intertidal zone >... | reverse complement strand
GCTTCACTCCCTCCTACCGCCAGATCATCGACCTGGGCGACTTCAACCGCAGTGTGGCCATCCTGCCCGGCGGCCAGTCGGGTCACCCCGCCAGCCGCCACTACAGCGATATGATCGATGCCTGGCGACGGCTGGAGTACCACCCCTTGCTCTTCGACCGAGCGGAGATCGAGCGGCAGGCAGCGGGCAAGCTGACGCTGATGCCAGCATAGAGGGCGAGGCCATGAAGAAGACGATCGGCGATATCGACGTTCAGGGCAAGAGGATTCTCCTGCGGGTGGACTTCAACGTGCCCCTCGATGCGGATAGCGGCCGCGTCTTGGACGATACCCGCATTCGAGCGGCCCTGCCCACCATCGAATACTTGCGGGAGCATGGCGCCAGGCTCATCCTCTGCTCCCACCTGGGGCGGCCCAAAGGCGTCGACGACTCCTTACGCCTGGCGCCGGTGGCCCGCCGCCTGAGCGAGTTGCTGGCCTCGCCGGTGAAGACGACCGACGACTGCGAGGGGCCGCAGGTGGAGGAGGCGGTGCAGGCGCTCGGCTCTGGCGACGTTCTCCTGCTGGAGAACCTGCGCTTTCACCCTGAGGAGGAGGCTAACGACCCCGATTTCGCCTGGGACCTGGCCTCTCTGGCCGACATCTACGTCAACGACGCCTTCGGCACTGCCCATCGTGCCCATGCCTCCACCGCGGGTGTGGCCGCCTACCTGCCGGCGGTGGCAGGCTTCCTCATGGAGAAGGAGCTGACCTTTTTGGGCAAAGCCTTGGCCAGCCCCGATAGGCCCTTCGCCGCGGTGATCGGCGGGGCCAAGATCAGCACCAAGATAGGCGTGCTGGAGAACCTGTTGCAGAAGGTGGATCGCTTGCTAATCGGCGGGGGGATGGCCTGCACCTTTCTCAAGGCCCAGGGCCTGGAGGTGGGGCAGTCGCTGCTGGAGGAAGGGCATGTGGAAACGGCCCGCCAGATCATGGAGCGGGCGTCTCAGCGGGGGCTGACGCTTCTCCTGCCCTCGGACGTAATCGTGGGCGATCGCTTCGAGGCTGATGCCCATCACCAGCAGGTGTCGGCAGAGGAGATTCCTCCCGATTGGCAGACTATGGACATCGGTGAGAAGACGGTCGAGGCGTTCGTCCAGGCCCTGCGCGATTGCAAGACGGTCTTATGGAATGGCCCGATGGGGGTCATCGAGTTCGAGGCTTTCTCTCAGGGCTCCCATCGCCTGGCGGAGGCCATCGCTGGCCTGGATGCCACGACGATCGTGGGCGGCGGCGAGACGGTGGCGGTGGTGGAACGATTGGGTCTGGAGGGCAAGTTCAGCCATGTCTCCACCGGCGGCGGCGCGGCGCTGGAGTTCCTGGAGGGCCGCGAGCTGCCGGGTGTGGCGGCGCTCGAAGATGCGTGAAGGGGGGGACGACCCATCACTGTCTGTATAGCGGCCCTGTCAACCTACGTTGATCCGGCGAGCCTTCAGCGCCAGGTCATTATTTTGGCCGCTGATCGGATGATAACGGCCAGGCGCATACGAGAGTACGAGTTTGCCGATCAGACTAAAAGTGTTTGGCATCGTCACAATCTAGCTCTCCTCATGTCGGGTTCAGTAGACGAGCTTTACGAAGCATATCTGCGCGCATTCCGGCGTCTAGCAGGGGACTGCTTAGTGGAGGACTTGGCCAAGACCCTCGCAGAGGAAATCCAGGCCGTCCGTCGACGGGACGTTGAGCGCTTGTTGCTAGAACGATATAACCTCACGCTGGACGGATTTATCGCTCGTCAAAAGGAATGGACGCCTGATTTCTTTGAGCGTGTGAACAACCAGATCACTGATAGCGAGATGGATTTAGGCGAGGTCATCATCGCGGGCTTTGACACCATCGACGGTAATGAGATAGCCCGAATCTATACGATAGAAGGCGCTGGCTGGGAGCGGGCTTGGAGCGGTACGGGCTTTTGCGCGATCGGCATCGGTGCTGAACACGCCGAAGCGGAATTTGCCCATGCCTTGTATACCCCTCGGACGAATTGGATCGAGGCGATGCGCATCACCTTCTTTGCCAAGAAGCGTGCGGAGGAAGCGCCCGGCGTGGGTCCAAACACAGACCTGTGGTACATCATCGACCAAGGGCCGATGTACTTCCCGCCGCAATCGAGAGTGGTTCAGGAACTTGGTACCATGTATGGCAGAGCACGCCTAGCGGAACGGTTAGCCATTGGTGCTGATGCAGTTCAGCTTAATCGAGTCTTGGCGGAGCAGTTTGATGCCAGAACGCCACGGGCGGCCACAGAGGAAGAGCGCAAATCGGCCGAAGCCGAGGCGGAAAAAGGGGATACAACCGTTGACGCGCCGGACATTCGTGGCGGCGCTGGAAGATAAGGATTGAGGCGATAGAACATGGACTTCGACCTGATTCGTGAGGTCGCCATCCCCGCCGAGACCAAGATCGTCCTGCTGGTGATGGACGGCCTGGGTGGCCTGCCTGATCCCCAGACCGGTCGCACGGAGATGGAGACGGCTCGCATCCCCAACCTGGATCGCGTGGTCCAGGAGGGCATCTGCGGCATGATCTATCACGTGGGCATCGGGATTACGCCTGGCAGCGGGCCCGGCCACCTGGCCCTCTTCGGCTACGACCCTCTGCACTATCGCATCGGCCGTGGCGCCCTGGAGGCGGTGGGCATCGACTTCGACCTGGGGCCTCAGGACGTGGCCGCTCGCGGTAACTTCTGCACCGTGGACGATGGCGGTCTCGTTGTCGACCGCCGCGCCGGCCGCATCGACAGCGATACCTGCGCTCGCCTCTGCGCCGAGCTGCGCACCATCGAGCTGCCGGGCGCGGAGCTGTTCGTGGAGCCGGTGCGGGAGCATCGCTTTCTCCTGGTGCTCAGAGGCGATGGTCTCTCTGACGCCCTGAGCGAGACCGACCCCCAGCAGGTGGGCGTGCCGCCCGTCGAGGTGGCGGCTCGCGTCCCCGAGGCTCAGACCACGGCCGGGCTGGTGAGCACCTTCGTGGCCAGGGCTCGCGATAGGCTGCGCCAGCATCATCCGGCCAATATGGTGCTTCTGAGGGGATTCGCGCGCTGGCCGGACCTGCCGTCCTTCCCCGAGGTGTTGGGGCTGCGGGCGGCGGCCATCGCCTTCTACCCCATGTACCGTGGCCTCGCCAAGCTGGTGGGGATGACGGCTCTACCCACGGGCCCTTCCCTAAGCGACTCGCTGGCGGCCCTGCGGGAGCACTGGGGGCAATTCGACTTCTTTTTCGTTCACTACAAGGCTACGGACTCGACGGGGGAGGACGGCAACTTCCAGGCCAAGGTGGCCAAGCTGGAGGAGGTGGACGCCATCATCCCCGAACTGCTCACCCTTAAGCCGGACGTGATCATGGTCACCGGTGACCACTCGACGCCTTCCACCTATCGTGGCCACTCCTGGCACCCGGTGCCGTTCGCGTTGCGCTCGCGCTGGTGCCAGCCCGACCGGGCGGAGGCATTCAACGAGCGGGACTGTCAGAGGGGGTCGCTGGGTCTCTTTGCAGCTGCGGAGATAATGCCGTTGGCTATGGCCCACGCCGACCGGTTCACCAAATATGGAGCGTGATCTATGAGCGACCGCATGCCGATCATCGCTGGTAACTGGAAGATGTACACCACCGCTCGCACCGCCGCGGAGCTCTGCCGCTCGCTGAGAGAGCGCATCGATGGTCTGGCGGAGGTGGAGAGAGTGGTCTGCCCGCCGTTCGTGTTCCTGGCGCTCGCGGGGCGGGAGCTGAAGGGGTCGTCCATCAAGGTGGGGGCCCAGAACGTCTACTGGGAGGAGGAGGGGGCCTACACCGGCGAGGTGAGCCCTCCCATGCTGACCGACCTCTGTGAGTACGTGATCATCGGCCACTCCGAGCGGCGCAAGTACTTCGGCGAGACCGACGAGACGGTGAACCGTCGCTTGAAGGCGGCCATGGCCCACGGCTTACGGACTATCATGTGCGTGGGCGAGACGCTGGAGGAGCGCGAGGCCGATCGCATGGAAGACGTGCTCCTGCGGCAGGTGCGAGGAGGCCTGGCGGGCGTGGATATGCCCATAGGCTTCGTGCTCGCCTATGAGCCGGTGTGGGCCATCGGCACTGGCGTCCCTGCCACCGGGCTGATGGCCAACGAGGCCATCGGCTTCATTCGCCAGGAGCTGGCCTCCCTCTACGGCCGCGAGTTGGCCGAGGCCGCTCGCATTCAGTACGGCGGCAGCGTTACCCCCGACAACGTGGGCGAGTTCATGAGCCAGCCTCAGATCGATGGTGCTCTGGTCGGCGGGGCCAGCCTCAAGGCAGACGCCTTCGCTGCCATCGTCGAGCAGGCAGTGCAGAACAACGAGGCGGCGTGACGCAGAAGCTCGTCGCCGTCGTCGGGCCCACGGCCACAGGGAAGACAGCCCTCGGGATCGCTCTCGCTCGCACCCTGGGCGGCGAGATCGTGGGCGCCGACTCGCGCCAGGTCTATCGCCACATGGACATCGGCACTGCCAAGCCCACGCCGGAGGAGCGCTCACTGGCGCCCCACCACCTCATCGACATGGTCGACCCCGACCAGGAGTTCAGCCTGGCCCAGTACCTGGAGCTGGCCGTCGCTGCCCTGGAGGGCGCGTGGTCGCGGGGCAAGCAACCGCTGCTGGTGGGGGGCAGCGGCCAGTACGTCTGGGCCCTCCTGGAGGGATGGCGGGTGCCGCGGCTGCCGCCTCAGCGGGAGTTGAGGCGAGAGCTTGAGGAACGAGCCGCTCGTCAGGGGGCAGAAGCGCTGCACCGAGAGCTGGCGCAGGTAGACCCGACGGCGGCAGCCCGCATCGACCCGCGCAACGTGCGACGGGTCATCCGAGCGTTGGAGGTGCACAAGGCGACCGGCCGCCCCATATCCTACTGGCAGGAGAAGGGTCCACCGCCCTGGCAGACCCTCATCCTGGGCCTGACCCGTCCGCGGCAGGAGCTCTATCAGCGCATCGATGCGCGCGTGGACGCCATGATGGAGGTGGGGCTGGTGGATGAGGTGAGAGGCTTCCTGGCCAGGGGCTACGAGCCCTCGCTTCCCTCCCTGTCCGGCATCGGCTATTCGCAGGTGTGTCAACACCTGGCGGGTGAGCTGGATCTGGCGACGGCGGTGGCCCGTATCAAGACGGCCACCCATCGCCTGGCCCGCCAGCAGTACACCTGGTTTCGTCTGGACGACCGCCGCATCCGCTGGCTGGAGGGCGCGGACGCTGTGGATGAGGCAATGGCGCTGGCCGAGGGCTTTCTAGAGAAGAGCGCCCATACGGCGGCCAGGTAGGCGGTGACCATGCGCTTCGTCAAGATGCACGGTATCGGTAACGACTTCGTCCTTCTGAGGGTGCAGGGAGACGAGCAGGACTGGTCGCGCTTGGCTCAGGCCATGTGCGACCGTCACTACGGCATCGGCGCCGACGGCCTGATTCTCGTGCTCCCGTCGTCTCGCGCCGATGTGGGGATGCGCATGTTCAACCCCGATGGCTCGGAGGCGGAGATGTGCGGCAACGGCCTCCGCTGCGTCGTCAAGTACGCCGTGGACGAAGGCCTGGCCCGGCCTCGCGGCGGGCGGATCAGCGTGGAGACGGCGGTGGGCGTTCTCTCGGCTCAGGTCTTCGGCGAGAAGGGAGCGGTGGAGCGGGTACGGGTGAGCATGGGCGTGCCTCGCTTCGCTCCTCAGGAGATCCCCGTGCTGGCGGAGGAGGAGCCGCCCCTGAAGGACCTGCCCCTGGACATCGAGGGGCAACGCCTGGCGGTGACCTGCGTCTCGATGGGCAATCCCCACGCCGTCCACTTCGTCGAACGGCCCGTCGGCGAGTTCCCGCTGGAGAGGGTCGGGCCGAAGGTAGAGCATCACCCCCTGTTTCCGCAGCGGGTGAACTTCGAGGTGGCGCGGGTGCTCGGCCGCGAGCGCATGGAGGCGCGGGTGTGGGAGCGGGGAGCGGGCGCGACGCTGGCCTGCGGCAGCGGTGCCTGCGCGGCGGTGGTGGCTGCGCACCTTCATGGACTGATAGGCGAGAAGGTTAACATAACACTTCCAGGCGGGATGCTGGTGGTGGAGTGGGATGGGGTAGGGGAGTGCTATCTGGCAGGGCCAGCGGAGCTGGTGTTTGTGGGGGAGTGGAGGAAGTAGTGGCGGGGGTGGAGGCGGACTGTCTAGGCAGGGGAGATGCCCTTAGTGTAGGATAGTGGCGCTATGGAGCCGCGCATCCAGTACGCCCAGACCGTCGAGGGGGTGAGCATCGCCTTCTGGAGGCTGAAGGGCTTTGAGAAGCCGCTTCGGCTGTACGAGGTCAGGTGGCAAGACTGAGGGAGGACCTGCGACGATGATTGCAGCGGCAGAACCTGTCGCGCTCGCCCTCAGTCAGACACGTGAGGTGGGGCAGGTACTCGCCAGGGCGTTCCATGACGACCCCCACTGGGCGTGGATTCTTCCCGAAGAGTCCAGGCGGGTGCGGGTCCTGCCCTGGTTCATGGAAATGTGGGCGAGATACTGCTGCAAATACGGCGAAGTGCACACCACTGCGGACAAAGTCGAAGGCGCCGCGCTGTGGATTCCTCCCGGGAAGTACCCGCCGAGCGTTGTGCGGTTGATCCTGGCGGGCATGATGTTGGTGCCTCTGAAGTTCGGCCGGGCGGCGTTCGGTCGGTTGATGGGCAGCGTGAATTACCAGGCGCAGTTGCACAAGCGCGACGTTCCGCCGCTCCACTGGTATCTTGCTACTCTGGGCGTCGACCCGCAGCGTCAGGGCCAGGGCATCGGCGGCGCTCTGATACAGCCGGTGCTAGCACGGGCGGACGCTGAAGGCCTGCTCTGCTATGTGGAAACGGAGAAGGAGAGGAACCTGCCCTTCTACCGGAGGCACGGCTTTGAGGTAGTGGTGGAAGATGACATGCCCAACGGTGGACCTCACTTCTGGGCGATGAAGAGAGAGCCTCAGGGATAGCCGCTATGGAGCCACGCATTCAGTACGCGCAGACCGCCGACGGGGTGAGCATCGCCTTCTGGGCCCTGGGGGAAGGCATGCCCTTCGTGGAGATGCCGACGATTCCGGTCAGCCATATCCAGATGGAGTGGCAGTTCCCCCAGTGGCGCCGCTGGTATGAGTCCCTGGCGCAAAGAAGAATGGTGGTGCGGTACGACTGCAGGGGGGCGGGGGTGTCGGACCGGGACGTGAGCGACTTCTCGCTGGACGCCTATGCACTGGACCTGGAGGCGGTGGTGGACCGCCTGGGCCTGGAGAGATTTGCCCTGCTAAGCCCTATTCATTCGGGGCCGGTGGCAATTGCCTACGCGGCTCGCCACCCTGAGCGCGTCTCGCACCTTGTTCTGTGGCACTCCTGGGCAGTGACGCACGAAGCAGCATCGCCGCAGCTTCGGGCATTAGCCGGGCTGAGAGATACGGATTGGCATGTGTACAGCGAGGCGGTGGCGCATACTTTGCTGGGGTGGTCGGAAGGCGAGCCAGCGCATCGCTATGCTGCGCTGATGCGCGAATGCATCACGCAGGAGACGATGAAGACGGCGCTTGGTGCGACCGCGGGGTTCGACGTTTCGGCCATCCTGCCGCAGGTGAAGGCGCCGACCCTGGTGCTTCATCGCCGCCAGCTCTCCTGGCTTAGCGTGGACATCGCCCGCGGCCTTGCCTCCCGGATACCGAACGCCCGCCTGGCTCTCCTGGAAGGGGAGTCCGGGGCGGTCTTCCTGGGTGACACTGAGGCGGTGATGCGCGCCCTCAATCAGTTCATGGGTGAGGAGGCCGCAGTGTGGGCCGAGCCGTCAGCAGCAGGCGCTGTTCACACTATCCTGTTCACGGACGTGGAGGGCTCGACGGCGCTGACGCAGCGCTTGGGCGACGCGAAGGCGCGGGAGGTGCTGCGGGCCTACGAGCGCATCGTGCGCGAGGCGCTGAGCTCCCACGGGGGCTCGGAGGTGAAGGCGCTGGGGGACGGATTCATGGCCTCCTTCTCCTCGGGGACACGGGCGCTGGATTGCGCCATCGCTGTGCAGAGGGCGTTCGCTGAGCACAACGAGTCGGCGGAGGAGCCGTTGCGGGTGCGCATCGGCCTCAATGCTGGGGAGCCCATTGCGGAGGAGAAGGATCTCTTCGGGACGACGGTCATTGTGGCGGCTCGTATCGCGGCGAGGGCGGAAGGCGGGGAAATACTCGCGGCCAATGTCGTGCGAGAGCTTGCAGCGGGCAAGGGGTTCCTGTTCGCCGACCGGGGCGATGTAGCCTTGCGGGGATTCGAGGATCCGGTGCGGCTGTACGAGGTGCGCTGGCAGGAAGCGGCGTGATGCAGCTAGCGAAGCGCATCGAGCAGCTACCGCCCTACCTCTTCGCCGAGATCAGCCGCAAGATCGCCGAGAAGCGGGCCCAGGGGGTGGATGTCGTCAGCTTCGCCATCGGCGACCCCGATATCCCCACGCCGCCCCACGTTATCGACGCCCTCTGCCAGGCCGCTCGCGACCCTGTCAACCACCGCTATCCGGAGACCGACGGCCTGCCCGACCTGCGGCGGGCCATCGCCCGTTGGTACGAGAAGCGGTTCGGCATCTCCCTGGACCCCGATAGGGAAGTGCTGCCCCTCATCGGCTCCAAGGAGGGCATCGGCCACATCGCCCTCTGCTTCATCGACCCCGGCGACCTGGCCCTGGTGCCCGATCCCGGCTATCCCGTCTACTCGGTGGGCACCATGTTCGCCGGCGGCGCCTGCCACTTCATGCCCTTGACCGAGGAGAACGATTTCCTGCCCGACCTGGAGGCCATCCCCGAGGCGGTGGCCGGGCGGGCCAGGCTGATGTGGATCAGCTACCCCAACAACCCCACGGGCGCGGTGGCCGAGCTCGACTTCTTCGAGCGGGTGGTGCGCTTCGCTAAGAAGCACGACGTCGCCGTCTGCCACGACGGCCCGTACACGGAGGTGGCCTTCGACGGCTACCGGCCGGTGAGCTTCCTCCAGGCGGCGGGCGCCAGAGAAGTGGGGGTGGAGTTCCACTCCTTCTCCAAGAGCTACAACATGACCGGCTGGCGTATCGGCATGGCGGTGGGCAACGCCACCATGATCGATGCCCTCATGCGGGTGAAGTCCAACCTCGACTCGGGCATCCCTCAGGCCATCCAACGTATGGCCATCGCCGCCTTCGAGGGGCCCCAGGACTGCATCGGCGAGCACAACGCCGTCTACCAGCGGCGACGCGACCGCCTGGTGGAGGCGCTGGCCAGGATGGGGCTGGGGGTGCGCCCGCCGAAGGCCAGCCTCTACATCTGGGCACGCCTGCCCGAGGGACACACCTCCCTGGAGTTCGCCGGCCGCCTGCTGGACGACATCGGCGTGGTGGTGACGCCGGGCATCGGCTACGGGCCGCACGGCGAGGGCTACGTTCGCCTTTCGCTTACCATCCCCGACGAGCGGCTGGAGGAGGGTCTGCGGCGCCTGGCAGGGTGGAGGTCTTGAGCGGGGAGCACTCACGCCGCCGACCGGGCTTACTCCTCCGTGTGTTCTTTCGCGCGCCGGTCGTCCTGTACCGCATCGGCCTGGGCGGGCTGATGCCCATGCAGTTGCTGCTCACGACTGTCGGCCGCAAGAGCGGGCGGCCGCGCCAGGCGGTCGTGGACGTGCTGCGGCGCGATGCCGCCACTGATACGTACTACGTGGTGTCGGCCTACGGCGCCCGCTCGGACTGGTATCGCAACCTGCAGGCCAATCCAGCGGTGCGGGTGCAGGTCCGCTGGCGTAGGTTTGCCGCTCGGGCAACCATCTTGGCCAAGGAGGAGGCCGAGAAGGTTCTTCTCGACTTCCGTCGCCAGCACCGGCTCTATTCGCGCGTGACGTTGCGCCTGGTCGGGCTGAAGGCAGCCACCGAGGAGGAAGTGCGGGCGGCGGCCGGGCAACTGCGGGTAGTAACAATCCAGCCCGAAGCCGGCCGATAGGCCACCCTTAGTCGGAGCAGGCCCTTCCCTTTTGCGGTATACTTGTAGGGGAAAGCGCGTTCTGTCAAGGAGGGCGAGGAGCATAGCTAAGACCGGCCACGTCACCGCCGAGCCTACCGAGCGGGTCTATCTGGTGGCGGTGGAGATAAAGGGGCGAGGCAATAGTCGCTGGACCAGCCAGAGTTCGCTGGAGGAGTTGGCCCAGTTGGCTCTGACCGCCGGCGCTGATGTGGTTGGCAGGTGCATCCAGCGGCTGGAGCGACCGACGTCCGCCTACTACGTGGGCCGTGGCAAGGTGCAAGAGCTGGCTTCTCTGCGTCATCGCCTGGGCTACGGCACAGTGATCTTCGACGAGGAGCTCTCGCCCTCGCAGCAGCGGAATCTGGAAGACGCGCTCCAGATCAAGGTCCTCGACCGCACCGCTCTCATCCTCGACATATTCGCTCAGCACGCCCGCACCCGCGAGGGAGCCCTGCAGGTGGAGCTGGCCCAGCACGAGTACCTGCTGCCTCGCCTGGCTGGCCAGTGGACGCATCTGGAGCGGCTGGAGGGGGCCATCGGCACCCGCGGCCCCGGCGAGACCCAGCTGGAGACCGACCGCCGTCTGATCCGCCGCAGAATTCAGCGCCTGAAGCGCCAGCTCGAAGAGGTGCGGCGTCAGCGTGCCCTCTACCGGCGGCGGCGGGCGCGCCAGCGTGTGCCTGTCATCTCCCTGGTGGGCTACACCAACGCCGGCAAGAGCACCCTCATGCGGGCCCTGTCGGGGGCAGACGTGCTGGTGGGGGACAAGCTGTTCGCCACCCTCGACCCCGTCACCCGGCGGGTGGCCCTCCCTCAGGGCGGCGCTTTTCTCCTCACCGACACCGTCGGCTTCATTCAGAACCTGCCCACGCAACTGGTGGCTGCCTTCCGCGCTACCCTGGAGGAGCTGTCCGAGGCCAACCTTCTGCTGCATGTGGTGGACATAACCCACCCCGACGCCGCCGAGCAGGCTCAGACGGTGGAGAATACGCTGGCCGATCTGGGCCTGGCCGACAAGCCTTCCATTACCGTCCTCAACAAGGCCGACCTCATCTGCGGGCCGGACGGGTCGCCGATCGAGGGGCTGGAAGGCCTGGGCGACGTGCGGGCCTCCCTCCGATACTGGCGGCCGGATGCGCTGCTGGTATCGGCGGTCGAGGGCTGGGGCCTGACGGACCTCCTGGGTCGTATCGAAGCCGCCCTGGGCCTCGGGGAGGGGAGCGAGGCCGCCTCCTGGGGCTATCGGGTGCGGCCGGCAGGGTAGGGAAAGCCAGCGGCAGAGTCGCTGGCTTTTTTCGGCGGACTATATTGACAAACTTCGATATAGGCTGTATGCTATTGGTGTCATGACTCAAGTAAGGCAAATGCCGAGGACTTCCATAGCGAAGGGCTGCTGCCCTGGTGTGGCGGCGAAGGTGGCCTGTGCCGCCGAGACGGAGGCCAAGCGCTGGGCGGCCGTCTTCAAGGCCCTTTCTGACCCCACACGCCTGCAAATCCTCAGCCTGGTGGCTAGGAACCCGGCCGGCGTCTGCGAGTGCAAGATCGTTGACTGCACGCCGCTGAGCCAGCCTACCATCTCTTATCACGTGAAGGTGCTCAAGGAGGCGGGCCTGCTCGACGTCGAGAAGCAGGGACTGTGGTGCTACTTCCGCCTACGCAAGGACGCCCTGGGTCAGGTAGTCGCCGCCCTGAGCGGTCTGGGCCGGTAGTCCTCGAAAGCGGCGCTGTATCGTCAGTCTGGATGTAGGGAGGTAGTCGATGGTGAGGAAGAAGGAGGAGATCAAGCAGACAGTGGGCGAGCGCTACGCTCAGCTCGCTCGCCGAGTCGCACAGCGGGCCGACGCTAGCTGCTGCCAGCCCCAGTCGGGCTGTTGCGGGCCGGCCGGATCTGAGATTGCCAACCCCATCAGCGGCCAGATCTATGCGTCCGAGGATCTGAAGGCGATCCCTCTGGAGGCGGCGCTGGCCTCCGCGGGCTGCGGCAACCCGGTGGCCCTGGCAGAGTTGCATCCTGGCGAGGTCGTTCTGGACCTGGGTAGCGGCGGCGGCATCGACGTTCTCCTCTCCGCTCGGCGGGTGGGTCCCACAGGCAAGGCCTACGGCCTGGACATGGTGGACGAGATGCTGGAGCTGGCCCGCGAGAACGAACGAAGGGCCGGCATCAAGAACGTGGAGTTCCTCAAAGGGGAGATGGAGGACATCCCTCTGCCCGACAATTCGGTGGATGTGATCATCAGCAATTGTGTGGTAAACCTATCGCCTGACAAGGATCGAGTGCTGCGCGAGGCCTCTCGCGTGCTCAAGCCCGGCGGGCGCTTCGCCGTCTCCGACATCATCTACAGGGGCGAGATGCCGGAGGAACTGCGGCGTAACCTGGAGCTGTGGGCGGGCTGCATGGCCGGAGCGCTGAAGGAAGAGGAGTACGTAGGCAAGCTGAAGGATGCAGGCTTCCAGGACATTGACGTCGAGGTCACCCGAGTCTGGAAGCAGGAGGACATTCAGGGGACTGAGGCCGCAGAGGCTGTTGACCGCCTGGGGCCTGAAGCAAGGGAGCAAGCCCTGCTGAGCTTCGTCAGCGCCTTCATTCGGGCCCAGAAGCCCGTCCCCAGCGCGTGCCGGTGTTGTGGCTAGGCCGTTCAGTCGCCGAGGAGGGTCTTGTAGTTCAGGGCGATGATCTCTTCCACGTACTCGGAGCGCCAGGCGGCATTGGGGATGCGCAGGCCGCGCTCGCGGAACCAGCGGTGAAACCTTAGATATTGCTCTTCCAGGTGGTGGCGCCAGGTGGTCTCCTGGGTGAAGAGCCGGGGGTCGACCTCTTCCAGCCGCTTGTCCATATCCTCGGGGTCGATGTCCAGGTCTTCCCGCCAGTATTCGGCCAGGTAGTCGAGGCTTTCCTCCAGGTTGCGCTGGCACTCCTCCAGGAGGACGACCATCATCCCATTCTGGTGCACCTTGCGCCCGCGCAGGCGCAGCTCACGGCCGCAGGCCTCGCACAGCACCACCAGCTTTCGGGCATCGCACTCCTCGCGAGGGTTGCAGCCTTGGCAGAGGGGGGCGAACTGGCTGGCTGAGGGGGCGCGAGAGTAGCCTACCATCACCTCCGTGACCAGGGTGCCGCAACGGGGGCAGCAGATCTCGGTGGAGAGGATCTCGTCGATGGTCTTCTGCCAGTCTATCTGCATGAGAGACCTTTCTTAGCTCTTTTCCATCCTCATCATAATGCCTCTGGCCGCCGTGTCAACGGTTGCTCAGGCTGAGGGTGCACCAGCCGGCCTGACCGGGCGCCTCCTCCACACCCACGCTGATGGAGGTGATATTGCCTCGCTTGGCTAGTGCCTCTGCCAGGCGGTGGCAGAACCATTCGGCCAGGCGCTCAGTGGTGGAGTTATCCAGGGGTAGCACACAGACATCGCTCTTAGGGATGACATAACGTCGACCAGCAGACGTGATCTGCCAGGCATCATCCAGATCGCTGATATCGAGGGCGGGGTTGTCACGTGGCAATAGGAAGCGGTGGTCGAGCTCCTGGCACAGGGCCTCGCCGATCCGCTTCACCTCGCCGAAGTCTATGACCCAGGCGTCCTCGCTGAGTTCGCCTTCTACCTCCACCAGCAGGGCGTAGTTGTGGCCGTGCAGCGGCTCGGCCTGGCCCTGGAAGGTGGTGAGGTGGGCGGCGGCGAAGCCCAGCGTGTTCCTCTCGACGCTGATCTTGTACTTCATGATGGCCGCTTGTCAGCGAGGCCATGATAGCCGGGGCGAGGGCCTGGCACAACAAGGTGGCGGGGGAGAGGCAGCGAGGCGGAGGTCTATGATCGCACTATAATCCTTACGTAAACTCCAACCACGGCCATGTTCGACATAAGCCGCAATCACGGGGCTCAAATTGCAAAGGCCTGGGGCCAATGTTACACTACAGCCGCATCGGGCTGAAGCTTAGTCCTGCCTAGATCCTGAGGAATCGTCTAGTAAGGGAATGGTGGGCGATGACGAGTGGAAGAACTGAGTGGCTGATCCTGAGGGCCCTGCGCTGGGCCATGTTCGGCCTGCTGGTGGTCCTCCTGTCGGTGATGTCCGGGGTGGTTGGCTTTGCCATCGGCGGTGGTGGCGAAGACGGCGGTGGCACTACGTCCCCTGCGCAGGGCGAGGCGGACTTCGGCATCCTGGACGAGATCTACGGCATTATTGGGGAAGACTTCGTCGCCCAGGATAGCGTGGACCCGGGGCTCTTGCTCCAGGGGGCGATAGACGGGGCCCTGGGTGCTCTGGACGACCCGCACACCATATATATCGATCCTGAGACCTACTCTCTGGGTATCGATATCGTCACCGGCCAATTCGAGGGGATTGGCGCTCGCGTGGAGCAGGACCCGAGCAGCGGCGAAATAGTCATCGTTGCGCCCTTCCGCGATTCCCCTGCCGATAAGGCAGGCATCCGCGCTGGCGATGTCATCCTGACGGTAGACGGCGAATCCACCGCTGGCTGGACAGTGGGCCAGGCCGTCCGCCTTATTCGCGGGCCTCAGGGCAGCGAGGTGACCCTGGGTGTGCTTCACGAGAACGGTGAGAGCGAGGATATCACTATCACCCGTGCTGTCATCGCCATCCCTACCGTCTTCAGCCATGAGGTTGAGGATGCCGATGGTAATCTCGTCAATGACATAGCTTATGTCGAGTTGCAACAGGTGACTGAGGAGTCGGTTCGCGATCTGAGGGATGCTATCGAGGACATCGAGCAGAAGGGCTACAGAGGGCTGATCTTGGACCTGCGGCGGAACCCGGGCGGGGGTCTGAGCGCCACGATAGAGATAGCCGACCTCTTCCTGGATAGTGGCATTATCCTCATCCAGGTGGACAAGGAGGGCAACGAGGTCATCGAGCGGGCGGACAGCGGTGACGTGGGTGAGGATATCCCCCTGGTGCTGCTGGTTGGCACGGGCAGCGCCAGCGGCGCCGAGGTGGTGGCCGCCGCTGTGCGGGACAACGGCCGCGCCGTCCTCATCGGCACCACCACCTTCGGCAAGGGGTCGGTGAACCACCTGCGTGAGCTCTCTGACGGCGGTGCCCTCTACATCACCATCGCCCGCTGGCTCACTCCCAACGGGGAGCAGATCGAGGCGATCGGCCTGTCGCCGGACATCGAGGTAGTGCTCACTGAGGAGGACATCGAACTGGGCCGCGACGTCCAGCTCTTCGCGGCCATCGACTATCTGAGGGAGGCCATCCAGGCGGCGGTTCCCTGAGGATTGCGGTGAGTGAGCCGTGGCCGAGAAGACGATCACTGTTAACCGCAAGGCCCAGCACGACTACCACATCCTAGAGAGGCTGGAGGCTGGCCTTGCCCTTACCGGCACGGAGATCAAGGCCATCCGCGATGGGCGGGTGAACCTGCGGGATGCCTACGCCCGCCCTGAGCAAGGCGAGATGTGGCTGGTGGGCGCTCACATAGGACCGTACGCTGCTGCCGGCCGCCTCAACCAACACGAGCCCCGCCGCCGCCGCAAGCTTCTCCTCCACCGAAAGCAGATCCTTGAGCTGGCGCGAGAGGTGGAGGAGAAAGGCCTGACGCTTGTACCCCTGCGCCTCTACCTCAAGAGCGGGCGGGCCAAAGTGGAGTTGGCCCTGGCCCGCGGCCGTCGCCGCTACGACCGCCGCCAGGTGATCGCCCGGCGGGAGGCGGAGCGCGAGATGCGACGAGCCCTGCGGCGTCGCGGCTAGGCGTTGACACCGCTGTGGTATAATAAGGTAGATTCGTCAGATATCTGTGGGGACGAAAGGGTTCGACAGGGAAGGTTGAATCTGGATTGCAGGCCGAGGTAGCCATCGCCCTCGTAAAACAGGTGGCAAAAAGTAACTGGCGAATCTGAATTCGCTCTGGCCGCCTAATTTAGGCGGGCCACGTCGACCCTGACCTCTCCTCGATGGGTTGGGGATCGGCGCCATAATGTCGAGGTGCGGCGGCTCCGACGCCGATAAGGGTTGTCAAAGAGACATCGGCTGGCCTGGCGATACTCCGTCGGTGGAGGTACGGCGGGTGAGACCAAAACGCCGACTAAGCCTGTAGGATATCCAGGGTGGCCTTCTTCTGGACGGGGAGTTCGATTCTCCCCCGTCTCCACCAGTTCGTATATGATCGGGAGCCTTCGGGCTCCCCTTCCATAAGTGAGGGGGGATTTGGGCCAAGGGGACGCGGCAAGTGACTAGGTGCTGCCGAAGCAGAGCAGTAGGGTTCGGGGTGGTAGCTCTGCTGGTGGCGGTTGGGGTGGCATCCCTAGCGGTTGCCGGGATGGTCTCCAGCCAAAGCGGGCCCACCGTTCGGATCGACTCGGGCGAGATGCTTGAGGACGGCAGCGATGTGACCGAGCTGTGGGCCCTGGACGTCGGCAACCCAGCCCTGTGCACGTTCACGGTCAATGTCGTCTACGACCCGGACGTGAAGACTCCCACGGGTTGCGTTGCCGATCCAAACGGCAAGTTCGACTGGTACAGGTTCTGCAACAAGGACTACGAGCCCAATACCGTCCTGGTGACGGGAATGAGCAAGGACGGGGTAACAGGCAATATCGCCCTGGCGGACATCACCTGGACCGCCGTGGGCAGCGCGGGCGACTCCACCGATCTGGATGTGCAGATAGTCACCTTCAAGGACTGCCAGCGGCTGCCTGTGACGATCCCCGGCGTCACCACCGAGAACGGTGTGAACGACATCGTCGGCCCCACGCCTTCGCCTACGCCCACGCCACGGCCTTCGCCCACACCTTCCCCTTCGCCGACGCCCTCGCCTTCGCCGACACCTTCCCCCTCGCCCCCACCCAGGCCCACGCGTTCGCCAACGCCTTCGCCAACGCCAACGCCAACGCCAACGCCTGGCACCCCGACGCCCACGCCGACGCCTGAGCCGACGGCATCGCCCACGTCCACGCCGGTGCCACCCGCGCCGGGGCAGATGCACGACTGCCCGGAGCCGGGGAAGTGGTCGATTGCTACCTGGAGCGGCCAGGACGCCATGCCCATCGAGGAGGCCCTGGCGTTCTGTCCCTACCAGGTCGACGCTGCCTACCGCGTCAACCCCGATACCCAGGCATGGACTCGCTACTTCCGCGGTCGGCCCGAAATCAGCAATCTTCTCGCGCTCGACCACGGCCAGGGCGTCTTCGCACTGGGCGTGGCGGTGGCAGCAGCCTCGACAGTGGCCAGCGAGCCGCTGGGGGTGGAGAGCAACGGCATGCTCGGCTGTCCGCAGCCGGGCAGGTGGGCCATCTCTGTCTGGACCGGCGCGAGCGGGACGCCCACCGACCAGGCTGTGGCGGCCTGCACAGGGGCAACGGTGGCCGCGGCCTACTGGATCGACCCGCAGACCCAGGCGTGGTCGCGCTGGTTCGCGGGGCGGCCCGAGATCAGCAACCTCTTGACGCTGGATCACATGCAGGCGGTGACCGTTCTGGGAAGCTTCGAGCCGACCCCGACGGTAACCCCGACACCTACATCACTTGAGGACGCTTGCGGACCCTGTGCAGTCACCGACTGCGACTGCTCCGACTTCGACACCCAGGCCGAGGCACAAGCCTGCCTCAATGCTGACCCCACTGATCCCTTCGACCTGGACGGGGACGACAATACCATCGCCTGCGAGTCGCTGCCATGACTCCCCTTGCCGACGCCTGCGCGTGTGGGTAGGATGGTGTCTAGCGAGAGCTAGAGAGAGACAGCGAGCATGGAGGCAGCGCAATGAAGAGAATGAGCTTGGGAATGGTCCTTCTCCTTGGCACCCTTCTGACGGTGCCACTGGTCGCCTGTGGCGATGGCGATGGCGATGGCGATGGCAATGGCAATGGCGAAGGCGAGCCTACGGTCACCGCGAGCGGGCTTCAGATCATCGACATCGAAGTCGGGACGGGCGATTCGCCTCAGTCTGGCCAGACGGTCGAGGTCCATTACACCGGCTGGCTCGCCGACGGGACGAAGTTTGACAGCTCCCTCGACAAGGGCCAGCCGTTCAGCTTCGTGCTCGGCGCGGGCCGGGTCATCGCAGGTTGGGACGAGGGCGTCGCCTCGATGAAAGTCGGCGGCAAGCGGCGGCTCATCATTCCACCAGAACTCGGCTATGGTGCGAGCGGTTACCCGCCCGTCATTCCTGCTAACGCCGAGCTCACCTTCGACGTGGAGCTGCTCGCCATCAAGTAGCTCCCCCGCCGACCGGACACAGGCAGCGCTGGAGGGTCAGCAAGCCTTCCCTTCTTGACACGGGCGATTGACAGTCGCACTGTTTGGAGTTACGCTTTCACTCTCGGTGGCAGGCGGTGCGGCAGATGAAAACGATACGCATTCTTGGCCTTGGCGTCGCGGCTGCGGCGGTGGCGCTCCTCCTGTCGATGTCGCATGCTTCGGCCCAGCCGGTGGCCGGGGCCTATTATGCCGGAGAGATCACCGGTTGTGGCGAGCCGCCCTGTGGTACCGTGGACTTCACGGTCTCTGGGGATGGGTTGGAGGTGGAGGACTTCACGGCTTACGACGTACCCGGTAACGTCTGCGAATTCCAGGGTCAATACCCGTTCCCCT
>Ga0307438_1001048_pt1 | contig 18577 bp, 15 predicted proteins | sample SalMarWE160110MG_FD_202144 | JGI IMG/M metagenome (GOLD analysis project Ga0307438, IMG submission 202144) | Salt marsh sediment microbial communities from the Plum Island Ecosystem LTER, Massachusetts, United States - WE1603-110 | ecosystem: Environmental > Aquatic > Marine > Intertidal zone >... | reverse complement strand
GGATTATTCCCTTCGGTCATGAGATCACTTCGTTATGTTCGTTCAACTTCCAAATTTCTGTTCACTGCGTTCCTGAAATTTTAGTCAGATCCCGATACGCAAAGCTATCGGGATTATTCCCTTCGGTCATGAGATCACTTCGTTATGTTCGTTCAACTTCCAAATTTCTGTTCACTTCGTTCCTGAAATTTGAGTTTCACGAAAAAGCCCGGCATCTCTGCCGGACTCCTGAGGTTGTTTCAATTTAGGTCGCGGAGAGAGGGGGATTATTCGCCCCACTTTCGTTGGGCTCATGAACTCCTCCCTTCGGTCGTCGGTTCAAACCCTCCTTCTCCTGCCTTTCAGGCAGGCTTCTGTTCGAATCCTTACAAAAAAAGAAGCCCGGCATCTCTGCCGGACTCCTGAGGTTGTTTCAATTTAGGTCGCGGAGAGAGGGGGATTCGAACCCCCGGTACCCCTTTCGAAGTACGCCGGTTTAGCAAACCGGTGGTTTCAGCCACTCACCCATCTCTCCTGACAGGTAATGCTGAATTTCAGAGCTTCACAAAAGTATTAAATCCCCTAATAAAAGCAAATGACAGAATACAATTCTTTGTTTACTTTTTCTTTCCTTTGCCTAATTCTTCACCGGTTATGGAATCCCTCATTTTTGTATCTGCTTCAATATTTTTTATTCGGTAATAATCCATGATCCCCAAATTGCCTGCTTTGAATGCTTCAGCCATAGCCAAAGGGATTTTTACTTCCGCTTCAATTACTTTGGCTTTAGCTTCCTGGGCCTTCGCTTTCATTTCCTGCTCAAGAGCTACGGCCATTGCTCTTCTTTCTTCAGCCTTCGCCTGTGCAATATTTTTATCTGCATTTGCCTGATCCATTTGCAATACTGCACCAATATTTTTCCCGATATCTATATCTGCAATATCAATTGATAATATTTCGAAAGCTGTTCCCGCATCCAACCCTTTTTCCAGAACAACACGAGAAATAAAATCAGGATTCTCAAGAACAGATTTATGAGATTCAGCAGAACCGATGGAAGATACTATTCCTTCACCAACACGGGCAAGCACGGTGTCTTCACCTGCACCTCCTACAAGCTGTTTAATATTTGCCCGTACAGTCACTCTTGCCTTGGCTATCAGCTGAATTCCATCTTTAGCCACGGCAGTTACAGGCGGAGTATTGATTACCTTCGGATTAACTGACATTTGAACAGCTTCAAGTACATCCCTTCCTGCCAAATCAATTGCCGTTGCCGATTTAAAATCAAGATCAATATTTGCTTTATCAGCACTAATTAAAGCATTAACAACCGAACGAACATTTCCTCCGGCAAGATAGTGAGCTTCCATATCATCACGATTTAATTTCAATCCCGCTTTGGTAGCACTTACCAGTGCATTAATAATAATGGCCGGGGGTACTTTTCGTATGCGCATCCCAATCAATTGTCCGATGGGAACATATACCCTGGCAAATACAGCACTGAACCATAAACCGAGAGGTATAAAATAAAAGAATAGCCACAGAACAAATATCGCAACTACTATTAATAAAATGATTAAACCGATTCCTTCCATTTGATTAGTTTTTAGTTTCTACAAAAATTTTATTTCCTTCAATTCGTGTTATAATAATGTTTGTACTACTATTAATATAGATTCCGTCTGAACGAACTTCAAATAATTTATCATGGATCAGCGCCTTACCGATAGGGGCCAGGCGGGAAACTGTTTTTCCCTCATCCCCGGGTTTTATTATTTCTTTGTCGATACCACTAACTTTCCCTTCTATTGTTGATTTTAATCCAAATCGTTGCCAGGTTTTCAATTTTAAAGCCAAAACCAGTAAAAGGATGACTGTAACTCCTGTACCCAGAAAAATGTAATTGCCGGTAGTGGTGTCATGAAAATAATATCCGCAAAAAACACCACCTGCAATCATCAGAAATCCACCAATCCCAGCTACAGTTATTCCGGGAATTATTAATAGCTCAACAAGTAACAGGATAATTCCCAGGAGAATCAATAAAATAATGGACAATATTGACATATCTTGTGATATGAGAATTAATCAATAGTTGCTTCAAGTCCTTTATCGATAAGAGCTTGTTTGTATGGCTTTAAATAAGGATAATCTCCCTTCTTAACATCACATTTTCCTTTAAAATGAACAAGGTATGTACATTGTTCTGCCTGTACAGGTTCAAGTTCACAAACCTGAATAAGCGCTTCAATCACATAATCAAATGTATGAACTTCATCGTTATGAAGAATTAAAAAACGCTCTTTATCCAGCTTTTCTTCAACAACTCCCTCTGAATCAGGTTTATTAAAATACTTTTTCTCAGCCATATAAAGAAAGTTCAATATAATCTGTTAATTACATCATGAATTGAACACATTCAAAGGTAGAAAAAATAATAATAGAATACTCTTAAGTTTAAAAACCGGATGAGATTAATTCCTGTTCCATTATAACCAAGTCACATACTATTCATTTCTTTGCATATTCTATTTCCTTGGCTTTCTGAATATTAATCTTTTGGTTGTTGTTGAAGGAAACGATGAATGCATCAGGAAAGCCATAATCTTTAACTTTCTCGAGTGCTTTCCTTACCTCTTTCAGCGATCTGAAATTACCAACATAATACTTTGTTGTACCATCTTCAACTTCTTTTGAGATTGGCGAAAGTCCTCTGAATGTATCTTCAGGTATTGATTGAGAAAAAGAACCAAGTTGAATTTTATATACCAATCCTCCTTGCATCGTATTTAAAGGAATAGGATTGTTCAAGGAATACGGCGAGGTTTGCTGAATAGCAAAATCTGATTGTACCTTTCTTGCGGTTTCTTTCCCTTTGTTGTATTCAACCCTTTCATTATCTGTTGTATAGATCTCATCCTGATTCGATTGTTCAGAATATGAATATACGGTAATCCCGTTTATATCATCTTCTATTTGAATGTAGGGATTTTTATCCTTCTGAGTCTCCTCTTCTATTGGATCTGCGTTCTGTTCTGCGAGTAGAAACTTCTCATCAGCAAGTGTCTGAAGTCTTTTCGATTCCTGATTAATAGTCGCACTATTAGCAATCAATACCTGCTTTTTCTGATAATCTTCTTCCTTATCAATTTTGACTTGAAGATCTTTCACTATCCACGCAAGTGAATCGCTTCGGGATTGATAAATCAGAGCTTCAGTGAGCAATTGTTCATATCCGTATTTATCATCTGGAATTGCATCAAATTTTGACAATTCTTCCGGTGAAAGTGTACCCTGTTCATATTTTTGAAATGCAACACTCATATTGTCTAATTCACTTTTGTCCGCCAATTGTGCACACATTATAATTTCTTCACGATTTTTCAGGGTAAGGTATTCAGCCTGTTTCTCATTGAGAAATGTATAAGCAATATATTCGTTAAGTCCTGTATTTCGATTGGATAGAAAAACCGATTTACTTCTATCTGCTATATTGGCAAATAAGATTTCATCATTTGGAGTATTCACTGGAAAATACAATTTTTCAACAGATGCCCAGGCAGATTTCGATGTATCATAAATACACTTGAAAATATCATAACCTCCTGTAGTATTGTGCCCCTTGGAACTAAAATACAAGACAGATTCGGACACATCAAAATAAGGATATGCTTCATCAAACTTAGTATTAATACAATCCGGCAGAGGTTCCGGTATACTAAAATTTTCTGCTGATAGAATTTGCACCCTGTATAAATCCAAACCCATGTTGCCTTTCTTCGAGTTACTTTCAAAATAGATATATTCTCCAACCTGCGGATTATTTGGCAAAAACATCAGGGTTTGATAGTTCATTTCCATATCTGCCTCCGAACGAAATGCATCAGGAACATAAATATAACTTCCGTTAAGTTCATCATCAAATGCACTTTCCAGGGCATTTTCAGGCACTGATTTTTCCGATACTATGGTAAGGTCCTGTGCAATTTTTACCGATTCCTTTGCATTCTCACTAACATTTATCCAGTATTCAATATTGTATTTCTTAATCTCGCTGTTTTTTGCAGTTTTATTGAACGTAAGGAAGGCAAGAACTGCATCCTCAAATTTATAATTCAAATGATAGGCTCTTCCAAGGTAATAATATGTATCGTTCCCATAATTACGCGTAGCTGCATACTTTAACAATTCAGTAGCTTCATCCAGTTTCTGATTGGAATGAAAATAGGATCTTCCCAAATAGTAAGCATATCTTGAATCTTTGGGGAAAAGATCGTATAACACCTCAAAATCTGCTGATGCTTTATCGTATTTTTCGGCCTCAAAATTCTCAAAGGCACGATTTTCCAGTTCTGTTTTTGATACCTCCTGACCATCTGCAGAAATAAAAAATATTCCAACAACAGAAATAGTCAGCATTACACTGATTTTTTTTATGGCAAGAAACTTCATGACTTATGCTTTTAGAACGAAGGAAATTTACATATTTGATTGACAGCGTAAAAGAAGAGTTATTCACAATTCGGATATTCCTAAAAATAGACTTATCTTCACCATTCACTTAATTAAAAATTAAATATCAGTGCAAATGAAAAAACTAACAAATGCAGGCATAATACTCCTGACAATTATAGCATTACAATCATGTAATTCAATATCTTCAAAAGATGCAAAACTTAAAACTCAGTCTGACTCAGCAAGCTATATGATAGGTATATCGGTAGGTTATAGTCTGAAAATGCAAAGTGTTCCTGATATAAAACCTGAACTCATTGCAAAAGGAATTGAAGAAGTCATGAATTCAGATTCAACCATATCAGCACAAGAAGCCAATGTATTTTTAAACATGTACTTCACTCAGCTTCGTGAAGAAAAAGGAAGAAAAAATTTAGAAGAAGGAAACGCATTTCTTGCCGAAAATAAGAATAAAGAGGGTGTTGTGGAAACTGAAAGTGGTTTGCAATACAAGGTTCTGGTAGAAGGAACAGGCAAATCACCAAAACCGGAAGATCGCGTGAAATGTCACTATAGAGGAACTCTTTTGAACGGAGAAGAGTTTGATAGTTCCTATAAATTAGGACAACCTGCGGAATTTCAGTTAAACAGGGTTATTTCCGGCTGGACTGAAGGTCTTCAACTTATGAAAGAGGGTGGAAAATACGAATTGTATATCCCTTCCAATCTTGCATACGGACCCAGAGGAGGTCAGAGAATTGAACCAAATATGACATTGATTTTTGAAATTGAACTTCTTGAAGTAATTCCTGCAGCCAATTCCAATGAGTAAAGCTACTCTTAAAACTGACAAAGGAGTAATGTTGATTGAGTTCTATAATGAAGACGCCCCAAATACGGTTGCAAATTTTATTAAGTTATCAAAACAAGGTTTTTACAATGGATTGGTTTTTCATCGTGTTATTCCCGACTTTGTAGTCCAGGGAGGATGCCCTTATTCCAGGGACTTAAGTGATCCCATGGTTGGTTCAGGAGGCCCGGGTTATTCCATTGATTGTGAACTTGATGGAGAAAATCAATGCCATGACAAAGGTGTATTATCCATGGCACATGCCGGAAGGAATACCGGCGGATCGCAGTTTTTTATATGCCATAACAGGCAAAACACAAAACATCTTGATCGAAAACATACTTGTTTTGGCAAAGTTGTGGAAGGCCTTGAGGTAATCGACCTGATAAGAACAGGAGATGCAATTCAAAATATTGAAATAGAAGATTGACCAAGGAATATCTTTCATGAAGCAGTCATTTCAATGATGAAATGACTGTTTTTTTATTCCGAAGCATAAAATTTAATCATTTGTTCTATCGCCCGTTTGCACACAGGACAAAAAGCATTATTGATTTTTGACTTCATCGAACAATCAAGATAAGGTCGAAAAACACCCTTATCAGTGTATCTTGCACCTTCAAACAATCCAACAACACCTGCATATGTTTTCAGATTCGGCGTGGGTATCGGAACAGTGTCAGGAATCATACTCTCCCATTTCCCCTGAAAGTCAATACGGGTGGTAATATTTGGCTGATATGGCTCATAGTTAAGATCGGAATTTGCATTGTATGGTACCAAAGAGGAATAATATTCATCAGCCAGTGATGCAAAACCATGACCAAATTCATGATGAAAAAGGAATTCGGAAAATTCATTGTCGGATGTATATAGTGTTAAGTAATTATAGATCCCCCCTCCTCCATATTTATCAGTATTTACAATAATGCAAAGCTGATCATAGGGAATCCCGGATACAACATCCCTTACTTTCCAGATATCCTCTGTGGTCAGGTATTGCTCACTCCCAAAAGTATTGAAATGCGTATGCAATGCCGTCTCTGATAAAGTGTCACTACCCCTGCTAATGAACCTGTTTTCGGATGGAACAAAAACCGCATAGATATTAAACGATCTCTTACAATTATGATAAGGATCCCACTGAAATAACTCCATGCTGGTTTTTCGTACATCCCTGAAAAATTTTAAACTATCCGTTGTGAGATACCCCTCCGAGAGAAAAACCAGATCGACCTTAGAACAAGCCGGACCATTTGCAAGAACTACCCTGACCCTCACATCGGCAGGCGATATTTTCTCTTCAATTTTACAAATCCCGGGATCAAAGAACATGGAAAAAATCCTGCTAAAACTCATATCAAAGTTTCTTTCCGAAACTTCTATCCGGACAGTGTTTCGGGGAAAAGGCATAATCACTGATTCCTTAAACTTTCTGTTCAATGAATCAGCTTCATCTGTTATCTGCCACTCTTTGAATAATGAAGAATACCCACGTGAATAGATCAATATGTTGCTGACAGAATCAAAAACCTCCAGCAATAACTCTCCATAGAGAAATGTGTCAATTGTATTGATTTTTGATCCTCCCCAGTTTTTATCATAGTATAAACCGCAACTATCGATCTTTGTATTTTCTCTGTTCCCTCTGATCCAATAATCAAACCTGAGTTTGTCTTCCCGAAAAAAGTATGAAAAGTCTGATTGTGCTGATAAAAAACTAACAATTGACAGGAGAAAAATTATTGAATGAATATACTTCATTAAATTATGTTGTTTAATGAATCATTGTATTTTTGCAGCGTTGTAATAATACAAAAAAAGCAGAGATATTGTATGTCATGAAAATCCGTTTTTTGTTTGATATTAAAAGCATCCTTGTAAAATGGGGCATTGAAGAGGCATATTCAAATTCCATCAACATTATTTTTGGCGTCATTCTCATTCTCCTTTTAGCGTATTTGTCTGATGTAATTATCCGTCGTATTATAGTGGCTGTAATTGGCAGAATTGTTAAAAAGACATTGAAAAATACAATAAGGAAAACAATATTCCCGATGAAATCGTTGTTAATGGAAGAAGACTGACAAACTTTGGTACATTTAGACAATACCTTGAATCGTACCCTAAAAATCATCCTATGATTCACAATGAAATGACATTTCTTGTAAGACATTTGCAACCGACAGAAAAAGGAATACCTATAGAAATATATGTTTTTAGTAAAGACCAGCGATGGGCATATTACGAAAGTATCCAGGCAGATATTTTTGATCACATATTGGCCGTTATTCCGGAATTTGATCTGAAAGTATTTCAAAATCCAACAGGTGACGATTTTAAATCATTGGTAAACTAACAGGTGTGAGAGGAACTAAAGAATGAAGTGTAAAAAAATTGTATTCATTATTTGTTTAGCATTCATTCCTGCAGCAATGTATGCGCAGGAATTTATTATAGGTGCAAAATATAGTATCGGTAACAGTATATATAAACGACAATCTGATGAATTAGAGACTGAGAAATATATGACACACTGTTATGGCATGATGCTGGAATTTTCACCCTATTTCTCTAAATTTTTTATTGTCTCCGGTGTTGAACTTGAAATGAACAGTCTTGGAAACAATCTAATGATCCCTCTGGCTTTGCGTATTGCTTTCGGGAAAAATTTTAAGGTATTTATTGAAGGAGGTGGATACTACAGTATTGCCCGGAAAAATAAAACAGAAAAGTTTTCCTTTGTTAATAATTTTGGTGCCAAAGCCGGATTGGGTATGCAGTATAAAATTGATAAAAACTGGATCGCTGAAATGGCTTACACCGGCAAGTTCGGATTGAGCCCACGACTGGAAGAAAAAATAATTATTGCCGGGTACCAGACACAAATTGAAAAATACTCAGCTATATCACATCAGTTAGAATTGTCTGTAAAGTATAGATTTTAATTTTCCTGTCTGATTTTTCCTCCTGTGCAGTATTCCCTTCGTTTTCATTCATTTTGGATTTTCTGAAAATCCATTTTTCAGCATATGATACAAATAAAAAAGGCTCCGGGATTGAATTCAGAGCCTTTATTCAAAAAAATCGCCAGGGAAATTTATATTGCCTTATTACCAGTCTCCTCAGTTCTGATCCTTATGCATTCTTCCAGGTTCGAAATGAATATTTTCCCGTCACCAACTGCTCCGGTAGAATTTGATTTGGCAGCCCGAAGAATTGCGTTTACAGTAATGTCTACAAATTCATCATTCACTGCAATTTCAATTTTCACTTTGGGAGTAAGATTGGGCACAACCTTTTTGCCTCTGTAAATATCAGCTTCCTTTTGCTGACCATGTCCTGATACACGGACTATGGTTATGCGTGTAATTTCGTTCTCAATAAGGGCTTCCCGCACCTCATCAAGTTTACTTTCTCTTATAATGGCTGTAATTAGTTTCATAAGCAGTAATATATGTATAATGTTTTCATTATTAGTTACTTAAATATATTATTAAACTCAGTGGTTCATGTTGCCTCACATGGTCGTTTTATTTTTAAAGTGTTCGGCGATCCCTTATCATATAAACGTTTCGTTAAAGATTAATTTCTACATGCTCTTATCATCTTTGTTCTTTCATAATAAATATCGTCAATGATAAGGGATTCATAAGCAGTAATATATGTATAATGTTTTCATTATTAGTTACTTAAATATATTATTAAACTCAGTGGTTAATATTCACCAATATATGACTATTAATTGTGTTCATGAACTCAACCGCTTCCAGCGGTTTCGGTTGTTGCCTCACATGGTCGTTTTATTTTTAAAGTGTTCCTTACAGAAATTAAATTGTTTATCCTAAATTAAGCATTCCATAGCCATGTTCACCATGGTAGGATGAATCAAGTCCTTGCATTTCAGCTTTTTCTGAAGAACGCAAGCCAATGGTTTTGTTCAGGACAATGACCAGTATAAAGGTAACAACGGCAGCATAAGCAATTGCAATTGCCACTGCCACTGCCTGAATACCCAACTGATTGAAAACCTCTGAAGAAGAGTTATTGCCACGCATAAAAAATACAAGGAATATGGCTCCGACAATTCCACCAATACCATGTACGCCAAAAGCATCAAGACTGTCATCGTACCCTAATTTGTCTTTCATAATAATTGCAAAATAGCATATCATTGCAGCAATAGTGCCCAAAGCAAGCGCTCCGGAGGGAGTTACCACCCCCGCCGCAGGAGTTACGGCAACAAGTCCTGCCAATATCCCCGAAGCAAATCCCAATGCAGTAGCTTTCCCCTGATGAATACCTTCAATGATCATCCATACCAGGGCTCCTGAAGCCGCGGCAGCCTGAGTTGCAGTCAAAGCCTGTGCAGTATCCAGTCCGCTGTTTACCGAGCTTCCTGCATTGAATCCAAACCAGCCTACCCAGAGAAGCCCTGCCCCGGTTATCGTCATTACAAGATTGCTGGGAGGCATGGCAGTTTTTGGATGACCGCGCCGTGCACCAAGATATAAAGCTGCAACCAATCCGCTTATGCCGGCAGAAATATGAACAACAGTTCCTCCGGCAAAATCAATGGCTCCCATTTTATAGAGGAAACCACCTTCTGACCAGACCCAGTGACAAAGAGGGTTGTAAACCAGTATACCCCACAAAGCTATGAACAGTACATACCCTTTAAAGGTCACTCTTTCAGCAAATGCCCCGGCTATAAGTGCAGGAGTAATAATGGCAAATTTTCCCTGGAACATAGAAAAAACATACTCCGGAATTCCTGCATCCATTATGGAATTATCAATTCCTTTCAGAAAGAAGTAATCCCTGTTCCATCCGAACCATCCTCCGAACACATTGTCTCCAAAGCTCATTGCATATCCAAGTATTACCCAGAGAACTGCCATAATGCCCATAGCAACGAAACTGTGCATCATTGTGCCCAGAACATTTTTTGTTCTTACCAATCCCCCGTAGAACATAGCAAGACCCGGTATCATAAGCAATACCAGGGCGGTCGAAGTAAGCATCCAGGCAGTGATCCCGGTATCCACCGCATCACCATCTCCGGCCCAGACACTGGCTGCCGGAAGCATAAGTAAGATTACCAGAAAAAGTATACGAATCTTTAATTTCATAGGAAACCATTTAAGTTATTCATTGATTGTTGTTGAATTTCAACAATTAAGCAATACAAAAGTATTAAATTTAAGGGTATTTACAAATTTTATATGCTTTTTATTATATTATACCCCATTTTAATATATATCTTATTAATTTATTTTGTTTTTTATTGGTATTTAACCCTATAATTTTAGGGGGTAATGAAATATTTTATAATAATTATGTTACGAGTGAAAAATAAATGATCAAACAACGATTGCCTGTTGAAAGAAAGTACGGTTACTTTAAATCAAAAAAAGGCTGCCCCTGTAAAGGCAACCTCTTTTCCCTTGGCAATGATTTTGTCTTGCTAAATCAACACAATCCCATGTTCATCACAGTCTTCCACCATCCTTTTTGGCCATATTCCGGATTGTATCTCACCAATATGTGCTTTTCTGAGAAAATACATACACAATCTTGACTGACCTATTCCTCCTCCGATTGAAAGAGGCAATTCATCATTGAGCAGGCGTTTATGGAAAAGCAGATCTTTCCTGTCGAGCGAATCTGAAATTTCGAGTTGTTTTAAAAGTGTTTCCTTGTTCACTCTTATTCCCATGGAAGATATTTCACATGCAATCTCAAGCACAGGATGCCACAAAAGGATATCGCCGTTTAATCCTCGATACCCGCTATGGGTAAATGTGATCCAGTCATCGTAATCAGGAGCGCGGCCATCATGAGGTTTTCCGTCAGCAAGTTCAGCCCCGATACCAATAATAAAAACCGCTTTAAATTCTTTTGCTATTTCATTTTCCCTTTTTTTGGGTGTCATATTCGGGTATTTTTCCAATAGCTCTTCGGCATGAATAAACTTGATCTCATCAGGCAGTGAAGGAACAAATTCCGGGTAATTTTCATATACCACAAACTCCGTACGTTTCAGTACTTCATATATTTTCCGAACAACCTTTTTGAGGTAATCCAGGTTTCTTTTTTCTTCAGAAATCACCTGTTCCCAATCCCACTGGTCAACGTACAGGGAATGAATATTGTCAAGCTCTTCATCCGGTCGTATCGCATTCATATCAGTATAGATGCCAAATCCTTCTTCAATTCCATAATCTGCAATTGCCATTCTTTTCCACTTGGCCAGGCTGTTTACAACTTCGGCTTCCCGGTCATCAAGGTCCTTAACCGGAAAGGTTACTTTTCTTTCTACCCCGTTTAAATCGTCGTTAACCCCTGTTCCTTTTAAAACGAACAAAGGAGCAGTCACCCTTCGCAATTTAAACTCGGCTGATAAATTCTCCTGGAATGTGTCTTTCACAAGTTTAATGGCTTTTTCTGTCCGTTTAATATCAAGAGGACTTTTGTAATTTTTGGGGTGGACAAGTTTTCTCATATTGTCTGATTTATATTTAATGTTTCTGCAAGTTGCTTTGAATTTTTGCGAATATACAAATTGTATTTCTTTGTGAAAACAAAAAGGAAGGAGGTATACTTCACCTCCCCCCTTTTGCAAATATAATCAAGCACCCATTAATTTCTTTCAATCGAGTCAAAATGTATTTCTGCCGCCCTTCCGGATGGATCGGTATTTTTTTGCCATTTAGGAATCCATTTCAAAACTGTTTTTATGCTATGCTCTTCGGGATAATACTTTTCAAACAATTTTCTGAAATAGAATGCTTCTTTTGTGTCCGGTGTATTGTGCGGGTATTTATGATCTGCGGAGGCAAATTCCTCATCAGAAATTATATTCTCACAATGTGCTTTTACAGTATCTATCCAGCTATAGCCAACACCATCACCAAATTGTTCCTTTTGTCTCCAGAGTATCTCATCGGGCAAAAACGGATCATCTTTCACGTTGAATGCTGCTCGCAAAGGCCACTTTTCTATGATCCCATCTTCTCTGTCAGGTCTTTTGTATCTGGCTTTCATCGACATTGCCACCTGCAGAAATCCTTTATCCAGAAATGGCACCCTCGCTTCAAGTCCCGCTGCCATCGTAGCCTTGTCAGCTCTCAGACAATCGGCTGTTGACAACCAGAATACCCTTCGTATGGTCTCCTTCTGAAACTCTTCATCGGAAGGAGCATTGTGAAAATAAAGATACCCTCCAAAGATCTCATCGGCTCCTTCTCCCGACAATACAACCTTAATCCCCATATCTGCAATCGCTTTTGACAGAAAATACATGGGCGTTGCCGCTCTTATGGTAGTAACATCATAGGTTTCCAGGTGCCATATCACTTTTTCAAGTGTCTCCAATCCTTCCTCAATGCTAAACAAGATCTGGTGATGCTGAGTATCAATAAACTTTGCAACTTTTCGGGCTGCAACAAGATCTGTTGCCTCAGGATGGACACCTACAGAAAACGAATGCAATACCTGACCGGAATCACGAACCAGCTTTTGAGCTATGGAAGCTGTAAGACTGGAATCCAGTCCGCCTGAAAGCAATACTCCCAGCGGAACATCACTCATCAAACGTTTCTTTGTTGCTGCAATTAATGCTTCTCTTAACCTGGCGGGATCATATTCTTCGTTACACTTTCCGTGATCTTCCCACGATGGATTGAAGAACTTCACAAATCCGGTTTCCGTTGTGTAATAATGCCCCGGAGGAAAAGCTTCCATCTCTGAACATTGATCGGCGATCGCTTTCATTTCTGATGAAAAATACATATTCCCGTCTTCGTCCGTACCATAATACATGGGCTTCACTCCGATCGGATCACGCCCTGCCATGAATCTGTTATCGTCAATCAGCACAAATGCGAATACTCCATCCAGCATATTGCAAAAATTATATCCGTATTCTTCGTACAAATGCACGATCACTTCGCTATCACATGTTGTACGAAACTGATGTCCTTTCAGCTTATTTTCCTTCAATTCCATGTGATTGTATATCTCGCCATTGTGCATCACCCATGCTGTGTCAGTCCCCTGAATGGGTTGTGTCCCCGTGTTTAAGTCTATGATCGAAAGACGTTCATGAGACAATACGGAACCACCGGGTGTTTCATACATACCCCACTCATCCGGTCCACGATGCTTTTGCCGTTTTGAAAGCTGCTGAACTTTTTCTTTATCTGCTTTTCCTATTATTGCCAGAATCCCACACATGAATTGTTATATTTTTTGCTATATAATTATGTTACATTAAGTGATATACGATTATTAATGTTATTTGTTAACTTTTTTAATTGTTTTTATGTTAATTTATTATTTTTATATGACAAATATATTAATTATTATTTTTTGTGCAAATTATTTTTTAATATTTCACATAAAATATATATTTGCTTACATATTGTTAGTAATATGCCATTAATTTAAGAATTATGAAATCTGATTACAATTTGCATATTGACAATCTGGACAGAAAAATACTTTCTATCCTGACAAAAAATGCCCGTATTCCTTTCCTGGAGGTTGCCCGCGAATGCAATGTATCGGGTGCTGCAATTCATCAACGTGTACAAAGACTTATAAAAACCGGTGTCATTTCAGGATCGCAGTTTGTAGTTGAACCAAAAAAGCTTGGTTACCATACCTGTGCCTATATCGGCATTTTTCTGGATAATGCCACATTTTTTAGCGATGTATCAGACAAGTTGTTAAAAATTCCTGAGATCACTCAGTGTCACTATACCACCGGTCAGTATGCCATGTTTGTGAAAGTATATGCAAAAGACAACGAACACCTCAGGAAAGTACTTGCCGACAAAATCCAGTCGATTAACGGCATTATGAGAACGGAAACTTTCATCTCGCTTGATGTTATGGTAGACAGGCAACTGCCGGTGATAGAAGAAATCGTGGAAAACGTTAATTTGGGAAGAAGAAAGAGCAAGAAAACGCCTGAAAGTTAGCAAGGCAATTCATACATCGTTTTCAGTCAGCATAAAAATCATGAATTTGGTTTAACATACCAGGTATTTTATGGCTGGGTTTGTGATACCAAAATCGTTACTATTGAAAGAGTAATGTGCTTTATATACCATTATTTTAATTGTTTTATTATCAATATTCTGTTGTATCTCTAAACGGGGTAATGCAAGTTAATGTTCTTAATAAACGCCTTTTTAATGGCGCTTTATACAGTGCTATGTGCTTTATTGTCATTTATTGCCTGAAATTTACAATAAATGAGCAAAAAAGGGTCTGTTTAACCTGGCACCCTGGCCTTGATCCACTTAAATCATAAACCGGCTGTTATTGTTTATGACACTCTGTATATGAATAATCACAAGCTTTTTGATTTTCTTTTTCTCTTCTTCTTATCTGCATTTTAAGAGACTATTTTCAGCTCTGTTCTTCTTTCTGTTTATATTAAAAACGTATATATTGTGTATTATGCATCATAAGTATGTTATTTTACGTAACATATTGAATAGTATACAGAATGAATATAATTGTAATTTAAAAGTGTACCTATGCTTTTTTTCACTAGAATATTATATAACATATATATCTTAAGATCAAAGGAGAGATTTTTTATGAAAAATATGTTTTGGTTTTCAATATTTTTATTGATCATTTCTATTGAGTCTGTTCATGCAATTCAAATTAATGCCGATTTTGAAATACAGTTTATGTATGAATCCGGTGATATAATTATTGACGGATTATTGGATGAATATAGCAGCTATCCTTCCTTAAAACTTCAGCCTAATTCGGGTGATTTTCTGACCCTCGGAACTATAGAGGACTCATTAGATTGCAGTGCCCATATCTGGCTTCTTTGTGATGCTGATAATTTATACTTTGCCGGAAGAATAAAAGACAATTCTGTAATCAATGAAATGACTGACGCAAACATTTGGAATGGAGATGCCGTTTTGTTTTATTTTGGATTGTATGATCAACAAATGGTTATTACTCCGCATTTAGACTATCTTACTGGAGAAGAGCCTGATTATCAAATAGGTATAAGTAGTACCGGTTTGACTTTTTTATGGCGATGGCAAATAGACGAACCTGGAATCCCTATCCCTGGTTGCCAGGTTTTTACTACACAAAACAGTGACGGCTGGACTTTTGAATTAAAATGCCCCTTATCTGGTTTGGCACCTTGGGGAGACTCAGAATTCGAACCAGAACTTGGGATGGTTCTGCCAATTAATATTTTAATTGAGGATGATGATGATGGTGGAGGACGAGAAACGGAACTATATTGGATGAATGATCCTGCAACAGAAGACTCCCATATGCGCCCTGAATTGTGGGGAAGGGAGGTTACTATTGTTGATACCGGTTCAACTTCTGTTAATAAACCTATAATTTCAGAGGTCTCTTTAAGTTCAAATACCATTTATCCGGGTGATAGAATTAATATTTCAGCTGATGTTTCCGGTAAGGATAGTATCTCTCTCGTGAAATGTTATTTCAAAAACAATAATGAAGATGTCTTTGATTCGATAGAATTGATTCTTGATGATATCAATAGTTACGAAAATACCTGGACAACTCCATTAGATTTTAACCAGTCAATGGATATTAATATTGATATTTATGCAGTTGATACCAATGGTAACTCATCGCTAAAAAACAATGCTGCTGGTTTAAAGTTTTATAAGCCTGTTTTATTGCCCGAAAATGTAAATTATGGAGATAGTTATAAGGTTTTTGAAAATACCGATATTGCTGAAATCAGAATAAGCATTGAGCAAGACAGCCTGGATATAATATTTGCCCCCGGTAATGAAGGAAGCTATGAATATCTGACAGCAGATTTTTCTTATGAAAGTGAGAATATACCATTAACAACTATTCCAGATATAGGTCTTCGCCTTAGAGGTGCTATCCCCCGATATTCTCAAAAACGGGATCTTAAAATCAGCTTTAATAAATTTGTTTCCGGTAGAAATTTTTACGGACTTAAAAAATTTAATCTAAGATCATTAAACCGGGATCCCAGCATAATACGTGAGAAAATATGTCTTGATCTGTTAAAAGATATAAACGTGGTTTCAACTCGTTCCAGTTTTGTAAAACTTTATGTAAATAATGAATATTGGGGGCTATTTCTTAATGTTGAGCAAGTTGACGAGAATTTTTTAAATATGCACTTTGGCAATAGCAATGGGAATTTATACAAATGTGCCCGTTTTGCAAATCTTAGCCTTCGGGAAGATGGAGATTATAAATTCACATTTGGGCCACCTGATTATGCTCCTCATCAAATTGCGAGAGCTTATAAACTTTCAACAAATGAATCTGAAGATGACTACTCCGATCTTATCAATTTTATTGAAGTGATAAATAATACTCCGTATTATAACTTTACTAATGATCTGGGAAATTCATTCCATGTTCAATCTTTCCTCAAAGCTCAGGCAGTAAGTGTTATGGCAGGTGATTGGGACGGATTTTGGTTCAATCAAAATAATTATTACCTCTATTATAATACAGGAACAAACAGAATCGAGTTCATCGCTCGTGATTTAGACCTTACCCTTGGTGTGGATTGGGGAGGAGGTGAATATGCGACTCCTGATATCTATAGTTTTGGCCCGGTCAATGATGATAGACCGCTTATTAATAGAATGTTTAATGTGCCCGAATATAAAGGCGAATATTCGATGTATATCAAGCAACTAATTGATAATGATTTTTCAATAGACCAGATATGGCCTAAAATCGAAGAAACAAAAGAAATGAATCAATCTGCAGTTGAAGATGATACTTATCGTACACTTGACTATGGATGGGATATAGACGATTTTAATAATTCCTATAACGAAGCCCTTGGTACTTTTCATGCAATAGATTATGCTGCGGAATTTGATCTTGTTACACGAGTTGCTTATGGCATAAAACCCTTTATTGAAAGCAGACTGTTATCAGCTTCAGATCAAGTAGATACGTCAAATATTCCACCGGAAATTTCCAAAACTTCACATGATCCTCTTTTCCCGGGAAATTCGGAATCAGTTACAATTAATGCAACTGTAAACAGCTATTCAGTCATAAGTGCTGTAAAACTTAATTATAACATTGGTGACGGTTTCCAAACAGTTGAAATGTTTGATGATGGCTTACATGATGATAATAATGCTAATGACCATATATATGGAATCGTGTTGCCTCCATATCCGGATATTAAAAAGGTATATTATTACATTTCTGCTGCAGGAAGCGAGGTTGACGATATATGTGTTTCCCCTGAAAATGCACCATATTCAACTTATTATTATGCAAACGGTTATGAAAAACCAAGTATAGTGATTAATGAATATATGTCTGATAATGAAAGTACAATCCAGGATGAAGCTGGTGAATATGAAGATTGGATTGAGCTCTATAATTTCGGATCTGAAACAATTCAGCTTGGCGGAATGTATCTTACCGATAATCTAATGAATCCAACCAAATGGCAAATCCCGGAAATGGAAATTGCGCCGAAAGAATTTCTTTTATTCTGGGCTGATGATGATGAAGGTTCTTTGCATACAAATTTTAAATTAAGCAAAAGCGGTGAACGAATTGGCCTTTTCGATACTGACGAAAACGGGAATTTCCCAATTGACTTTTTTACTTATGTTTGCCAAAATGAAGATGAGTCCTATGGGCGTTCAGTAGACGGGGGCAATGAATGGAATATATTTATTCATGCAACTCCCGGAAAGTCGAATCAATTGATTGCAACGAAGATTGATGAAGAAATAACAAAATCAAATACTATTTCACATTTTGTTCTTTACCCAAACTATCTTAATTCAGTTTACCCATCTGCCACCATTCATTACATACTCCAAAAATCCTCCATGGTGCAATTAAAAATATTTGATCTGACAGGCAGGGAAATTGAAACGCTGGCAAATGGATTTCAAACACCTGGTGAATATGAAATGACCTGGCAACCAGAAGGATTGCCAAGTGGAATGTATTTTTGCAAATTACAATCCGGTGAATTTTCTGAAACAAAGAAATTGATATTGCAAAAGTAAATTGTGTAATTTATTCTTTGAAACAATAATTGATTGTTTCATATGAATATCCGTTACTTACTGTTAAGCCACTTACTTTAACAGTCGTATCAAACTGCAAAAACCAGTCTTGTTGACCACCCAAAACCGGACACGCTGACCACTATATAATTTTGAGACTTACTTATTAAAAATGATAATGTATGAAGTTGTATTTTAAGCACTTAAAAATGTATGGATT
>Ga0307438_1001045_pt1 | contig 18609 bp, 16 predicted proteins | sample SalMarWE160110MG_FD_202144 | JGI IMG/M metagenome (GOLD analysis project Ga0307438, IMG submission 202144) | Salt marsh sediment microbial communities from the Plum Island Ecosystem LTER, Massachusetts, United States - WE1603-110 | ecosystem: Environmental > Aquatic > Marine > Intertidal zone >... | reverse complement strand
ATTTCCTTCAGCAAATTCGTCTTGAGGTGCTGTTGTACCGGGTACAGAGCGTGTGACACTGTTTTTGCTGGTAGCTGACGGTCGATTTGTGCTGTGACCGGGTCATGCAGGATTTCGCGCGCCAGGCTTCGGATATCGTCGGGCATGGTAGCCGAGAAAAGCAATGTCTGGTGTTTGTGCAAGATGCACCTTAGAATGCTGCGTATATCAGGCAGAAAGCCCATATCGAACATGCGGTCGGCCTCGTCGATGACGAGGACTTCCAGCTCCGATAGATTAATAGTACCTTTCCAGAGGTGGTCCAGTAAGCGGCCCGGGCAGGCCGCGACAATCTCAGCGCCGTTGCGCAGTCCACGGGTCTGCCGTTCCATGCTCACCCCGCCGTAGACAGCAATACTGTGCAATCCTGTTCTGCTCCCCAGGTTGTTGATAACCTCGCAGGTCTGCTCGGCCAGCTCGCGTGTCGGGGAGATTATCAGAGCCCGGACGCGTCCTTGAGGGCCAGATCGCAGACGTTCTAAAATGGGCAGCACGAAAGCGGCCGTTTTGCCTGTGCCGGTCTGCGCAATCCCAATGACATCACGCCCCTGCATTATCAGCGGGATAACCTGTAATTGAATTGGCGTGGGTACGGAATAACCGAGCGCACGTACACCGGCCATGATGCTCGGATGAAAATTAAAGTTTTCGAAATTCATTAAACTCCTTGGTGAAATACGAGTCAAAAGCCTGGATGATTGGTCAGATGGCTCAAATCATTTTATATCTTCTTTTCCTCTTATATTATTCGACCGATTATTATTTCCAGTCCGGGAAATTGCCGCCCCATCTTTATTTGAAAGGGGCAAGGCCGTGACAACATTAACAACCCGGTTCTTCAGTTTTTCCCCCATGATGTTAGCGATTGCGGCTTGACCTTTGGACTGTGATGGCATTTGAACAAATCCATATACCCTGGGATTGACCATTACCAATATGCTCATTGGTATTCTCTATCCAGCATTGCCCTGCTGGCGTAGCTGGTCCAGCTACCGGACGGGCCACGACGTTGTTGTCTCTTGGATTTTCGGCACTGAGGACAACGCCTGGGCTCGTTGGTAAAACCTTTAGACGCAAAAAACTCTTGTTCCCGGGCAGAGAAAGTGAAGATAGTTCTGCAATCGGAACACTGGATCGACTTGTCCTGAAAACTCATTGGATGACCTCCTATCTTTTAAATCTTAGCTAGAGTCTTGGCCATCCAATACTTGGTATGAATCTCGGGAGATTATAATAAGCTTGTAACAACCTAAACTGAAACTACTATGGATAGTATATAGCAAAGCAAAGCAATTTGCAAATAGGTGCTCTTATCATGTGATTGGTGACGCATTGTCTGCTTGCGTTGTCGTTGCGAGTCCCGATTTATCGGGGCGTGGCAATCTCATCGGGTAAATCCTAAACACAATTGTAGTGCGACCTTTTAAGGTCGTGCAATCCCACCCTGGCACGAGGCTGAAGCCTTGCACTACATTTTTGCGCTTTGAATTGTCAGTTTGATTTTTGAGTTTTGTTCAGGACTCTCTAAAAGTGCTTATCGAGCCGCAGAGGTAGATAGCGGCTGCCTTCTAATTCCAAGCTAGATGTCCCAAGAGGTCATTTTACGTATAAAATGGGACATCTGTGTTAATTGTTAAAACCCTGTTTTGTTCGTGCAGTGTCCAAGGTATCCTATAGGGTAAATAAGTTACAAAACGCTGCATTGTTCAGTAGCAACACAAGTCTTCATCCTGACATCCGCAAAGCTAGTGGTTGCCCGAGTCTAATTTAGCCCGAATCTCGTGTTCTTGTTGCTTCAGTGTATCCAGTTGCTTTGCAGCTTCGTCAGCCTCAATCATCCGTTCCTTGCCTGTGATGAAACTGGCTCTTGGCTTTCCCTTCGCGCTTTCCGCCTGATGTCTTCGCAGGGCTTTCAATTCCCTCTCAGCCTTATCTATTTTAGCCAGGATATCCTCGAGTTCTTTATTGAGTTCTTCTTCTGTCTCCATGTCATCAGCCATTAGTCACCTCTTTTTGTTTATCTTATCCATAGTAGGTTAACTGGCGGTCGCAGTCAATACCGCTTTTTCACACAGAAGTCAGGACTATTGGGCAACAATTAAATTCTAATTCTAAGCCCGATGTTCAAAGAGGTCATTTTGCATATAAAATAGGGCTTTTGTGTTAATTGCTAAAACCCTGTTTTGTTCGTATAGTCCTATTATGCTGCAGCGCTGGGACTGATACAGGCTGGCAGAATACGTGTGCGGGAGATGATTACCCACCGGCTGGGGCTGGCGGAAACAGGCCACTTCTATTTGTCATTGCGAGGAGCCGCAGGCGACGTGGCAATCTCGGGGTGAACAGGCGAACAATCCTTTCTTCCCCTCTTAAGGTAAGAGGGGTCAGGGGAGTTATGACAGGAGCCCCGATGTATCGGGACTGCTCAGAATGACGTTGCTGAATGCTGTCGATGGACTTGACAAATACCTGCCTATGGTGTATCTTCAATGTAGATACTGTGAACGGAGGCTTGATATGAGAACACGTGTCCAGAAATGGGGCAACAGCCTGGCCTTGCGCATCCCCAAATCTTTCGCTGCTGAAGTAGGGCTGCAGAAAGAAGCGCCTGTCGAGATATCGCTGGCGGATGGGAAACTCGTCATCAGACCTGTGGCTGAACCGAAGCTGACCCTGAAGCAACTTCTGGCAAGGGTGACAAAAGAAAACTTACATCACGAGGTTGATACCGGTCCCGCCGTAGGGAAGGAAACATGGTAAATCCCCGCACCTATGTCCCTCGATGTGGGGATGTGGTGTGGATAACCCTGAATCCGCAAGCGGGCCACGAAGAAGCGGGACGTCGTCCCGCTTCAGTAATCTCACCGCAAAGCTATAACGGTAAGGTGGGGCTGGCTATCTTTTGCCCTATTACCAGTCAAATCAAGGGTTATCCATTTGAAGTTCTTATTCCGGTAGGGTTACCAGTAACTGGCGCAATCCTGTCGGACCAGGTCAAGAGTCTAGATTGGGGCGCCCGAAATGCAGAATTGATATGCACTTTGCCCACCGAGACTATCTCGGAGGTGCTCCAGAAGCTGGCAACGTTGTTTTCACAATAAGAAAAAGCTGCCTCCTTCTATTTGTCACTGCGAGGAGCCGCAGGCGGCGTGGCAATCTCACTGGCTAATTTCCAAATACAATCGTAGTGCGACCTTTTAAAGTCGTGCAATCCCACCCTAGGACGAAGCTGAAGCCTCCCATTACATTTTTGCATGACACCCTTCGCTTCTTGTCATAGGGGAAGAGCATGAGGGAGGCCGGGATGATTCGTTTTGCAAAAATGGCTATTTTTTTCGGGAGTTCAGCAGGCCTTTTTCATACGTAAGGCGACTGCCTCCGGAAGATTCAGTTGTTAAAGTACGTACGATTCGTTTCGTCGGTTCGCCCTTTATATTTGCGAGGCGTGGGGGCTGGCGGACTGACGCATGGAGGCAATTTCCAAAAGATTCTCGACAACAGTTTTCAGGTAGCTGCGGTCGGTCGGGTCCAACCGGTAATTTGCAGAATACCATTTTACGAGTAATCTAGAGGCTTCTCTGATTACGCGGCGGTTACCAGGGTCGTACTGAAGAGAAGACTGTAACTTGACGCGAATGAACGCTATTTCAGGGTCAACGCCTTCCAGATTTGTAATGTTCCACAGTTGGGATGTTTCGGCAGGGCTAAGGGTAGCGGAATAGAAGCCATGTTTGCAGGCATTCCGATTGCCTTCCTGGCCGCCGCGCTTCCTTTTAATCTGTGTTTGGTTTGCAGTCAGGTTTTGAGAAACCTCACCCGCGGGATTTGATTTGTCAGGATAGCACACGAGTTCCAAGCAGAGATTAGCATGAATTCTTCATTCGAACAAGGGGAAAATGTCGCTTCTTCCCCGAATAGAGATTAGAGACTAAAGATTGGAGATTGGAGGCTGTCTACCGTCGGTTGACGGGTAGCGACTGATTACTGGCTACTGATTTCTAACTCCTAAATCCTGACTACTGTCTACTAGTTCTCGAGGTAATTATCGAGCCGCAGAGTTAGCGGCTGCTTTCTAAGCGGGCGAGAACATCAGGTAACAATATGGCTGTTTGTTCAGCCGCTTTAAGAATGAGCAACCCATTCCAAAAGTTTTAGAAGTATGAAAAATTACAGAGCAGGTCAATGCGTTTAAGGTACATTATGTGCTAAATATAATCATGCCTGATTTTGCTACCGGTAGTCAATGCTTTATAAGGGCTTCCGCAAACAACTCCAGAGCTTTGGCTGATGGATACGTTGATAATGAAGCTATCCCGTTAGCTAATTCGATAGGCAATAGTGCACCTTCATAGCGATTGCTCAATATTGTGGGTAACGTAGCAACAATATTGTTAAGAGCTATCAAATTAGATATAGATGGGTTTTCAACAAATTCTCCCCTCTCGCCGGTAGGAATATTAATGACCATCTTGTGGTAATCATTGTATTTTATGAAAGCCTTTGCTCCATAGTTAGTGTCAGCACCATAAACACCAACTAAATTTGAATGTTGTATTTCATTCCGAATATATGAATTGTCTGGGATGAATATCGAACCGCCCGGTGCGTTTGCTCCAATCAATTGCAAGTGCTCAAAAAATGCTCCTGTTTTCTCCTGACCGAGCATAGCAATTCCATATCCACTCTCCTTTGCATATTTGAAGAAGCGCCTGATCGGTGCTGATAACTTTGCCAGCGTAGCACGAAGAGAGAGGGGGCCGTCTTTAACAAACAAACAATTCCTTAAAATTTCTCTATTCTTTTCCCAATAGTACCTAATTGGCGTAAGAATCATAAGAGTTTCACTCACTGCCATATAGTCCGATGCGACTTGATTAGGAGCGTAATCTTCTTGCATATTCAGGTGTAAGCTGAACAGGTCGGTAATAAAAAGCTCCCCGTTACATTTTGGGCAGTGACCTTTTTCTTCGTCAAACGGAAGGGTAGCAACGTCTTCGTGACAGTGGGGACAACCGAATTTCTCTAAATGGTCTTTCGGTTTTGGACTCCATTTCTCATATGCTATCCACTTCAGAGTTTCCATCATTGCCCCATCAATAGCGTTATTCAAGCCGGTATCTGCCACAGACTCATAGAGGATCTCTCGTACCGTCTGATAAATCGTCTTTCCTCTAATTAGAACGTGCCGCAAAGGGAAAGCTGTAGAATGAAATAAGGCAGCACGTTCCATCATGTCCCTTAGAGAAAAGGGATTAGGCGTTTCTTTGTCGAGCTTGCCGATAGCATATTGGTCCAGTTTCATTAGGGCTGTCTTTACAAAAGCAATAGCTTTGTAAGGTGGTTTGCGTGACTCAATTGGCTGGATTGAACCATCGGAAGAAAAAACAATCTCGAGTTCCTTACCTCCCTTAGGTAGCTGCTGCCAAACAGCACCTGTAACTTCGGGAGTATAATCTGGGTCCTCGAAGTTCTGACAGAGGTTTTTAACCAGAGGGCACTGTATTACCTCTAGATGTCCTAGTTTGCTCGCTTTTTCGGCAGGTAGCCTCAAACCCTTCTGATAAGGCATTATTTACTCTCTTTCTTTGGTGGGCTAAATCTCAACGCTTGCATCGAGACAACGAATCTATGAGAGCGAGTTAACATTCTAATATATCCCACCGTTTTCGCTTGTAGAATATCGTCCTTGAGACTCTCATAAGCGATATTGAGCCTAGACAACCTATTCACATCGTCCTGCGAAGCGAGGTGAGCGATAAAGAAGTTCTCGGTTTGAGCTAGAAGGTCTGGATTAATTGTTGTTGGCGACTGGGTTGAGTACACCATACCAATATTATACTTTGCTCCTTCCTTTGCAAGCCTTCTGTACATCTTAGTGCTCTCATCAGTATCATTGACCGCAAATAGTTCATGAGCTTCCTCAAAATAGAGCTGGATAAAATGATTGCCTAACTTATCATTTGTAAATTTATCAGTTTGGTGAGCAAAAACAGCTTTGGACAATTCACGCGAAAAGTACTGCATTACCACTTCATTTGCATTTCCTAAATCTAAGATTACAGTCAGACCTTTATCTAATTCTGCTAATATATCTTGTACAAAATTACCAGCGGTTTTGTCGTGATATTTGCGTAAATTTTGCAGTAATCCGGGGCCAGCGCTAACCGTTGATATCGGTTTAAAGAAATTCAGCATTGCTTCATCATCTGCATCAAAAAGGTTTTTCCCTTTTGTTGAGCTAGGCAATTTAGAAATTCTATCTTGGTCTGTCACTTTCTCAAAGAAAGTAACAAGTTCATCTAAACTGCTCGGAGTGAGCCACTTTGTTTTTTCCTTGCCAAAAATCAACTCCATAGCAGTTCCATTTAATTTTGGATCAAAATTGACTTTTGTCTTCAGTTTATTCTCATCCGCAGAAAAACCAGCCTTTTTCAGAATCGCCCAATATATAAGGATTTTCCTAGTAGCTCTGAGTTTATCCCCTGCTTCAAAACCGCTTAATATTTCAAAACTTGGGACATCAACAGATAAGAATCTTTCTATATAAATTGAGTGTCTACCAGCATCGCTCAACAAGACCGCCACTATCTTGTGCGAACTTTCTGGATGTTCATAAAAATCTATTCTCAGCGGTTTCGAATCAGTCTTTTCCTTCTTTGTCAATGCATAGACAACGCATCTATCGGGATAAGCACTCCTAATCGAAAATTTGTCGTCCTGAGGATTATCGTTGGCATACTCCCCATTCATATCAAAGATTAATTGCCCGACATTCTTCGTTTCCGAAGTTGTTTCTATCAAACTCTGGGCAATCAACTTAACTACATTGCTCTTTCCTAGCCTTGTTTTGCCGAACATAGCGGTCCTGCAGCCCATAAAATCCTTAGTTGATAAGTAGACACTCACATCAGGCTGTTCCTTACCTGGTAGGGGAAGTCTGCACTCAGTAAGTCTCAATTTGCCGATTAAGAACCGGTTGTCCTGCGGCACAATTGAGTTTGTCACCAGGTCCAATAAAGCATTATCGGGTGCATAGACTCTATACTTATGAGCGCTAACGAAGTTATTTAAATCACCCGAAAATTCGACAGCATCAGCTTTCTGTAGATGAGGGTAGAACATTCCTAGTACACCAGTTTTAAGTGCTCCCCATTGCAATTCACTTTGAGTAAAAATGTCTAACTCTGGCATAGACTTTTTTTGCAGTTCAAAGTAGGTTTCTTGTACTTCCGTGGAAAGTGGAGTTGGTGCCGCATCAAGTACTCTCAACAATGTAAAGTGTGGTGGTATTGTAGCACCACTACTCTCGAAATTTGATGGGCACATGATCAGTAGAGAATTCCTGGGAATTCCACCAACGGCTATCTTAAATGGGTCACACGTGATGATTGTGACTTCCTGATACCCAATTTCTAGCGCATAGCCAACAAATCTTCTTTGATCATGAAGTTTGGCTTTTTCAAGAGTCTCTTCCTTGTCTAGGAAGTCTATCAATGCTCTCAGTTGATGATTTTGCATGACAGCAGCATCTAAAAATTCTTTCATATTGTCCCCCTAGCCGCACTAGTAATTCGATATAATTACCTCTTTCGAACTATTAGTGCTAACTCCGATCACGTTACTAGTGCCTACCGGAACCTTAATTACATTAAAATCACTATATAATTCGCGGATTTCACGGTTCGATGAATTGGTCATTAACCAATTAACCTTGTTTTTCCTCACTATTTCCTTCAACTTTCTGGAAAGCCTTACCTGGTCTTCGAAACTGAATTTGCCATTAATATAATGAGCTTCCGGCATTTCTTTCTCGCCTGGTTTATAGGGGGGGTCAAGGAATATGAAATCGCCGTCACTGCACTGATCTAAAATGGGCTCAAAGTCGGAGTGAACGAGTGTTGCTTTCCTCAATCTTTTCGACAATTCAACAACACTATCGTGTGTAATAACCCATCTTCTTTCTTCGCCCCCATATCCTACATTGAAATTCCCGCTAGGGTTATGCCTCCACATTCCCTTGAAGCAGGTTCGATTTAGATAGAGAGTCCTTGCTGCACGATAATACAATGACTCATCTTCGTATTCTTCATCCCTTGTTTTATAATATGCATCCTTACCACTTGGAAAGCCCACGAAGGTTTCCCAGACTCTATGTGGATAGTTTCTAATCCCTCTATACAAGTCAATCAAGTCCCTGTTGAGATCTGAAAGTACCGCTCTTTCTGGTTGTACATATAGAAAAACGGAACCTCCACCCAAAAAAGGCTCAATGTATTCTCCTTTTATGTTATCCCTTTGAGGTAAGAGGTTAGCCAAGAAAAATAACAGCTTGCTTTTACCCCCAGGATATCTCAAAAACTTCACAGCTTACTCAATCCGTAGTTGGATTGTATTCTTCGTTATGTCAGAATGTCAAGGCTGAAGAAGTATGGATTAGCTTAATTTGCACAATATGACGAACTGTGTGATGTGCCAAATTATCATTGAGTAAATCCGACTTTGGTGTAATCTTAGTTTGGTAGACGTAGGATATTACTTCAGGTGATAATGAACAATACCGTTAATCAAATAACAGTATACTGATATCTTAATGGTCAGCATGTTGACATACTGTTTTACATATGTTATAGTATGTTCAGTATAAATAAAAGGAGGTGTCTTATGACAAAGGTTACCCTTACTATTGAAGGAGACATAGCGGATTTGGCTCCAGTTCTGGCAAAGATTGGCGAATTAAAGGAGGCTAAATCGGCCGGTATAAGGTCGACTGTCGTTGGTGGTGAAGCAGAATGGACAGAAGAAAGGGTGCTTGAGGTATGGAAAGATTTGAGTGAAGACTGTAAGAAGGTGCTAATCGAAGTCACCAAAACTGAGGATATGACTTGGGAACAGCTCCAAGAAAAACTTGACTGGGGACCGAATAAAATAGGTGGGTCTATTTCGTCGCTCGGAGCACAACTCCGAAACCATAGCTTGAGGGGGATAACCTACCCATTAATAGAAAATAAAGCTGGTGGCTATGGTCTCCTACCCATTTGGAGAAAGACTATCTTGAAGCAAACAGAAGGTAAGTAGAAGGCATAATCAGTTGCCTGAGACACGGAATTCCAGGGACACCATACCAATAAGGCCTGCTACGAATCAGATATTATGTCCTAGGGATACCACCGAAAGTTGCTCAATCCCCCGATAAAGCCTCAAGGTGTCCTCAAGCTTTGCTGAGCTAGGCAAATGGTATAATTAGCTGTAAGATTTATGTTTTGGCTGGTTGATGGTTCAGTCGGCGGATTTGGAAAATCAATTAAGGAAGATGCCTTATAAAGAGTAACGCATTGGAAGGAGCAGATGAGTAAGTTAACCTGCCATATTGCTATGAAACCGATTACGCTCATTATAGTTAGCATCGTGCTTGTGTTGGGCATTCTTGTATCAAGCATTTGTATCACCTCGGAAGGTGAAGGGAACGGTGAAGGTGGAGGTGGAGGTGGAGGTGAGGGTGAAGGTGAAGTTGGAGGGTTTGCCATCTACTTGACCAAACAAGATATTCCTCCCGCCCAGATGGAGGCTTTAAGCCACGTCGAAATAGCAGAAAGGCCCATCATAACGATTAGCGATATCATCACGTATGATGCTCAGGAACACGAGTTGAGACTTACTGCAAGTGCCTTTGAACGCGTCTCTCAGCTAGATGTACCAACCGGAGGCAAGTCGTTCATTGTCTGCGTCGATAAGGCACCTATCTATTGGGGGGCTTTCTGGGTCCCCTGGTCTTCCCTGTCATTCGATGGGGTCACCATTTGGAAGCCACTCACCTTGGATGATTCACACGACGTCATCAGGCTCGAACTGGGTTATCCCTCTTCAGCACTCTACACAGGTGAGGACCCCAGAAGTAATCCTGTAGTGATTGAATCGCTGGAGCAGGCTGGCAAGCTAATCAACAAGCTATCAATTACATCTTTAGAAAAGCTACCCCGCTCATTTAAAGGATATGAGCTGTATTCATGGGAGGAAGAAGGCCAATGGCATTTTACCTTGATTACAGGTACCAATCGTATTAAAACGATAGAAGAAATAACTTTTAAAGGGGACTTTATCTCTGAAACCGGGTGGGTGAAAATGCAGGTGGTGGGTGCAGATGCGATTAAGGATGTTCTCAGCCGCTTGCCTGAGGGTGAGTCAGTGTTCTGGTGTGATGAGTTGCATATAGGGCAATCAACAGAGACGGATCTGCAGTTACCACCTGAGCAGATTGCAAATGCAATCGAGGAATATGCCAAGCAGTGCGGTTTAGATTTTGTGGTTACAGTACGAAGCTATTGAAAATTAAGGTAACGAAGAAGTATATCGTCGGGTTGCCACTAAACAAATTAGCGTTTTGTTACTCCCGAATTCCAGGGACACCATAGCAATCAGGCCTGCGCCGGAAAGAGCTTAGTCCTCGAAAGGGGATTGCACATTTCTGACTTTTGTTATCTCTTTACCTAAGAGGTCAGCCTTGGGAACAGTTCTTGAACTTCTGCTTGAGAAGAAGGGGCTGATTATGGCTTTGCTGCGTGAAAGAAAGATGGTCTTTCTGGTCGTCTCGACCAGGAAGAGAGCTACTCATAGCCACCGTAGCGGCTATAGTCGTATTTGCCTTGCTAGGCGTGTACGATCTGATTGTCCCTAGAGTGACACCGTTTTAGATGTTATTTATACTTGGGTTCTCGGCTCTATTTACATCCGCCATCGACTATGCGAAGTACCTTGCTTTTAACAGAATTGAGCTGTGACTCCTACGTAAATGATAGGCCGATCCCCACCTAGTCCATACATAATACCTATGGTAGACTGATGGCTTGGCATTACACATAATATAGAGAGGAATATGTCAGCTAATTGGAAATCATCACCAATAATTGCCTTAGTTGCCCTTGTTGGGGTAACGGCAGTCTGGGGCTATACTTTTCTTGTTGTACAAGATGCCATAGCACGCATGGCAGTCATGGACTTTCTAGCGTGGCGCTTTATAGTAGCCAGTATTGTGATGATTGCCTTGCGTCCGACCTGTCTGCGTAACGTGACGCGTTTCGAATTACTGCGCGGTATTGGACTAGGTACAGTACTTGGGCTAGGTTATATTGCTCAAACATACGGCTTGCGCTATACATCCGCAGCTACTTCGGGGTTTATTACCGGCATGTTTGTCGTTCTTACCCCGGTTATGTCATGGATATTACTTCACCGTAAAACCAATCGTAATACCTGGATGGTTGTAGCACTGGCTACTTTGGGCTTGGCATTACTCAGTCTCAACGGTTGGTCAGTTGGAATCGGTGAACTGCTCACACTAGGATGCGCCGTATTTTTCGCTATTCATATAGTTGGTTTAGGTGAATGGTCATCACAATACGAACCGTACGCATTTTCCCTGCTTCAAATTGGGGCTGTCGCCATAATATCGCTCATAGCTGCTATACCTGAAGGGATTGCCGTGCCGCCCGGTCCGGGAGTATGGGAAGCTGTAGTGATTACAGGGGTACTAGCGACCGCTGTGGCTTTTTTTGTACAAACGTGGGCTCAATCACTTGTATCAGCAACGCGTGCAGCTGTGGTAATGACCATGGAGCCGGTCTTTGCCGGATTATTCGCTGTTGTCATTGGTGGACACCAGCTGACATTGCGAACTCTCGGTGGTGCAGCATGCATACTGGCAGCAATGTTAATTATCAATCTAAAATCAGGTCGGAGCGTTACGCGACGGAAAACATAATAGCCTCTAACACTACTTGGTTATAGTTACAGCGTTGAGTGGAGAAGAGGGGACTCGACCCCCCACGGCTTTTCAGTCCTGTTTTCGGAATATAGGTAACAACATAGTGTTTCGTAACCTCTTGAGTTTATGGTATGTTTTGGACAGCGCAACCTGGTGAAATTGCACATTAGCCTGTAATTGTTACCTCTGACGCCATAATTGGGCCGTTTGTTCACCTTAGCCCAATAAAAAGTGCATCTTGTCGCCAACGAAGAAGTATGTGCAAAGTCCGTTCCTATATTATCACAGCTACGGGCACAGGTCAGAAAGTAATAAGAGCAGCAGCCAAATCTACTCCAGCACTCTCTTCATTTCCTCAAATTCTTCTTTAGTAATCTCTCCTCGGGCAAAGCGAAGTTTCAGAACCTGAAGAGGATCCTCTGGCGAAGTCAGAGGGGTCCGCTGATCGGTTGTAACTGAGGATACGGAGGTGCTGCTAATTCGCCTGAGATTCTCCTGAATGAGCTTAAAAACGTAATCTACCTGACCTTCCGGAAGGTTATCTAAGATAAGGTCTTCGCTCATGAATCGTCGCTTCAAGGTGATGGTGGCAAACAAAATTCCTTTATCTATTTTCAGATTGGCTATGTCTTCATATCTGTAATCTTCAATCTCCTTGTGTAATCCCAGGCTTGATGGAGAGCACCTGATTATCCTCTGGTTAGTGATTATTATGGAGTCCGGTGTGATGGCTGCCTTCAACCTCGATTGCTTAATGACTACCATAACCTGTTCATCCGCCAGCAACATCTTTTTGATGGCCTTTGGAATTTTGAGTGCCTTGCCTTCTTCGTTCATCAGTCGCTCCTAATGGTCGTTATGTCGTTATAATGAATGATAACCTCGTCAAAGGGTAATTTTTTGCCCTGAGGTCGTTTCGTGTCTTGCGCCTTCATCTTGTTATTAACGATAAACTACTACTCATTCAATGTCAACAATCGCAGATACAGATTAACTGATAGGTAACACTTGCTTGTTTTACTTATTGAGTCAAAATCCATGGCAATGTGACTCAACAATGCTGAATAATGTGGGATTTACCGAATCGCACAAAACTCAATTTGTGTCATTTCAAATGATCAAAAGGCTGCTTCAATCCTGAGTATGCGTCTCGGTTTCAATACGAACCCATAAAAAATTTAATGCGTGTTGACACACACACTGTTGACCCATATAATCTGTTCACTGAAGATGATGTCGCCCATTAACTTTGATTAAGGAGGTATATTATGTCTACTGACCAATCGACCGAACAGCGGCTTGCCAAGCTACGCAGATGGAATATCATTGTCGGTCTGATTCTCGCGGTACAGGCTGTCATGATTGCGGTACTTACGAATGACTTTTCTCTTCCGGTTACAGCCACGTTTATGGTTGGGCCACCCGGCACCACACCCACGCTCCACCACCTGTTTGACATATACACCGGTTGGGGTGTTTTTGCTTTCCTTGCGATATCAGCCGGTGCCCTGTTGATAATCGCATCTCCACCCGTCTTTCCATGGTACAAGCGCAACCTTTTACGGAACCGCAACTACGGGCGCTGGATCGAGTACTTCTTCAGCTCTTCAATTATGATCGTGTTAATCTCTCAGATAACCGGGATCAGCGACATTGCTGCCTTACTGGCCATCTTCGGCATAAACGCTTGTATGATACTTTTCGGTGCTCTGCAGGAAAAGTACGAAGAACCGGGCAAACCAAGCTGGCTCCCATTCTGGTTTGGCAGCTTTGCAGGCATCATTCCCTGGATCGCAATCGCCATATATGTCTGGGCCCCGGGGCTGAATACTTCGCCTCCCGGATTCGTATACGGTATCGTTATATCACTTTTCGTTTTCTTTAACTGTTTTGCTATCAATATGGTGTTGCAGTACAAGAAAGTCGGTCCCTGGCGGGATTACCTTTACGGTGAGAAGGTGTATATTATTCTAAGTCTCACGGCTAAGGCGTTACTGGCCTGGCAGGTGTTTTTCCCGGTGCTGTTGTCATCCTGATTTTTGAACAGCCCTGGTTGTGGTCCTTTATCACACTTGATATTCCGGGGAAATAATACCTGATTCGTAGTAGGCTTGATTGGTATTATATCGCTGGAATTCAGGAGCAACAAAACGCTATTTTGTTACCTTGCGGTCAACGAGCCGTCAGCCTATCGAGCGAAAGTTGCGCTTCATCATAGTAACGTTAAATACGGGAGTAGATTCTTCCCAGCAATGGACTGCTTAGATAGATAGCTCCCTCAGGGCAGGTTTCTTGACAGCAATAGCAGCGAATACAGCGATTATAGTCGTGTCTGGGCGGCCTGGACTTGTCCCCTTTGTACCAATCAACAGCCTTTGGTTGGACAGAACACATTGTGATGCAGGTACCGCAACAGGTGCATTTTGATTTATCGATAACTGGTCTCTGGGTTATTCTATTCTTGAGGAATACCCTGAATCGGCCACCGGAACTGGGCATCGGGGGCGTTCGATTTATTTCGAAACTTGTGTCTATAAAGGACTCGACGGCTTCACCCATAAGCTCTATATTCTCAACATGGTAAGTTCCTAATCCTGCCTTCTCACCGGGTCTGGATGTCGGTACAATTTCGGGGTCAAGGTAGGCAATTCTACAAGCTGTTGCATCCAAGGCTACGGGGTCGCTGGATAACAGCAAGACATTCAACCGCTTCAACTTGCCACTTCTCGGTCCGTTGCCTTCCATAGCCATAATACCATCCATAATATAGAGACGGGGCTTGATGAGTGTGTTTAAATCAACAAGCATCGTGGCAAAATCATAAGGGTCCGGTAGCTTAACATGGTACTGGCTTTTCAGAAGACCGGGTACGCACCCGAACTGGTTCTTCACTGCGCCGGTAAATCGAACAAGTCCGTGTGTTTTAAACTTGGGCAGGCTTACCAGACCATCGCTGTCCAGGACACCATTGGCAACAACGAACTGCTTAACCAATAAGGCATCCTTATGACTAACGGGCCTGCCGGAATTAAAATCAGCCAGAATAAACCCCAATTCGTCACCGACCTGCTTGAGACCAGACTTTCTCAAATTCGGTTCGGATTTACCGAAGCTTGGTGAGTCACCATATAAGACGCTGACTCCTGCATCTTTAAGTAATTTCCCCACAGCCCTGAATACTGCCGGATGTGTAGTTACACCCTTATCAGGGTCTGTGCCGATCAGGACATTAGGTTTCAGAACTATCCTTTCGCCGGGTTTGGCGAACACAGAAATTCCACCCAACATGTCAAGCCCTTTTTGGATAGCTGCGAGTACCTGGTCCTCCGCATATGTGTCGCATCTTATTATGATAACTCTTGCCTTGTTCATGCCTTCTAAATACCTGGGTCCGGACTACTTTTATCATATCACAGGCAGTTAAGGACAGGCTGCTATATGGGTATCTATACGACCTTCGCTATTCCAGGGCATCAGTCAAGGAATAGCCGGAATGTAACATTCTGAGTTGATGGGACATTGAACGAAATATCCCGGGGAAATAATACCTGATTTGTAGTAGGCCTGATTGGTACGGCGTCCCCGGAATTCCAGGCCAGAGGGTTAAGATGAGGTAAGGGGGGCGATATTCCCCCTCTAATTCCCCCCCTCCACCTTGGTATCCTCCTCCAGAATACCAAGAATTTCATTTGCGGCATAGGCTTTGTTCCGCTTACCACCGGTAATTTCAGCTAACATCCCCTGCTCCACCAGAGCATTTATCGCCTTCTGGGCACCTGGGTATGTCACCTTGAGATATTCCTGCACAACCTTGGCATTTAATACTGGTTTCATAAAGATAAGTTCAACAAGTTGCCCTGCCGTCGGCGGCAGACGCTTTTCTAAGCCGGTTTGATAGTAGCTCCGGTGTAAGTCTAAAAGCCGGCGGGCGCGCTTAACAGCATCGCCCGATTGCTCAACCATCGCCTGCAAAAAGAACTCTGTCCACTGTCGCCAGGCTCCCTTCTCACTCACATTCAGAAGATGCTGGTAATATTCCTGGCGATGACGCTCAAAAAAGGCACTCAGATAAAGCAGGGGCTTATTCAGAATGCCACGCTGGCAAAGGAAAAGAGTGACCAGGAGCCGCCCGATACGCCCGTTGCCATCGAGGAAGGGATGAATAGTTTCAAACTGGTAATGGATTAGAGCCAGTTCGACCAGTGGTGGTAATTGTGTATCGGCATGCAAGAATTTCTCCAGATGGGCAAGAGCTTCTCTCATCTCTGCCACGGGTGGCGGCACAAAGGTAGCGTCGTCCAAGGTACACCCTGGGGGACCGATCCAGTTCTGGGACTGCCTGAATTCCCCCGGAGTAGCCCTCTCCCCACGCACTCCCTCCATGAGAATAGCATGTAATTGACGAATGAATCTCAGGCTTAAGGGCACTTCCTCCAAGCGTCTCAGCCCGTATTCCATCGCTCGCACGTAGTTTTGCACTTCTCTTACATCTCGTTGCTTTTCAACCTTCGTAGCTTCAAACAACAGCAGTTCGGAAAGTGATGATTGTGTGCCCTCAATACGGGAAGAAAGAACGGCTTCCTTTCTGACGAAGGGATAGATGAGCAGATGGGGGTTAGGCAGATTCTCACCGAGGCCGGAGAGAGTTCCCAGAGCCAGGTCAGCTCTGGATATCAACGATACCAGAGCGTCACTCCAATCAAGCTTTGGGGGCAGTGGATTGGGCACAAATGCCCAGTACCCAGCCACGGCACGTACCAGCCTGCCTGAAGGACTATTCTGAAATAGAGCAATATCCATATTAAACGCCAGTTTACTAAGTTTCTGCCTTATTAAACAAAATGCCTGTTTTGTTTAATAATAGCACTCTCTGGGGATAATTAGCAAGCCTTCACAGCTCCCCGAAGATGCCTTTCCCAAATTTGCCAGGAGCCATGCTTGATGGTGACGGGCGAATGCGATAAATCGAAACTGTCTGTCCGACCACAAAATGGCAGAAATGTGCAATTCCTTTTTGAGGATGAGGTTTTTCCCGATACATGACGCTAAAAGTGGGGGTAGAGGGGTACACCCTACCGAGTTTCAATCCCACTATGGCGTATTCCGGGGGCATAATACCTGATTTGTAGCAGGCCTGAGTTGTATGCTGTCCCTGGAATTCAGGATTAACAAAACGCTAAATCGTGCAGCTGCCAGGCTTCTCGAGCGTTAAAGGAAGCCAACTCAGCATACTTTGAGTGCCTGAATTTCCATTGAGAACCCTAATAGACTGGGAAAATGTCCTCAAGCCTGTTCACATTTGTCTGCAGCGATATTTACAGAAGCCAAGCTAACCAGCATTAACCAGCCCGATGAGCAAGGGGGTAACAAAGACCTCTATGATGGCTGCAACGGCAAGCCCAGGAAGAATCCACTTCAAGTAAACTTTAAGGCAATCTGACAACTGTAATTTAACTCGGCTCTCTCTTCGTACTAGCCATTTAAGTGATTCCATACCTACTGTGAGGCCCAAAGCGGTGGCTAGCAAGATCACTGGAATCTCGATCACACCATGCGGTACAAAGCTAGCCATAACATATCTCCATCCCTCGACTGATTCAAGTACGGAGCCCAAGCCTCCAACGATAAAGCCGTTTAGGCCTATAAAAAGTAGAGGTGGTAGTCCCAGTAGGATACCTAAGAAAACTAGCCCGAGAGCCTTGATTGCGTTGTTGATGAATATTATTAAGACCAGTACGATAGACAGCATACCCATCGATGCCAGGGGCTCTAGTACAACGCCGAACTGTCTCATAAGCCCCTCAACCGTATTCTGACCAATAAGCGTACCTAATACAAGACTGACAAAAAATATGCCGGTCGCCAATATAAGACTCCGAATCAACCCCTTTTGTCTGATTATCTGAGTTACCTGCATGATTCACTCTAAAGCTAAGCAGTCATTGTATCGAATCTTAATGATTTCGCCAAGAGCACAAAATGGCTTTCTGTTCAAAGGAACCATACTCTGGGTTAGGAATTTGATTTAGTTCTCGGAATTCTGAGCGCTTGAGAGACGTCACACTTTTTAAGTTAATGTGCCATTGAACGAAATATTCCGGGGGACGTAATACCTGATTTGTAGCAAGCCTGATTGGCATGGTGTCTCAGGAATTCAGATGGCATATACCATTAAACAAAACCGAGAATTGTTGAGTGAGTGCTGAACAAGGGCCGATGACTTGATAGAGTTCCGCGTCAGAAGAATGCAGCAATCTGTAAAAGCCTTGCTCGTAGGAAGCAGGGATAGTTGTGGATGGCACAAAAAAGTGCCCCAAGCAACCTCCCCTTCTTTGGCTTCCTCCCCTCGTCTTTTCGACTTCCGCCTACTCAGTCTCGGTTCTTCGTCCACCAACTTCCTGTTCGGCTGCTTGGGACAATCTTAATATTACCACATCCGTCAATAATTTGTCAAGTTTCCGTTCTTGAACCCTGAAATGGGCATCAGTTGCTACTCAAATGACCAAAAATACACATCTCCCTCTAACTAAGCCCTTTCTTTGCCGTGCACAAATGTCAGAATTGTTGGGTCACTTTTAGATGAAAAGTGCAATGTAACCTGGTTGCACGAAAAGATGGAATGTTTGACAAACCCCGTGTGAACTAACTAAGCTTGATGGTGGTTGGGGGCTGCCTTTATTGAACTGGCTCTCAAGAGAGTTTGAAGACATGAGTGGGATAGATATAATTAAGCTGATCATAAGTATAGCCGCCTGCGAAGGCGCGGGTGGCATCGGTGCCATTTTCACCACCCCTGCAATTGCCACCTGGTA
>Ga0307438_1001042_pt1 | contig 18626 bp, 18 predicted proteins | sample SalMarWE160110MG_FD_202144 | JGI IMG/M metagenome (GOLD analysis project Ga0307438, IMG submission 202144) | Salt marsh sediment microbial communities from the Plum Island Ecosystem LTER, Massachusetts, United States - WE1603-110 | ecosystem: Environmental > Aquatic > Marine > Intertidal zone >... | reverse complement strand
CGGACCTCAAAATGAACAGCGTCATTTTGGGTCCTCGTATCTCGACCTACTTATCCTCGCTTCGCTCGGATAACATCGTAGGTCTCCGATGCGTGCCTTGAGAACTTGTTACCTCGCTTTTCTAGGGTTTATGAAAGATAAAATTACAGAAAATACTACTTTATCTGAAATTCTAAAAAAATCGGGAGCAGAAAAAATTTTAGCAAAGTATAATTTGCCCTGTTTGGGTTGCCCATTTGCCAAATTTGAAATGGAGAATTTAAAAATTGGAGAAGTTTGTAAAATGTATGGAATTGATATTGAGAGCTTACTTAAGGAATTAAACGAAAAATTAAAGTAATTTTATGCTTTTGGAAGTCAAAAATTTAAAAGTCAAAGGCAACGGAAAAGAAATATTAAAGGGAGTTGATTTAAAGATAAATTCAGGAGAGGTTCAAGCTTTTCTTGGTCCAAATGCCTCAGGGAAAAGTACCCTGGTTCAAGTGATTTTGGGAAATCCGAAATACAAAGTAATCAAGGGGAAGATTTTTTTTGCGGGGAAAGAAATTACTAAACTTCTTCCAGAAAAAAGAGTTAAATTGGGTTTAGCTTTAGCCTGGCAGACTCCCCCGGCAGTAAAAGGAGTAAAGCTTTCTCAACTCTTAGAAAAAATTTCTCAACGAAAAGACCTTCAGTTTGAAGAAGGTAAGGGACTTTTAGAAAGGGAAACAAATGTAGATTTTTCGGGTGGCGAGAAAAAAATATCGGAATTACTGCAAATTTTAGCTTTGAAGCCTAAATTAGTAATTTTTGATGAAATTGATTCAGGGTTAGATTTAAAGAAATTAGAAAAAGTTTCAAAAATAATAAAAAAAGAGCTGGTAGCCAAAGGCGTTTCAGTTTTGCTGATTACTCATTCCGGAGCTATTTTGCAGTTTTTGAAGCCCAAGATAACTAATGTAATGGTGGATGGCAGAGTTATTTGCAAAGAAAAAGATTTTAGAAAAGTTTTAAAAACTATTAAGAAATACGGTTATGAAAAATGTAAAAAATGTAAATTATTGGCAAATTGACCATCGGGTTAAGCAAATATTTGAGCGAAAAGGCGCAGTAATTTTACCAAGTCCCACGGCCTGGGAGAAATTTAAATGGAGTAGGGCCTATTTTGAAAGGAAGCCAAAAGAAGGATATTTTGTTTGGATAAAGAAACAGGTAGATTTTCCTTTGACAACTTGTATTACCATAGCTTCTCCAAAGATTTCTCAAGATTTAACCAATTTATTAGTCATTGAAAAGGGAATAACTGTTAAAGCCGATGTAATCTGCAATGCGGCTAAAAATAATTTATGTGGAACCCATAAAGCCCGGGGTAAACTTTTACTTAAAGACAATGCAAGTTTAGAGTATAATCATCTTCACAGATGGGGGAAAAAAGATTTTGTCAGCCCAGATTATGAGTTCATTTTGGGGGAAAATTCTCGTTTAGTTTATACTTACAAAAACTTATTTCCTCCTGAAAGCCTCCAGTTAAAAACCACTATTCGTGGTGGTAAAAATTCTTCCTCGAATTTAAATTTTATTATCAACGGCTTAAATTCCAGAATAGAAGTGAAAGACACTCTTTTCCTTGAGGGTAAAAATTCTCAAGGAACAATTAAATTAAAGTTAGTAGGGAGGAAAAATAGCCAGCTAATGGCAAAAAGTTCAATTATTGCTAAAACCCTGGGAAGAGGACATTTAGACTGCCGAGGCTTATTAGTTGATAAAAATTCAACTATCTCTTTAATACCAGAACTAATTTGCCAAAGCAAAGATGCTCAAATCACTCATGAGGCTTCAATAGGAAAAATTTCAGAAGAAGAGTTAAATTATTTAAGACAGAGAGGGTTGAGCGAAGAAGAGGCGATAAATTTAATAGTTACTGGTTTTTTGGAGTTAGGGGAGTAAAGTGTTTACGGTGAATAAGATTTGTGATATATTTAAAATATGCTCTATGAATTAAAGATTCATTTACGCGAGCAATAGCGAAGCGTGAAGATGAACGAAGTTCATCGACCCGCCTTTTAATAAATTTTTAATTTATTAAAATGCTTGAGAAATTTACTAAAAATTTAATTCCGGTATCGATTGTCATTGCCGGGCTATTGGTTTCCGGAGCCTTGATTTTTATCAATCAAGGGAAAATAGAAAAGGGTGAGGAGCAAATTCTTACTCCTCAAGAGGCAGCCGAAAAAGCAATAAATTTTATTAACCAGAATCTTCTTCAAGAGGGGGTGACCGCTTCTTCGGTAAATGCAACCGAAGAAAATGGGGTTTATAAATTCCGTCTTAAAATAGAGGAACAAGAATACGATTCTTATGTAACCAAAGATGGCAAGATTTTGTTTACTGAAGGCATTAATTTAGAGTCCAGTCCGGCTCAAGAAGAAGGCAACGAAGCCACTGGCGAGGTTCCCAAGCGAGACATTCCCGATGTAAAACTTTTTGTGATGAGTTACTGCCCCTATGGCTTGCAAGCCCAAAAAATGTTTTTGCCGGTTTATAATTTGCTAAAAGATAAAGCTGAAATGGGAGTATATTTTGTTGATTATATAATGCATGAGAAACAGGAAATCGATGAGAATTTAAGGCAATACTGTGTTCAAAAAGAACAGAAGGAAAAATATTATGATTATTTAAGCTGTTTTGTATCAAGCGGCGACTTTGATAGTTGTCTTTCTTCAGCAAATATAGACAGAGCAAAATTAACAAACTGCATTTCAGATACTGACCGGGATTATAATATTTACAGTTCATACAATGATAAAAACACCTGGCTTAACGGAACGTTTCCCAAGTTTGACGTTCATACCGATTTAAACGAGAAATACGAAGTTCAGGGTTCGCCGACAATAGTAATCAACGACCAGGTTGTAAATGTGAGCCCAAGGTCCCCCGAAAAATTTAAAGAAGTTATTTGTCAGGCTTTTAATTCTCTGCCGGAAGAATGTTCTCAAATGCTTTCTAATGATGTTGCTTCAACCGGAATTGGAGGAGGGACGGGTTCTTCCAGCGGCGGAAGCTGTGACTAATTTTATGGTAAAAGTTTTTACTACTCCCGCTTGTCCTTATTGTTTTACCTTAAAGGAATTTTTGAAAGAACATAATATTAAATTTCAAGAAATCGATGTTTCTAAAGATAGAAAAGCCAAAGAGGAGATGATTAAAAAATCAGGCAGATTAGAAGCACCGATGTTGGAAATTAATGGAGAAGTTGTAATAGGCTTTAATAAAGAGAAAATTTGTAAACTACTAAACATCAACGAATAACAAATTTTTTGCGAATATACAAATTCGTAAATTCGTAGCAATATGATTAAAATTGCTATCAATGGCTTCGGCCGGATTGGTCGGCCAGTTTTTAGAAGAATAATTGATAACCACCCTGATTTAGAGGCAGTGGCGATTAATGATTTGACCGATACCAAAACCCTGGCTCATTTATTGAGATATGATTCAATTTACGGAATCTATCAAAAGCCAGTTAAATTTACAGAAAACACTCTTTTGTTAGATGGAACAAGAAAAGGCAAAAGCATCAAGGTTTTAGCCGAAACTGAACCTTCAAAATTGCCTTGGAAAAAACTAGGAATTGATATTGTTTTGGAATGCACCGGGCGCTTTACTGATTATGAAGGGGCAAAAAAACATTTAGAAGCCGGTGCCAAAAAAGTAATAATTTCTGCTCCCGGAGAAGGTCCGCCCTCTTTTATTTTGGGCGTAAATGAAGAAAAATATGATTCCAAAAAAGATGACATAGTGGATATGGGCTCTTGCACAACTAATTGCCTTGGTCCGGTAGCTAAAGTTTTGAATGATAATTTTGAAATTGTCAAAGGATTTATGAGCACAATTCACTCATACACTAACGACCAGAGAATTTTGGATTTAGCCCATAAAGACTTAAGAAGAACCAGGGCAGCTGCTTTAAATGTCATTCCAACTACAACCGGAGCGGCCAAAACCATTAGTAAAGTAATTCCTGGATTAAAAGGGAAATTGAATGGCATTGCCTTCCGAGTTCCAACGCCAACCGTTTCGGTTTTAGATTTAATTTGTGAGATTAAGAAGAAAACCACAGTTGAGGAAGTGAATTATACTTTTAAAAAAGCTTCTCAGAAAAAAGAATTAAAAGGAATTTTGGGGATAGAAGATGCTCCTTTAGTTTCTTCTGATTATATTGGAAATTCTTTTTCAGCCATTGTTGATGCGCCTTTGACCATGGCAATTGATAACCTGGTTAAAGTGGTCGCTTGGTATGACAATGAATGGGGTTATGCCTGTCGGCTGGCGGAGTTCGCCGAATATGTTGGGAAAAAACTATAAAAGTTCAACTCGGAACGTAAAATTGATACGGGGCTTTGCCCCGATTTTTTATTTGGGTATAATAAAACAATATGCAAAAGAAAGGAAATTTGTATTATCCGTCCGAAGAATTTAAGAAGAAGGCTTGGGTGAAAGACCAAAAAATTTATAAAGAGGCAGAAAAAGATCCGATAAAGTTTTGGGAGCAATTAGCTAAAGAACTTTTTTGGTTCAGGAAATGGAAAAAAGCATTTAAGCACAAACCTCCCTATTTTCAGTGGTTTTTGAGAGGAAAAATAAATATTACTTCAAATATTTTTGAGAAAAATTCATTAGGCTGGGAAAAGACTACAACCCACCCACCGCATCCTCCCACTCGCTTCGCGAGTGGGCCCCTAAAAAATAAAATTGCCTTGATTTGGGAACCGGAACCAATTGATGAATCCCCCAAAATTCTTACTTATCAAGAACTTTTCCAAGAAGTAAATAAATTAGCTAATGCTCTGAAAAAATTAGGAGTGAAAAAAGGGGATAGGGTAGGAATTTATTTACCGATGATTCCAGAAGTATTAATTTCAATGTTAGCCTGCGCTAGAATTGGAGCAATCCATGTTGTTGTTTTTTCAGCTTTTTCGTCAGCCGCTTTAAACATTAGATTAAAGATTACAGGACCTAAAATTTTAATAACTGCCGACGGGTATTACAGGAGGGGAAAAATTATTAATTTGAAAGAAAATGCTGACCTGGGAATAAAAGAAACAAAAGTAAAAAAAATTATTGTGGTAAAAAGAACGAGAAACGAAGTTGCTTGGGAAAAAGAGAGCGATTTATGGTGGCAGGAATTAACGAAAAATGAAAATACCGATTGTCCCCCTGAAATAATTGATTCAGAAGATAGACTGTTTATCTTGCCCACTAGCGGAAGCACGGGTATTCCCAAGGCCTGTGAACACATTTGCGGTGGCTACACCATTCAAGCTTACTGGACTGGGAAATGGATTTTTGATTTTCATGAAGATTCGATTTTTTGGTGCACTTCTGATTTGGGTTGGATCACTGGTCACTCATACACCTGCTACAGTCCATTGTTAAATGGAATTACCACTCTTTTATATGAAGGAGCTCCCGATTGGCCAACACCTGATAGATGGGCAAAAATTATTGAAAAACATAAGGTAACCATCTTTTATACTGCTCCTACGACAATTAGGATGTTCGAAAAATATACTGATTTAATCCAAAAATACAAATTTGAGACCTTACGGCTTTTAGGCTCGGTAGGGGAGCCAATAGATGAATCAGCCTGGCAGTGGTTTTTTAGAGAAGTGGGAAAAGAAAAATGTCCTTTAGTTGATACCTGGTGGCAAACAGAATCAGGGGGCATTTTAATAACTTCTTTGCCAGGAGTAGGACCTTTTAAACCAGCCTTTACGGGATTACCATTTCCGGGAATAAAATTCGATATTTTTGATAAAAAAGGAAAATCTTTGCCCCCTGGCAAAGAGGGTAATTTAGTGATACTACCTCCTTTTGCCCCCGGGATGCTTCGAGGGATTTACAAAAATCCAAAAAAATATTTAGAAACTTATTGGAACCAATACGGAAAGAAAATTTATTTTACTTCTGATGCCGCCTACAAGGATGAAAATGGCTTAATCAGAATTGTGGGCAGAGTTGACGACGTTATTAAAGTAGCCGGTCATAGATTAACCACTGGAGAACTGGAAGCAGCGATCAATTTACATCCAGATATTACCGAGTGTGCCGTAATTGGAATTCCAGACAAAATAAAAGGAGAAGTGCCAGTAGCCTTTGTGATTTCTAAATCAAAAAAAATAGCCGAAGATTTAAAACAAGAAATTGTAGGACAAGTTAGAAAAGAAATTGGCCCCATTGCTCTACCAAAAGAAGTTTATTTAGTTGAGGATTTACCAAAAACGAGGAGCGGGAAAATAATGAGAAGAATTTTAAAAAAATTATGGACCCGGGAGGAATTAGGCGACCTTTCATCTCTGGCTAATCCTGAAAATGTCGAGAAAATAAGAAAAATAATTCAAAAATCGAAATAAATCTAAGATTTATTGAATTGAATAATGAGCAAAAAATCTCAAAAATTCACTCTTTGGTTTAAGGAAATTTCAGTAAAAGAAGTTCCTTTGGTTGGAGGGAAGAATGCTTCCCTTGGCGAAATGTTTTCGAAATTAACTAAAAAAGGAATTAATATTCCTGATGGTTTTGCTCTCACAACAAATTTTTATTGGAAATTTCTAAAAGCTGATGGTTTAGAGAAAACCCTTAAAGGATTTTTTAAAGAATTTAACCCTCAAAGTATAAAGAGCATTCAGGAAACTGGAAAAAAGTGTAGAGATGCAATTTCAAAAAAAGAGTTTCCCGAAGATTTGAAAGAAGAAATAATAAAGACCTATCGGAAATTGTCCCAAAAATACAATCAAGAAAATGTTGATGTGGCTGTACGCACCTCCGGCGTTGCAGAAGATAGGCCAAACGCTTCTTTTGCTGGTCAATTTGAAACTTACCTTAACGTGAGAGGAAGAGAAGAATTATTAAAATCGGTCAAGAAAAGTATTATTTCAACCTTTACCGATAGAGCCATTGCTTACAGAGAGGAGAAAAAGATAGGACAAATGGAATTTGGTCTTTCTGTCGGTGTCCAAAAAATGGTAAGGAGCGATTTAGCTTCAGCCGGAGTAATATTTACTCTTGATACCGAAACTGGTTTCCCCAACATAGTTTTAATTAATTCAATTTTTGGAGCAGGAGAGATGATTGTTAAAGGGAAAATTACTCCAGATGAATTTTATGTTTTCAAACCAACCCTAAAAGAGAATTATAAACCTATTATCATTAAGGATTTGGGCAGGAAAACAAAAAAATTAGTTTATAACAAGAAAGGCGGTTTAAAAGAAGTTAATGTTTCCCAAAAACAACAATTAGAATTTTCTTTGACTGATGAAGAAATTTTAAAGCTCTCAAGATGGGCCTGCCTGATTGAGGACCATTACAAAATTCCCCAGGACATCGAATGGGCAAAAGATGGGAAAACTGGGCGATTATTTATTGTTCAATCTCGGCCAGAAACGATTTATGCTCCCCAAAAAATTAAATTTTATGAAGAATATCAAATAAAAACTAAAAAAAGGCCGATTTTAACCGGTATTGCTGTTGGTAATAAAATTGGCCAGGGAAAAGTTCACGTAATCCCTGATATCTCAAAAATTTCAGAATTTCAAAGAGGAGAAGTATTGGTAACGAGAATGACAGACCCTGATTGGGTTAGTATATTCCCTTTAGCTTCAGCGATTGTAACCGAGGAAGGAGGGAAAACATGCCATGCAGCGATAGTAAGTAGGGAACTGGGAATACCCTGCATTGTGGGAACAAAGGTAGCGAGTAAAACTTTAAAAAATGGCCAAGAAATAACAGTGGATTGCACCTCAGGATTGGAGGGGAGAATATTTTTGGGGAAAATTCTTTTTGAGGTTAAAAGATACGATTTAAAAAAAATTCCAAAGTTGAAAACAAAGATAATGATAAATATTGGAGTTCCTGGCATTGCCTTTAAAACTTCATTTTTACCCAATGATGGGGTAGGATTAGCCAGAATCGAATTTATTTTAGCTGAAAAAATTAGAATTCATCCTTTAGTCTTGTATCATTACGAGAAACTCAAAACTACAACTCAAAACTCAAAAGTAATTAAACAGATAGATGAGATTACGGTTGGGTATAAAGATAAAAAACAATACTTTATTGATAAGTTAACCGAGGGAATTTCTCAAATTACAGCTGCCTTTTATCCAAAACCAGTGATTGTCAGATTTTCTGATTTTAAAACCAATGAATATAGAAATTTAATTGGGGGAGAACTTTTTGAAGAGGAGGAGGCTAATCCTATGCTTGGCTTTCGAGGAGCTTCGAGATATTATGACAAAAAGTTTAGACCAGCCTTTGAAATGGAATGTCAGGCAATTAAAAAAGCCAGAGAAGTTTTTGGCTTAAAGAATATTGTTCCTGAGATACCTTTTTGTCGAACAATAGAAGAGGGTCAAAAAGTGCTGCAGATTATGGAAGAAGCTGGATTGAGAAGAGGTAAAGACGGTTTAAGAGTTTCCGTAATGTGCGAAATTCCGTCTAATGTGATTTTAGCTGAGAAATTTTTAGAAATTTTCGATGAAATGAGTATTGGCTCCAACGACTTAACCCAATTAATTTTAGGATTAGATAGAGATTCGGCTTTAGTTGCTAAAGTAGGAGACGAGAGAAACGAAGCAGTAAAAGAAATGTTAAAAAGAGTAGTTTCTATTTGTAAGAAGAAGAAAAAACCTCTAGGAATTTGCGGTGATGCACCTTCAACCTTCTCAGATTTCACTGAATTTCTAGTAAAGCAAGGGATAGAATCAATATCATTGAATCCAGATACCGTAATTAAAACAACAATTGAAATCGCTAAGACTGAAAAAAAATTATGAAATACGACATTATTACATTTGGGTCGGCGACCCAAGACATTTATTTAAAATCAAAAAAATTTGTGCCCATTGCAAATAAAAATTTTAGCGTTGGGAAAGCCATTTGTCTGCCAGCCGCGACAAAAATGAAAATGGATGATATCGCTTTTTCCACGGGAGGCGGAGGAACCAATGCTGCCGCCACTTTCGCCAATCAAGGGTTAAAGGTTGCTTATTGTGGCATGGTGGGGCAGGATTATTTTGGAAGGTTGGCAATTGAGGAACTTAAAAAACTAAAAATTGACACAATTCTTCTTCAAAAAACAAACAAAAAACCAACCAATGTGTCGGTGATTTTAAGTCATCCCGACGGCGAGAAGACTATTTTGGTCTACAGGGGAGCGGCAGACCTTTTATCAAAAAAAGATATTCCCTGGAAAAAAGTGAAAAATAGCAAATGGTTTTATCTAGCTCCTTTTGCCGAACAAATGGCCAATATTACGGGAAATGTTGTTGACTTTGCGAAAAAAAACAGGATAAAGGTGGCGTTAAACCCCGGGTATAATCAATTAACCTTGCCAAGGCCTGTCCTGGAAAGGATTTTATCGAAAGTTAACATTTTGATTTTAAATCAAGAAGAGGCCTCTTTGTTGACAAAAATTCCATATTATAAAGAAAAGGAACTTTTTAAGAAATTAGATAAATTAGTTGCCGGAATTTGCGTAATGACGCGGGGAGAAAAAGGTGTGATTGTTTCGGACGGAAAATATTTATTCAAAGCGAATGCTTTGAAAATAAAATTAGTAGATACCACCGGTGCTGGAGATTCTTTTAATTCCGGCTTTCTCTCAGCCTTTATGAAAACTGGCGATATTGTCTTTGCTATACAGCTGGGAATCGCTAACTCCGCCTCCAATTTAGAGAAGCTCGGAGCAAAGGAGGGTTTGTTAGATAAAAATAAAAAATTTAAAAAAGTGAGAGTTAAAAAAACAAAATGTTAAAAAAATATTTAAAAATCGCCCAAAAACAAAAATGGGCCATTGGTCATTTTAATTTTTCTAATTTAGAAACGCTGAGAGCGATTATTCAGGCCGCCGAAAAATTAAAGTCCCCTCTAATTTTAGGGACATCGGAAGGAGAAAGTAAATTTATCGGATTAAAACAGGCAGTAGCTTTGGTAAATAGTTATAAGAAAGAGAAAGGGCTTCCCATTTTTTTAAATCTTGACCACGGTCAATCTTTTAATTATATTAAAAAAGCCATAGATGCCGGTTATGAGGCTGTTCACTTTGATGGCTCAAAGTTATTCCTCAAAGAAAACATCAAAGAGACCAAAAAAGTTGTCAAATACGCAAAAAAGTTCGGAGTTTTAGTTGAAGGAGAGGTGGGAGTTATCGGCACCGATGCCTCAAGGATCTACAGAAAAAAATTTGAAATAAGAGAAAAAGATTTAACTAATCCTGCTGACGCTGAAAGATTTGTAAGAGAAACTAAAACAGATAGCCTAGCAATAAGCATTGGAACATTTCACGGAATTGAAGTTAGAGGTTTAAATCCCCGGCTTCGGCTTGAAAGATTGAAAGAAATAAAAAAGAGAGCAGGGGATACCTTTCTGGTTTTACACGGAGGGTCGGGCACCCCCAAAGAGGATATTAAAAAAGCAATAAAATTGGGCATTGATAAAATTAACATTAATACCGAATTGAGGATAGCTTATACAAATGCCTTGAAAAAAATTCTTAAAAAGAAACCAAAAGAAACAACTCCTTACAAATATATGCCCGAAGCAATAAAGGCAGTTCAAAAAGTGGTTGAAGAAAAAATTAAATTATGCGGTTCTGCTAATCGCCTAAAGTAATAAATATATGTTGTCATTAAATGCAAAAATTAGGAAGGAAAAAGGGAAAAAAGTAAAGAATTTAAGAAAAAAGGGCATTTTGCCCGGGGTTTTATATGGTCCAAAAATTAAAACCAAGCCCTTGGAGATTGATTTAAAAGAATTTGAGAAAATTTATAAAGAGGCTGGAGAAAGTTCTTTAATTGCCCTAGTGATAACGAAGGGTGAAGATGAAGCTTTAGCTTCATCGCCTTCACTTGAGATTGACAAAAAGAAATCCCCGGTCTTAATCCATGAAGTAAAATTAGATCCTCTAACTGAAAAACCTATTCATGTTGATTTTTATCAACCAAGTTTGGAGGAAGAAGTAACAGCTGAGGTGTCCTTAGCTTTTGAAGGAGAGGCGGCAGCAGTCAAAGATTTAGGAGGAACTTTAGTTAAAAATATTTCTGAGGTAGAAGTAAAAGCTTTACCTCAAAATCTTCCCCACGAAATTAAAGTAAATATTGATTGTCTAAAAACTTTTGATGACAATATCCTCATTAAAGATTTACTAATTCCTAAAGAGGTGAAAATTTTAAAATCACCTGAAGAGATTGTAGCTGCAGTTTCTCCGCCAGAAAAAGTAGAAGAAGAATTGGCCAAGCCGGTAGAGGAAAAAGTGGAAGAGGTTGAGAAGGTAGAGAAAAAGAAAGAAGAGGAAGAAGAGGAAGAAGAAAAGAAAAAAGAAGAGGGAAAAGAAAAAAAAGAAAAGTAACTTAATATGGTTTCTCGTATTTTAAAAACAATTTTGTTGTTTGTCTTAATTTCGATTTTTACTTTATTGAATTCAAAAAGCTTTGCCCAGGTAAATCTGGAGGAAGTTTGTCAATCAATGGAGAAAATTGAAGAAGCATGTCAAGCCTTTTCAGATACTGAGTGCCGCCAGCTTCTCGAAAAATGCGCAAAATATTATGAAGAAAAAAGCGCTCAGATTGAAAAAGATATTACTAAAACCGAGAAAGAGAAAAAGACTCTCCAGAACCAGATTGACATTTTAAAAAATAAAATAAAAAACTTAGATTATCAAATCTACCAATCGAATTTAGCGATTAAAGACCTCGGGTTTCAAATTGAAGACACTAAATCTTCGATTGAAAAAACTTCTTTAAAAATTAGAGATTCCCGATATCAGTTAGCCAATATTTTGCAATGTATTTATGAGGAAGACCAGAAATCTTTGATTGAAATTTTACTTTCCGAAAAGGAACTGTCTGATTTTTTTGACGATTTAATGGCCCTGGAAATCTTGAATTCGAAAAATCAAGAACTTTTAGGAACTATCAAATCATTAAAATCTTCCCTTGAATCCGAAGAGCAATTACTGTCCGAAGAAAAAGAGGATACCGAAAGGATGGTAAAAATCCAAACGCTTCAAAAACAAGAAAGTGACAAAACAAAAAAAGAGCAAGAATATTTCTTAAAAATGACCGAAGCTCAATATCAACAACACTTAAAAGAGAAAAAAGAGTTAGAAGCAAGAGCGGCTGAGATAATGGCGAGAATTACTCAATTGACTCTAGCCGGGATGAAAGTGCCGACCACTCCAAAAGAGTTGTATGAATTAGCTAGTTGGGCAGGGAAACTCACCGGCGTGCGTCCAGCTTTAATTTTAGGATTGATAGAAGTAGAATCGGCCCTCGGGACAAATGTAGGTCAGTGCAATTGTGCGGGTCAGCCCGTATGTCGCCATCCGGAATTAAGTTATAAACAAGTTATGAGCAGCAAGCAATGGGATGCTTTTTTGAAAATAACCCAGGAGTTAGGACTTAATCCCAGTACTACTCCGGTTTCTTGTTATGTTTCCGGCGGTCAGGTGCAAATGGGGGGAGCCATGGGGCCGGCTCAATTTATGCCTAATACCTGGCTTAACTTGGGATATAAACAAAAAGTGGAAAATATTACCGGAATTAAACCGGCAAACCCTTGGCTGACAAGTGATGCCTTTTTAGCCGCTGCCTTGTATTTAACTAATTTTAATGCCGGTACTAAGGATCGCGAGAGTGAAATGGGAGCGGTTACTGCTTATTTGTGCGGTACTTCCAAAATGACAGATAGATGCCAGGCAGCTGGGGGTAAATGGTATCGAAATTTGGTTATGGAGAAAACTGACAAATGGCAGGAATGGATTGACGCCGACCTTTAATCGGCTTCTATCTTTTTGAGAGATTTAATAATCGGGTCTAAATTCCCGGCCATAATTTTTTCGATATTGTGGAAGCTTTTTTTAATCCGGTGGTCGGTTACTCGGTCCTGGGGAAAATTATAGGTTCTGATTTTTTCTGCCCTTTTGGCCCAGCCAATCTGGGCTTTTCTTTCCCCAGAAAGATGCTCAGTTTCAGCCATTTCTTTCTTTTCCAAAAGCTTAGCCGCCAAAATAGCCAGGGCGTTTTCTTTGTTTTGTAATTGATTTCTTTCGGTTTGGGAAGTGACTACTAGGCCGCTTGGCAAATGGGTGATTCTTACGGCTGTCATCCTTTTGTTAACGTACTGGCCACCGGGGCCCGAAGCCTTATAAAAATCGATTTTCAATTCCCCCGGTTTTATTATAATTTGAGCTCCTTTAGATTTTTGCAAAATAGCGACAGAAGAAGTAGAGGTATGAACTCTTTCACCTTTTTCAGTTTCCGGAATTCGTTGAACTCGATGAACTCCCCCTTCATATTTCATTTTTGAGAAGACGTCACCATTTTTTAGTTCAAAAATGATTTCCTTAAAACCTCCCAGTTCATTAGGATGAGAATCCAAAATTTTTTGCTGCCAGCCTTGACCTTGTCCATATTTTGAATACATTCTAAAGATATCCCCGGTAAATAAGCAGGCTTCCTGCCCGCCGGTTCCAGCTCGAATTTCAACAATTACTGCTTGAGGTTCCTCGGTTTTATCACTTTCGCTTGGTAAATTTTTTATTTCTTTTTCTAAAACTTTTTCTTTTTCCTGGAGCTGCTTAATTTCGGTTTCAGCTAGAGAAATAAGTTCCGGGTCTTCCCTGACTTTTAAAATTTCTTTATTCTCTTCAATTTTGTTTTTTATTTCCTTTATTTCTTTTTCTTTTTCAATAATTTTCTCAATAATCCCTTTTCTTTTTTTAAACTTCTCGAATTTCTCCCAATCAGAAATCAACTCAGGATTACTGAGTTGTTGCAAAAGCTCTTCGTATTCACTCTTTAATTCCTCGATATTAGCCATAGTTCTTACTTTCTCCGCTTTTTTCTCGTCGCCAGCTCTGCTTTCTTGGCCATTCTTTTTCTAAACTTTTCTACTCTCCCCATGGCGTCAACAATTTTTTCTTTGCCGGTATAAAAAGGATGACATTTTGAACAAATCTCAACCTCAAGAGATTCTTTAGTTGAGCCAACCGTAAAAGTATTCCCACAAGCACAGCGAACTGTTGCGTTTGGATAGTATTTGGGATGTATATCTTTTTTCATAATATTTTGGATGCTTGCCCCGTAGCATCCCGAAGGGATTGCTTCGGGGAACATTCTTTTTCATATACCAAGCTTCCATTTATGGAAACGCAGGTGAAGAAGAGGATAAAGCCCTCTTCGCCTGTGAATAATCATAGCTTATCACTATTGAAAAATCAAGAGAAGTATTGTAAAATTTTATTATATGGCGAGAATAAAAAAAGCAGATTTTAAGATTGATACTGAAGAAATGACTCGGGCTGGGGTTAATTTTGGCCATCGAACTTCTAGAATTCATCCCAAAATGAAACCTTATTTATATGGGGTAAGAAATGCGGTTCATATTATTGATTTAGAAAAGACGGCTGAGAAACTTAAAGAAGCTTTAGGATTTATCCAAGAACTTATCTCGGCCAGAAAAACTTTGCTTTTGGTGGGAACAAAAATTCAGGTTAAAGGTTTAGTAAAAGAAGCGGCCCAGGATTGTAATTTGCCTTATGTTGCAGAGCGTTGGCTCGGGGGGACCTTTACCAATTTTGAAGTCATTAAAAAAAGGATAGAATATTTTAAAGATTTAGAAAAGAAAAAAACAGAAGGAGAATTAGAAAAATATCCGAAAAAAGAGAAAGCTAAAATTGACCGAAAACTAAGAAACCTTGAAATAAAATTTGGTGGAATTAAAAATTTAGAAAAATTACCCGATGCCATTTTTGTTTTAGATATAAAAAAAGATGCCGCGGCAGTTAAAGAAGCAAAAATGAAAGGAATAAAAGTGATTGGAATTGCTGATACCAATGTTGATCCCACTTTAGCCGATTTTCCAATTCCGGCCAATGATGATGCGATAAGTTCGGTAAAATACATTTTGGAGAAAGTGAAAGAGGTAATTAAAAAGTCTAAAGTGAAAAATGAAAAGTAGTACGATAACTATTGACCAAATTAAGCAACTTCGAGAAGAAACAGGTGTGTCGATTATTGAGTGCAAAAAAGCCTTAGTTGAGGCTGAAGGTAACGTTGGAAAAGCAAAAGAAATTTTAAAAAAATGGGGTTCCCAATTAGCTTGGGAAAAAATAAAAAGAGAGACAAAAGGGGGAATAATTGAAAGTTATGTTCATCCTGGAAAGAAAATTGGGGCGATGATTGAGCTGGATTGTGAATCAGATTTTGTAGCCAGGTCAGAAGATTTTCAAAGATTGGCTCACGAGCTATGTCTCCAAATTGCGGCTATGGACCCTGAAAAAACTTCATTGATGCGACAACCCTGGATAAGAGATGAAACTAAAACTATTCGAGATTTAGTTCAAGAATATATTGCCAAGTTGGGCGAAAATATTATAATAAAAAGGTTTGTTAGATATGAGCTTTGAACTGGCAGCTCTAATAATCTTATTTGGCAGCCTTTTGGGAATGGGAGCGATTATGTTTCGGAAAATTCCGGTTTTAGTTGAGTTACCAGAAGTTATTAAAAAACCTTCTGGAGAGCCTTTCTGGTCAAAGCTAAAGAGGAAAATTAAAAATACTCCCGGTTTTAAATCCTTTTCCTCTGAAATATTTTTGCAAAAATTACTTTCTCGAATTAGAATTTTGACCTTGAAAACCGATAATAAAACTTCGAGTTGGCTCCAAAGATTGAGGGAAAAGTCCCGAAAACAGAAACTCAGTGATAATTATTGGGAAGAGATAAAAAAATCAACCACCGAGCTTTTATCTATAGAAGCGAGGGGGAAGAAGAGAACGAATTCCTCTTCGCCCAAAAACAAATAGGCCGGGATAGCTCAACGGTAGAGCATTTGTTTTGTAAACAAAAGGTTCCGGGTTCGAGCCCCGGTCCCGGCTCAAAACTTGACAAAGAGTTTTGGAAAAAGTAAAATAAAAGTAGAAAGGTTTAGAAGAAAAACGTTGGCCTTAAAATGAAGTGAAATAAATTAAAACCGAAGACACGTTAGAAATAATCAGGAAGGTGTCTTCCTGGTTTTGTTTCGAAAGGTTGGAAAGTACTTTGAAAACCGAGATGAGCACATAAAAGTTATGTGCTCAGCGAAGGTGAAGAAGAAGATTTATCTTCTTCGCCTATAACAATTGAGTCAGTTTCTTAGAGTTGTCCCGAATTTAATTTTTTTCTGAGAGTTTGATCCTGGCTCAGGATGAACGCTGGCGGCGTGGATAAGGCATGCAAGTCAAGGGGCCGAGCGCATAACGCAAGTTATATGCTCGGAACCGGCAGACGGGTTAGTAACACGTAGATAACCAACCCCCGCCACGGCCATAGCTCATCGAAAGATGGGGTAATAGCCGATGGTATATGGGTTTAAAACCACATTAAAGGTCTTCCGCAAGGAAGGCCGGGCAGGGATGGGTCTGCGGCCTATCAGCTAGTTGGTAGGGTGATGGCCTACCAAGGCGATGACGGGTAGGGGATGTGAGAGCATGTTCCCCAACACTAGCACTGCGACACGGGCTAGACTCCTACGGGAGGCAGCAGTCGAGAATATTTCGCAATGGGCGAAAGCCTGACGAAGCGACGCCGCGTGCTCGAAGAAGCCCTTCGGGGTGTAAAGAGCTTTTCTGGGGGAAGAAGTTTCGGCTGACAGTACTCCAGGAATAAGGGGGTGCTAATCACGTGCCAGCAGCCGCGGTAATACGTGACCCCCAAGCGTTATCCGGATTTATTGGGCGTAAAGCGTCTGTAGGCGATCTGGAAAGTCTTTGGTTAAATACCAAGAGCTTAACTTTTGGGCTGCCAGAGATACTTCCAGACTAGAGGGCGTTAGAGGCTGATAGAACGGTCGGTGTAGAGGTGAAATTCGTTGATATCGACCGGAATACCAAAAGCGAAGGCATTCAGCTGGGGCGACCCTGACGCTGAGAGACGAAAGCGTGGGTAGCAAAAAGGATTAGATACCCTTGTAGTCCACGCTGTAAACGATGGACACTGGCTATTTGAAGTGTCGACCCTTCAAGTGGCGAAGCTAACGCGTTAAGTGTCCCGCCTGGGAAGTACGGCGGCAACGCTAAAACTCAAAGGAATAGACGGGGACTCACACAAGCGGTGGATCATGTGGCTCAATTCGACAACAAACGAAGAACCTTACCAGGGCTTGACAGGCTAGTGAAAATTTGCCGAAAGGCGAATCTACCCACAAGGACACTGGCCCAGGTGCTGCATGGTTGTCGTCAGCATGTGTTTTGAAATGCACGCTTAAATGCGGTAACATGCGCAACCCTTACCCTATGTTTTATCTGTCATAGGGAACTGCCTGGGATGACCAGGAGGAAGGCGGGGATGACGCCAAATCAGCATGGCCCTTTGATGCCCTGGGCCGCACACGTGGTACAATGGCCGCCACAATGGGTTGCCAAGGCGCAAGCCGGAGCTAATCCCATCAAAAGCGGTCGTAGTCCGGATTGAGGTCTGCAACTCGACCTCATGAAGCCGGAATCGCTAGTAATCGCCGGTCAGCTATACGGCGATGAATATGTTCCTGAGTCTTGTACTCACCGCCCGTCACATTAAGGGAGCCGGCAGTAGCCGAAGTTCCAGCTCGCTGGGCCTAAGCTAAGGTCGGTAACAAGAATGAAGTCGTAACAAGGCATCCGTAGGGGAACCTGTGGATGGATCACTTATTTTTAATTTTTTTCTAAGTTTTAAACTTAGAGAAAAAGGGTGTCGATTATGGTTGAAGTCTGGAATTTGGATTTTAACCGTAGGGAGTTGGTCGAAGTTTCCTAAAGATCGACTTTCGGGGCAACTCTAAGAAACTGATTAAAGCAAGAAGACAAGGTTTAACCTTGTTTTTTGTTTTAAATTTGCTACAATGTAAAAGTATGTCAATTCCTCAAAAGCTAATTAAATACCCGAGTGTAGCGAAGGGTGGAGATGAACGAATGTTCATCGACTTTCTTGAAAAAAATAAAGTTAAGTATATGCCTGTAAAACATCGGACAGTTTATACTGCCTTCGATAAAGCAGCCACTTTAAAAGTAAAGCCAAATATAATTGGGAAAACCTTAGTTCTAAAGATTGATAAAAATTTAGCAGTTGTCTTAATTCCGGCAAATAAAAATTTGGATAAAAATAAGCTTAAAAAAGTCGCCAAGGTCAAAAACCTAAATTTTGTTTCAGAAAAAATAATAAAAAGCAAATTAAAGGGAGTAAAAGTTGGCGCAATCCCTCCTTTTGGTAATTTGTGGGGATTGGCAACTTTTATTGATAAATCTTTAATAAATCAACCTAAAATTATTGTTAATGGTGGTGACTATAATTGGTCAATAAAAATTAGCCCGGCAGCTCTTAAAAAAATAATACCCGATTTTAAAATTGGGATTCTTAGCAAAGCGAAGAAATGAGTTATTATCGATTTTTTTCTAAAGCTTATCAAAAAGCAGCTCAGAGAATGTGTTTAGACTGCCAGGATTTTATTCAAAAGGGCTCCAAAATTCTGGATTTAGGATGTGGTTCAGGAATAGTAGGGAGATCGTTTCAAAAATTTTTCCAGGCCGAAGTTATCGGAGTGGATATTAAAGACAACAGGATTTATCCAATTCCGT
>Ga0307438_1001034_pt1 | contig 18705 bp, 11 predicted proteins | sample SalMarWE160110MG_FD_202144 | JGI IMG/M metagenome (GOLD analysis project Ga0307438, IMG submission 202144) | Salt marsh sediment microbial communities from the Plum Island Ecosystem LTER, Massachusetts, United States - WE1603-110 | ecosystem: Environmental > Aquatic > Marine > Intertidal zone >... | reverse complement strand
GGAACTCCTTTCGTGAAATTGAGGCAAGCTGGATGAAAATAACAGTCGATGGAGTTAGAAAAATAAATTTTTGAAATAATTAATTAAATAATATCCGAATTGTTTGTATTAGTCTTAGAATTCGGGGGGGAGGTGGTGGACTTATGAGACAACCTCAAATTTTACTTGCTAGTATCAGCCTTTATTACAGATTGCCTCAGCCTTAGCCTATCTCTCTTATTCTATCACAATAGATATACTCTCTTTATCGCTACCACCTTTTTTGGAGGTAAGTGTAAAATCTGCTTCCCCCTTTTTCCCATCCATGGCAATGAAATATCTTATGACACGTTTTTCCTTGCCTTTGAGACGGAATTCGGTTTTTTCACCTGCCGATAGCTGGGTCTCAGGTCCCGGATCCGATCTTCTGAAATATGAAGAACGGCGGCGCGGGCCTTCATTAAGGTCTTTCCCTGAAGTTTCAACAAGGGTAATATTATCCGACCCCTTGAACTGCAGTACATCAGGTGTATAACGCTTCAGCTGTACCGATCTGTCAGAGGAAGTGGGATATTCACTTTCGTTTTCCACCCTTACATCCACCTGGTATATATTACCGGTGATGGCTTTAACCTTTATAGCATCTATCTTCACCTTCGGGAACTGGCTGGCGCAGTACATGACAAACCTTGCGTTCTTTTCAGCTTCCATTTCTATATATCTTGATGGAGGTGTTCTCTGCATATGTTTTTTAGCTGATCCTCCTATCCATATTTCACCCAGGTCAGGATGGCTGACCTTGTGCGGATTGATCCATCCATCACCTGCCAGATCGAGGTCTATCCATTTCATATATTCATCATCAGAGAGCCTTCCATCATTATCAGTGTCTGCCATGGTAACGGGCGATCCCCATAATTCGATAAGGTAGGAATAAGCTCCCAGCATATAATAGGTTGCTGCATTTGCCTGACCTGACAGGCCTCCTATAACCGGTGTATAGTTTTTCAGTATATAAGCCCCCTCACTTACTATTTTCGTCTGAACGTCCATATCATGCTGGTATTCATCACTTACACGCCTTGGGAACAATTGTACATATTTGTTTGTTTTCCTCATCTCTTCAAGGCGAGTCTCTGTTTGTTCTCTCAGTTCCTGCTCCTGACTGGCCGATAATCGTGTTGGAGGCGGGGCCTGGAACATTATTAACCTGCCCGTATTGTGATAATGGAAGGATGCCAATATATTGGGATGGTCAAGCTGGAATTCAAATACATTACGTGTTTCTGATTCTGACATAGGATAGGGATTCCCGGCTTCCAGGCTCCATCCGTAAGGGAAATTCCTGTTTGGATCAGGGCCGCCGATATCATCCTCGTTAATTCTTCCGTCACCATCATTATCGAAACCCTCTGATCCAATCCGTGTGAACCTTAAGCCTTCAAATCCATCTTCAGCATCAACAAATCTTCTTCCATCTGCCGACAGCCTCAGTTCCCCTTCAGGATCTTCGCGGTACATGTCGGATAACTCGCCATCCCCATCAACGTCTTCCGTCAGGTCTTCGTCATATAGACCATCCCCGTCGTTATCTTCAGGCCTGTAAGTCTCCCGTGGGTTATTGGGAGTATTCGGATATTCAACATAGGAATTGTTTGCATCTACATTTAATCCGGGCAATATATAAAATGTATATTTATCAACCAGCTCATTTACATAAGGATCATAATCATACCTTGTTAGCAGGTACCATGCAAGGTAAAGAGAGCAGGTTATTCCGTTTACTTCGTTCCCATGTATGGCACCATCCACCCACATAGCTGTTTTTTCAGAATGTTTACCGGTTGATTTGTTAGTTATTGTTAGCAATAACTGGTCCCTGCCCATCATGCTTTTACCTATTGATCCTATATCGCATAAACCGGGGTATTTTTTCTGCAGGTCTTTCATTATACCGGTCCATTCTTCGTAGGTATAGTATTTTTTCCAGTTGATACTGAAATCCAATTCACCATGTTCTCCCCCCGGGCTTTTCTGCATTTTCTTCTGGGAGTAAATAAGCTGTGCAGTAAGAAGGGAGAATATAATTATTAATGTTATCCTGGTATATATATTTTTTGTTTTCATGAGTACCTCCCTTATTTAATATTAATTTCTTTGACCACTGTGCCGCCTTTTAATGATGATACCACTATTTTAAGTGGTGTATTATCCTTAATGGCAATAATCCATTTCACCTCTTTTTTTGCAGGTTTGTTTCTTACTCCGGGGATTTTCTTTGTTCCGCCAAGGCTTCCCAGGCTTACAAAAGGCTGGCCTTCGATAAACTCAATATTATCCCTTTCGGCCACCAGCCAGGCTACATCCTGCCTGTTTCCAGGAAGCTGTTCTCCTTCTGCCAGGTTTGACGCCAGGGCACCGGTGTTTTCAATGACAGCTGTTATTTCAACCAGGTGGTATTTACCTTTTCCTTTTCCCTGCTCAACCCTGAACTCATTGTCATTTCTTTTTACCGTACCTTCATTTGTATTACCGGAAAAAATTATCTGTGATTTAACATCTTTGATAATGATCTCAGGGAGCAGACCAGCCCTGAACAGTTCAAACTGCCAGTGTTTTTCGCAGACATTGAGTAAGGGCTCACCAGGGAATGCATTATTCCTGGCATATAGTGATTTCCAACCACCTGTTTCTCCTTCTCCCAGTTCAGGATGGCTGAACTTTTTCCATTCAACAAAGAGATCCCCGTTATAATTCTCATCCTGGTATTTCAGCAATGCCCTCTCAACAGCGACACGCCTGTTTTCATCATCAGGGATCTTCAGCCCGGGGATATCAGCTTCCGGGTTCCATAATTCAGTGGTTATTGAGTATATTCCATACTGGGCATAGAGCCAGTCGGTAGCCATACCGTAACCGTAACGTTCATCATCTTCCTCATTATAACTCACTCTCCATCCCCTGGGTAATTTATAGCCTCTTGATTTCGAATAACTATCCGCATCGGTTTCAGCAAGCTCCTTCTTATATTGTTCAATTTTATCAGGATGCAGCCAGGCTTCAGGTACCTCTTCACCAATTATTTCAAGATATTTTCTCCCCATAATAAAATCAAAGACGGCAACATCACCGGGATTAAGACTGGGATGGGGGGCTGTTCCCATAGGCCTGTAGGTAAATCCGCCTGAGGTATGATAAAATTGTGCCATAAGAATATTCCTGTAATTGGAAAAAAACTCGGCAATGGCATGTGTTTCGGGGGCTGACAACGGATATTCTCCAGATCCTCCTGAAAAACCATCATCTTTCCACCAGCCCTCGGGGTAGTTCCTGTTAAGGTCGAGGCCTGATTCGGAATCTTCACTCCTTTTACCGTCCTTGTCATTATCAATATCTTCCCTGATAACGGAATACCTCTGCTTATCTGTTTTATCATCGCTGCCGAGTCTTATCATCAGGCGCGGATCATCATCATCAATGATATATCTGCCCTCATCATCCTTATACCTGAATGATGAAATAAACCCATCGCCGTCTATGTCATCAGGTCCGTCCTCGTTTATCTTACCATCTTCATCGTCATCCTTTTCCATGGAGTTATTACGCTGGGCTATTCCTGTTTCAACACTGTTAAACACACCATCGGGATTTATTACAGGGCATATATAAAAGGCTTTGGAATCAATCAGTGCTGTAATGTTTTCATCTTTACCGTATCCTGATACAAGTTTATCAATTATATAAAGACATACTTCAGTACCGGTGTATTCATTGCCGTGAGTTGATCCGCTTATGAAATGACCCGGTTTGCCCTGGTGTATTTTCATGGGAGGAACATTCTGAATATTTTCTTTTCGCTTATTCCTCAGGTCAATGTGCCTGTCTATAGTTGTTCCGGTACTCATATTGGATATTACGAGTACATAAATGGGTCTTCCCATTGTGCTTTTACCTGTTGTCATCAGTTCTGTAATACCAGGGTATGCTTTATTTACCTTTTTCAGGTATTCAGAGGTGCCGGTGTAGCCGTGGTACCGATCAAAACTAATTTGTACATCCTGGGCATTAAGTGTTAGGGTGACCAGGACCAATGCGATAATCATCCCTGTAATTACAGGAATTCCTTTTTCGGATTTTCTTGGCATAATGGATATTTTTCATGGGTTTAAGTCAAATATTAAGAAATTATCAGGAATTATTCTATTGATTCTCCGTATAAAAGAAGATTTTTAACTTTTTTTCACAATAGAACCTTGAACTTATTATTTTTAAATCAAAATTCACGGTTTAAATATCATAATTATGACATCCAAGACTATTTTCTTCTTATTGATATTCTTAATATTAGTCCAATCGGCCGTTTCCCAGCTTCGCCTACCGGCTGTAATATCAGATAACATGGTATTGCAGCGAAACGCTGAAGCCAGGATCTGGGGCTGGGATAATCCAGGTGTACAGGTAAACGTCAGGGCAGGTTGGACACTGGATGAGTTCAAAGCACAAGCAGATGCAAACGGGGAATGGTCGGTGATTTTACCTACAACAATAGCAGGAGGACCTTATAATATTTATATAAAGGGTTCAAATGAAATAGTAGTGAGTAATATATTACTGGGTGATGTGTGGATATGCTCCGGGCAGTCAAACATGGAATACAAAATAAACTGGATGGGAGGATGGGGGAATCCCTGGTTTGAGATGGACAGTATTGACATTGAAAAAAACAAATATCCCTTAATAAGATTATTCCAGCTTGAGAAAAATGCATCGGATACTCCCCTGTCAGACTTTGAGGGAGAATGGATGCCTGTTAATACCGTGACTGTTGCTGAATTCAGTGCAGTTGCTTTCTTTTTTGGAAGGGAGCTTAACCGTAAAATAGGTGTACCTGTAGGACTGGTGTCAACTAACTGGGGAGGTACACCTGCCGAGGCATGGACCAGCCGGGAAAGCCTTGATGGGAATGATGAACTGCAATATTATACTGACAGGGGTTATAGTGATATGCCTGAAGAAAAGAAGCCTTCTCGTTTATATAATGCCATGATACACCCACTGGTAAAAATGGCTATTACAGGTGTTATATGGTACCAGGGTGAGGCCAACAGGAATGATGCCCTGCATTACCGTAAGCTTTTTCCTGCAATGATAAAGGATTGGAGAAAGCAGTTTAATCAGGGGGACTTCCCTTTTTATTATGTTCAGATTGCTCCATATAATTATGATAAACCAATGGGTGGTGCACTGGTGCGGGAAGCTCAGCTGATGACACTTGAATTGCCGGAAACGGGAATGGTTGTAACAACTGACATAGGTGATCCGGAGAATATACACCCGGTAAAAAAGCAGGAGGTGGGCCGTCGACTGGCACGGAATGCTCTTGCATTGCATTATGGAGTAAAGGGACTTACTTATTCGGGTCCTATTTTTGAGAGGATGGAGATAGGAGAAGAGGATTGCCGGCTTCGCCTTTCAGAACAGATGACTGGGAGGTGAATACAGGAGTTAGTAATGATTTATTAAATGAATCTTAATCCAGGTTAATCTCTTCTATCCTGTCTTTAAAAATACTCGATGACCCTGCACCGCAGCTGATGATTGACTTCATTCCCGTATCTACTGTTGTAGACGTGCGTATTGCCTTTCCCTTCAGGACGTGATAAATATTTCCTGATGTGGGATTTGGCCCCGTTGGTACAAAAACAGTCAGAAAATCGCTGTCTTCATGGTCATCAGTAATGAAACCCGTCATGAGCGTACCTGAGTTGAAGATATCAACCAGTACAACTTCCCTGAAGAATGACTTTTGTTTACCGAAAAACTGCATGACGGTCTCCCTTGCAAGTTTATAACCCGGGATTTTCGTCAAGTACTGCTCCTCGAGGACAGTCCTGAAAAACTTTCCTATCCTTGTTTGTATGAAAAGACCAAGTAGGAAGAATAATAATATTATGGCAATAACTGCTATTATGTATAATGCAACAATCATGAGTACTGACTCAGTATTAATAAGATTCACCAGAGGTTCCAGGTACTTTTGTATCAGGTTTATTATCCAACGAAAGAAAATAATGATCAGTACAAGTGGTAATATAGCAACCAGTCCACCAAGCGCCGTTGTACGGAAAAATTTCCGTAATCTTATGAAAAATGGAGTTTTCATGGTCATTCTGTTTTATTATTCTATTGCGAATTTAAGGAAAAAGTAATTTGTTACACTGACGCGGATCGTAATTTGCGTGCCTTGCCCGCCTAATTAACCAGAATCCGCCAGGCAATGCAGCTCTACCTTTTAAACTTCATAAACTTTAACCTTATCAACTCTTTTTGTCGTTCGTCGTTCGTCGTTTGTATGTTTTTATCCTTCATTCACCGATTTTTCATTTCACCGGTTGCCTGCTGTAATTATGTTTGAATCAAAAACCCACATCATGAAAACTAAAAATATAAAAAACTACCGCAGGCGTTTTTCCCGCCAGATGACGGTTTTGTTTTTCAAAATATGGCAGATAAATTTTTCCGGGAGGAATAATATATTCTGGTTTAGAACTCTCAGAAACCAGCTGGAAGCAAAAAAGAAACGCAATGAAATGGAGAAAAATGGTTTGGCAGTGCCTCCTGTAATGATATTCAGTATCACCAACAGGTGTAATCTTAACTGTGAAGGATGCTACGCTCATGCCCAGAAAAGAAATATCAATAATGAATTATCATCTGATCGTATCAAAAAACTTTTTTCAGAAGCATCGGATCTGGGGACAGGCATAATATTACTGGCAGGCGGAGAACCATTGATGAGGAAGGATATAATGGAAGCAGCTGCAGCTCAGAAGAACACTATATTCCCTGTATTTACAAATGGATTATTACTTCAGAATGGTTATATGGACTTATTCAGCAAGAACAGAAACCTTATACCTGTTCTCAGTCTCGAAGGCGATATTATCAGAACAGATAAACGCAGGGGCAGCGGTGTATATGGGAAAGTGATCAATGCTGCTTCAGAGATGAATAAGCAAAGAATGTTTTATGGAATTTCTATTACCCTGAACAGAAATAATTTCGAAGAAGTCATGAGCCCTGAGTTCATTAACGATTATTATGAACTTGGATGCCGGTTATTCTTCTTTGTGGAGTATGTTCCAATAGCTAACGGGGATAGCAATAACTGCCTGAGTGATGTACAGAAATCAAGGATGTCATCAAGGTTAACCAATCTCAGACTTGTGTTTTCTTCGTTATTCATAGCCTTGCCGGGGGATGAAGACCAGTATGGAGGGTGCCTGGCAGCGGGACGGGGATTTGTTCATGTTAGTTCTACAGGAGATCTTGAGCCATGCAATTTTGCGTCATGGTCAGATGTAAACCTTGCCAGGAAGAGTCTCATTGAAGGTCTGAAATCTGAATTTTTAAAGGATATTCGTGCTGAGCATTCAAACCTTAAGGAATCAGCAGGAGGCTGTACCCTCTGGGGAAACAGGGAATGGACTGAACATATGTTGAATAAAACAAGAGAGAAAAGGTTAGAACCTGTTCATGAACAAAAACCATCCAGGATAATAGCCTGATAATAATTAAATAAAATATCTTATCTTTTGAAAGTAGATTTTTCAAAGGAAAGGTAATCATGCAAAATCTTAATAATAAAAATTCTAACAGCGCGGGTTGTCCTACAATATTTATCGTTTCAGGCGGAAAGGGTCTTTCAGGAATTAATGTAGTAAGGTCGGTTCTTATACAGTTTCCTGAATATAAATGCCCGATAAAGCTGGTGCCGGATGTTATCAGCAGGGAGATAATTCTTGAAACAGCCCAGAGGGCAAAGACAAAAAAAAGTGTTATTGTACATACTATGGTTGACCCGGTTATGCGCAGGGAGGTGATCAGAATATGTGATGAGCTTGGAGTTCCGAATTTTGACATTGTAGGTGGCCTTTCTGATTACCTCTCTGATTCTCTTGGTACACAGCCAATAAGTAAGCCGGGGTTATACAGGCGGAGTAATATTGAATACTTCAGAAGGGTTGAGGCCATTGAATTCACCGTGAAACATGACGACGGTCTCAATGTACACAGGCTTTCAAGGGCTGACATAATCCTTGTCGGAGTTTCAAGAACAGGTAAGACACCCTTAAGCATTTACCTTGGCATGTTCGGATGGAAGGTAGCCAACATACCTATTATTCCAGGACACGAGCCACCGGAAGAGTTGTTTGCAGTTGATTCGCGAAGGGTATTCGGGTTAACCACAATAACAAATTATCTTATAACACAGCGCACAAACAGGGTCAGGGAAATGGGCCTTGGATCAGATCATGACTATGTTAACCCGAGAAAGGTGAGGATGGAGCTCGACTATGCAAATACAATATTCAACAGGGGCGGGTTTCATATACTGAAAGTAACCCACCGCCCCATTGAAACAAATGCCAACGAAATAATCTCTATCCTTGACGAGCACTTTGGACATGATAAGATACGCGTGTCACCCTGATATTTTAATACAATAACTTTCCCCTCCTTGAATTTTCTTTGAAAATTTAAGGAGGGGTGCTCTTATCCGAGTATGCTTAATAGCATGCGAGGATCAAGGGCGGGGTGGTTTAGGTTAATATTACCTCCACTCCGGGAACCTCCCTGGCGTGGTTGGTGCGCCCAGCTCATCCAGCTTCCCGTCAAAAGCTTCAAACTCATTTACAAGGGCCTTGATCTTAGCATATACAGGCTCGAATTCTTCAACTGCTATCTCGTAGCTTTTTCTTGCTGTTCCTGTTATGTTGGATGTTGATCCTGAAACACTGTAAACGGCCGTTCTTACGCGGCTGCGCAGTGAAGATACAGGATCAAGGTCAAGCCTGCTGTAGTCGCGGTCACCATTTAGGGCTGCTTCCTGTTCTTCAAGTTTTTTCTCAAGGTCCAGTATCTCGTTCATAAGGTCTATTGCCTGCTGTCCGCTGAAAGCTTTTGTGGCTGCTTTGTAAGGAGCTATCTTCCCGCTCATCTCGCTCAGTGCTGATGATGCTGCCCTTACTGCATTATCAAGCTTCAGTCCCTTAAGTTTGAAATCGCGCATCGCATCCCTGTTCATGGCCGGTATTGTCCGGTTATTGAGCTCAAGCACCGAAAGCTCAGCCGGACCTGCCAGTTCGCTGATCTGCCCTTTGGTATTCTGCGACATGCTGACATAATATTTGCCAGGCAGAACAAATACATTCGATGATGGCAATCCGTCTGTAGCTGATGCCTGGTTTTCCCTGACAGAAAGATCGGCAGGATACATAAGATCCCAAATAATCTTATTCAGACCTTTCCTGACCGGACTCCTGAGTTCCCTTATAAAATTACCATCTTCATCAGTAATTGTAAATATAAGATAGGAGGGCAGTTCATCCTGTTCAGCCTTTAACTCTTCGAGTGTAGGGTAGGGAATATCTTTCTTCTCCTTGAAGGCTTCTGCTTCCCTTTTCTCCCTTTCTTTTTCCAGTGTGATAACACCTTCTTTTACCCAATATGTCAAAATAGCTCCCCTTTCAGGATTTGGGGCACTGAAATAATCTTCTCCCTGGAATCCTTTCTCCTTGCTTCCCAGTCCACCAAGGGGCCTCCATGTATTAAAGATAAGGGCCTCTTTTACTGGGAAAATATGTGCGGGTTTTTCAATTGTTTCTGCACTGATATCCCTCATTGGAGCATAGTTGTCAAGTACGTAAAATCCCCTGCCAAAGCTGGCCAGGACCAGGTCGTTTTCCCTTTCCTGTATGGCCATATCCCTTATATTTATAGTTGGGATACCGGCTTTTAGCTGCTTCCAGTTCTTACCCCCGTCGAAGCTCGCAAACACACCGTATTCCGTTCCTGCAAAGAGGAGATCCTTATCAACGTGGTCCTGTTCAAGGGCATATACGGCTCCTTCAGGCAAATTCCCACTTATATTTGTCCATGTTCTGCCCTTATCATCACTTCGGCAAACATAAGGAGTAAAATCACCGCTCTTATGATTATTGAATGCGGCAAAAACAACGTTTTCATCATGCTTTGAAGCAATAAGGTCATAAACATATGTGTATTCAGGTACTCCCGGGAACCGGTTTATTTTGAACCAGGTTTCCCCACCGTCGTCTGTTACACTTATCTGGCCATCATCAGTGCCGGCATAGATAAGACCTTCCTTTATTCTTGACTCATCAATGGAAACGATGGCCCCGTACCTTGATGTTGAACCATTCTTTGCCACTGCATCCATGGGCCATACCTGGCCCATTACAGGCCATTTGTTACGGTCGATATTCCTGTCGAGATCATCACTTATCACTTCCCATGAGTCGCCACGGTCGGAGCTCCTGAAAAGCTTATTAGATCCAAAATACAGTGTTTTATGGTTATTCGGGCTGATCATCAGGGGAGAATCCCAGTTAAAATTATACTCTTTTTCTCCCTTACCGGGTTGCGGTACAATATCAACCGCTTCACCGCTTTGCTTGTCGAACCTTACCAGGTTGCCATACTGTGATTGTGCATAAACGATATTCGGGTCTTCAGGGTCAGGAACCGATTCAAAACCGTCACCTGTAACCGTCACTATCCAGTCTGAAGATACTATACCATGGTCGCTGAGTGTCTGCGACGGACCAACCATTGAATAGTTATCCTGTGTGCCACCCATTATATTATAAAAGGGAAAATCATTATCCACGCTCACTTTATAGAATTGTGTAACCGGAAGATTGGTAAAGAACCTCCAGTTCTCACCACGGTCGGACGATTCGTATAAGCCACCGTCACTGCCTTCCATTACGTGAAGTGGATCATCAGGGTCTATCCACAGGCAGTGGTTATCCCAGTGCTTGCTCTTTTCTCCTCTCTGGGTGAATGTTTTTCCACCGTCGGTAGTCACCTGTGTGAATGCATCCATAAGATACACCCTGTTTTCATCCACAGGATCTGCAATTACTTCCTGGTAATAATTTCCGCTGGTTGATGTGCTGCTCATTTTTTCCCAGGAGGCGCCCCTGTTTGTTGAACGGTAAAAACCTCCCTGCCTGTCCTTGGCTTCAACAACAGCGTATAATATCTCCGGGTTGGCAGGTGAAATGTCCATGCCTATTCTGCCCTTATCGCCACCGGGCAGACCTTTATTTATTTCTTTCCATGTTTTACCAGCGTCGGCTGACTTATATATCCCCGATTCAGGACCACCGCCGAGGTATGTCCATTGCCTTCTTCTTCTCTGGTGGGCTGTGGCGTAAAGCACATCAGGATCGCGCGGATCCATATGTATCTCGTTGAAACCTGTATGTTCACTAACCTCCAGGATTTTTTCCCATGTTTCCCCGCCATCAGTTGTTTTGTATATACCACGGTCGCCACCGGCGCTCCACACCGGACCGTATGCAGCAACATATACCACGTTAGTATTGCGGGGGTCAATGGCTATCATACCGATATGTTCTGATTTCTCCAGCCCTAATTTTTCCCAGCTGCTGCCACCATCGATTGATTTATAGAGGCCGTCGCCATATGACACTGATCTCTGGTTATTGTTCTCTCCTGTCCCCACCCATATAACGTTATGGTTACAGGGATCCATTGCCAGGCAGCCAATTGAAAATGAGCCCTGGTCATCGAATATTGGTTCGAAGGTCACTCCCCCGTTTGTTGTTTTCCATACACCTCCGGCAGATGCCGCAACATAAAATTCAGAATGATCGTCAGGGTTAACGGCCAGGTCGGACAACCTGCCCGAGGTCAGTGCCGGGCCTATGCTTCTCAGTTTAAAAACATTAAGTGATACATCCGCAAGCGGGTCAGATGCATCCTCTTTATCTGTCTTACGCTGAGCCTGCATATCAGGTATGATCATCATCACTGCCACCAGGCCGATGATTATTTTCACGGTAAAGCTTTTCATAGAATTAGATTTTTAGTTTTGGAACACTAAGATAAAGAAAGTTTCCAAAAGCTCCCCCTTTTAACCGGAGCGAACCGACCGAAGGGAGCTCATGACCGGAGGGAATAACATTGCGGAGCTCGGCGACCGAAGGAAGCCAACGGGGTTAGGGGGATGTCAGGGCAGGGAGCATGGGGCATGGAGCAGGGATTAAAGGGAGTTGAGGGGGTTGAGAAGGTTGAGAAGGTTGAGAATGGTTGAGTTATAATTTTCCCATCCTACGTCCACCATAGCCCCGAGAATTCGGGGCGAAGGCGAGCTATGTGCAGGTTAAATGCCTTAGCACGAAGGTTGATTAAACGTTTCAATAATCACTTTCCTCTGGGCAACCCAGCCCTTTGAATCGGAAACCATAAGTATATAAACACCCGTGGTAATATCCGAGACATCCAGTGTTAGGTTGCCTCTTAATATGGTTTCCATTATTTTCCTGCCATTCATGTCCAGCAGGACCACTGACAGATCAGGCGGTGAATCAGCAGACAACCTGAGGTATTGGCTTGCAGGATTTGGATATACCCTGATATTGTAAAGATCATGAATGTTGGTTATGTACGGCATGAAATCATCTATGCCTGTGAACGGTTCCGTAGTGACGGTATCCATATCGGTGATATATATCTGGTCAAACAGCAGGTGAGCCAGGCCAAGATCATGTTCCTCGGGAACAATTTCCAGCCTGTCAATATCCGACCAGTCAAATTCACCACGAGGGTCGTACCATTCATTATACCAGGCTCCTTTCTCCGTCATATTTTTTAACGGGATATGCAGGTGATGCCATTGATTATCGAAACTTACCATGCTGTTATTTACAGTGATCCCCATTCTCCAGGGAAGGTCATCGGGACTATCGGTCTTGGTATCGAGGAAACGTACATCGAAAGATATTTGTGGAGAGTTACCCCTTACCACAAAATCCAAGGCATAATCTTCATCAACCAGGCGTGACAGGTCCCTGTCGGGTTGGAAATCAAGGACAATGGCCTGGTACTGGCTGGCCCCTGTCCAGTGGATGCAGTATTTACCGTTGTTTGGATACAGGCTGTAAAAGTAATCAAGTGTTCCATCGGTGTAGGAAGCTTCATTGACGAAGGAGGACAGGTAATCGTCATATATGACAAGGCCCGTTGAGTCAGGTCTCGGCACATATTCTGTCTGCTCGGGTATATTCAGGCCCAGGGCTTCAAGCAGCGGGATATTCAGGTCATGTTCAAACAGGCCGTTGCTGTTTTCCTCGAACAGGCCGAAGCCACCATGGTAGTCCCACATGGTCCATGCTAAATCCATGGCATCAAGGTAATGCGCAACGGTGTCGTACCATCTGACCCGGTCTGTCTCATCACTTGTAAGCTGGTACACTCCGAATTCGCCACAAAAGATAGGTACCTGTCTCTGATCCCTGAACTGGACGGCTATGTCTATCAGCTCCCTTACTCTGGAGGCTGTCCCATCAGTGGGGTAATTAGCGTAAAGGCCTTCCACCCAGGTGCCTTCAAAAAGGGGAGGCATTGAAGGCATTGTAGCTTCATCATAAGGGAAGGGAATATGTTCTATATCAACCATTGACGGTGTGTTCCATGAAGCCCCCTGGTGCGTAAAAAGAAAAGGGTCATAGAAATGGAATGTATATATCAGTTTATCATCATCGTAGGCAGGCATGGCGGCCAGGTTGTTATAACTGTTCCAACCGGCAGGTCCGACTACTATATAATGAGTGTTATCATGTTCCCTTATGGTTTCTATCACACTTTGTTGTATGTTATTCCACAGTTCATCAGCAATACCGTGAGGCTCATTCAGCACTTCGTAATAAATATATTCTGACCGGTCAGCAAATTCTGCTGCCATCTGTTCCCATACTTTGTTTAATATGGTTCCTACTCCGGGATCGGTATCTTCAGAAGGGCTGAAAGTATGGTTATCCAGGATAAGGTGTATCTGTAATTCTTCCGCCCAGTCCGCCACCTCAAGAAGGTTTTCAATAAATATATCATCAAGAATATAATCAGGTGCGCCATCCGTCATATAATGCAGGTTTATAGGCAGGCGTATTACATCGAAACCAAGACTCTGAATATTGATAAAGTCCTGCTTTGAATATTTTTTGTAATGCACTTTTCTGGCACTGCCGGCCTGGTACCAGCCGGTAAGGTTTACCCCTTTGGAAAAAGGGGTCTCCTTGCAAAAGGGGGTCTCCTGTGCACGTGCACCGCCCATGATCATTATAAATACCAGCATCCAGAAAAGTCTTTTCAACAGGAAATTAATCATAATAATATTTTGTGATTTTGCAACACTAAGATAGATAAAGTTTCCAAAGGCTCCCCCTTTTAACCGGAGCGAACCGACCGAAGGGAGCTCATGACCGGAGGGAATAACATTGCGGAGCTCGGCGACCGAAGGAAGCCAACGGGGTTAGGGGGATGTAAAAGCAGGGAGCATGGGGCATGGAGCAAGGATGATGCGTTTGAATTAAGAACACCGAATATCGAATTATGATTTAAGAATTTAAAAAATCTGCATTCGAAATTCTTCATTCGATATTCTACATTCAAACCTGCATTTACTATTCATATTATGAAAATCAATGCAGTCACTTTATTAACTTAAGGGCTTCCTCCATATACAGATCCCTTCCCTTCATAAAATCATCATATGTTTCTTCAATGAATATATCAGGCATGATAGGTTGTGTTTTATCCATTTCAACAGCTGTGGAGTAGTTACTGTTTCCGTAATACACCATTATACCTGAGTTATCCAGGGTGGTATGCTGGACATTGGTGCACCTGTAATTCCCGGCGCTGGGTGTGCCTATTATGGTGGCCAGTTTATGGTATTTAATGTGAGAGCAGAAATGTCCGTTGGTTGAAAAGCATCGGTTATCCATAAAAACAATAAGATTGCCCCTGAAGTTGTTTTCAGCCATGGGAACCGGATTAAGGAGGGATTCATACCTGTGTGCTTCTTTGAAATATGGCAGTGGTTCGTGCTCAAGGTAAGAAAAGAGGGCTGCGGCACAGTATGGATCCCCTCCGTCATTTCCGCGAAGATCAATTATAAGGTTTTTTGTATTATGTTTTTTTATTTCCCTGAAGCAACTGTCAATGAAGTTGTTAAAATAATCCCTTTCATCGTAATAGATAAAGGTATTGATTGTCAGGAGAGCATTCTTCTCATCATCAATAAATTCCATTTTTAATTCGGGTGTATCAAAATTACTGAAGACAATATCCCTGACTTCTTTTTCAGTAGCCGGTTCCAGTGTTTTGGTTATTTTCTTTTTTCCCCCCGGCAGGCTGTATGTTACCGTATATTCATCAGGGAACCCGAATCTGCGCACATAGATCATAGGAAACCTTCTGGCTACCATAACTATTTTACCGTGTATTCGCATTCCTTCGGAATAATAGTTATCTATCATTTCGTCTGTGATGTTTTTTACTGGCACATTATTGACTTCATGAATAATACTTCCCCGGGGTAACTGTTCTGATTCAGTGTATGAACCATCTGCTACTATTATATCTTCAACAAATTTTATCTGGACCGGAAAAAATTTATCATTACCTGATCTCCAGTATTCACCGGGCATCCAGATATTGGTATGACCATTTCCAATTGCGGCAATTATGGGAGTCATGAGTTTAAAGAACCCGTTCATGGGCAGCGAGTCGGTAATTCTTGCATACTGATTGTCAAAGAGCCTGTCCATTTCCTCTTCGGGAGTATAATCATACAGGTTAACCTGGTTTTCTTCGATTATCTTGCGAAACTGAAAAAAATCTGCCTGCATTTCATCAGGGCTGAGAATACGAATATTTGTCTGTGCTGAAATGGTAAGACTTATTAATCCGGCACTAAGAATTATGGTCAGGGTTTTCATGTATATGGCTTTTCCTGGAATGATATAAAAGGAGCAACAATTTACACATAAATTAATTTGTTTTCAATTTATTATTCGACCGCGCTGCGGTCGTAGGTATGGGGGTGTCCTGGCTTTACAATTATTTGACGCCTACGGCGTCAGGATTTCGTAAGAGTACATAAATGTCGACCCCTTTATAGGGGTCATATAATTGCAGACAGTACCTGAGAGTTAACCAACGACCCCGTAGGGGTCATATAATTGTAGACAGTACATTAAAAAATAACAAACGACCCCAGCGGGGTCGTATATTATATGGGGAATTATAAATCATATTAAATTTGAATACGATGCAAATTTCCATTATTTTTGCCGCACAAATTCCGGCCCCATTTTATCCGCCAAAGCCTTGGCGAAGGCGGAAGTTCAAGGGATTGATGACTTGTATGAATAAAATGGAGCATAAGTAGTTGGCCCCATAGTTCAAGGGATAGAACAGAAGTTTCCTAAACTTCAGATTCAGGTTCGAGTCCTGGTGGGGCTACAAAACAAAACTAATATAGCCTTGATATATAGATATATCGGAGCTATTTTATTACTTCTCACTGGCATATGACTGGCAATAATCAAATTTTCATCCTATTTCATCCTATTTTCCCATATTGCTGATATACAAATAGTTATAATAAGTTGATATATTACAAAATGCCGTATAATGCTGTTATTAAGCGTTTTAAGGCACTTTTATGTATTTTGATAGTATACCATTACCCAGGTATAGATAATGGCTTAGAATGGCTGTAAATGGCTTTATATCAGGGATATAGGTGTTTGACTTAAACAGGTCATATTGATATACAATATTTTATATGAGGTGGGCGTAAATTTGTACTAAGAATTATGATTCAAGATTACAAGTATCTTAGGTAACGTATGTAGGCATTTCGTTCCATACTTTACCTTCAAGATATCTACCAGCTTTCTTTTTATTCTTACCGCCCCATTGCTTGAAGAAAAAAGGAACTGCTTGATGCTTGCATTGGTTCTTAATATTAATTACCCAATTTTCCTCCATAGGTCTAGCTCTTGGTCCAGATTCGCCACCTACGATAACCCAATCAATATTCGATAAATCCAAATTGCTAAGATCACTTAATAATGGTTCGAATGAGATAAACTTTACTAAAGCTTGTATATTTCTGAGATGATCAATTCTGGAAAGATAATCTTTATGTTCAACTGTTACTCCCATCCAAATATTCCTTGACCATTTTAAATGTGGACTTAATTCATTTAATCTTCTTGCTCTTTTAGTAAGAATTTGAAACGTGTGCCTTGGATTATTATTCATGCTTTTAAATACATCTTTAATAAATTCTAGAGGTATATCTTCATGAAAAAGATCGCTCATAGAATTTACAAATACAGTCCTTGGATTCTTCCATTTATATGGCTGATGTATAATATCAGGATGAAGCGTTAATTTAAAACCGTTTGCATATTTGTCAACTCCCATTACTTGCAGTCTATTCGCCATTCTTTCAGCATAGCAGTTTTCGCACCCTGAAGATACTTTTGTGCAACCAGTAGTGGGATTCCAGGTTATTTCAGTCCATTCTATTTTACTTATAGACATTTATTTAGAGTTAATGATATCTGAGGCAATTTTAAACCCAGTCTTATTATTTGATGCAAATATAAAATGAAATATAGGGCAATTTCTTGAATTTCTCAATATTAGTGGTTTTTCTGTAACATAGTCCCAGACAGATTTGAGTTGATTTATATATATATCAGCGATTTTTTGTATTGGATCTTTGACTTTGTATATGGATTCAAACTTTCCAAATAGAGACGTTCTACTAACAACGGTATAAAAGATATCTTCAATTTCATTACTGGGCAATCCAAAAAACTTTTCCAGTTTGTCAATTCGTTTAAGCTTCTTTTTCTTATCTAAAAGTCTGTTAATAGCCACACCTGTTGGAACTAAAATCCATATATCTGTACGTGTGTTTTTGAATTGTTCAATTGAATCCCAATTAATTTGCATCCCGAAAGGATCTAATAAGATTAAAGACGCAAAATTCTTTTTCTTATTCATTGCATCGGAGAGTAATTTTAATTGGTTATTGCAGTCATCATTTCTAATTTCTACCCTTGGTTCAAAATCTTTTGGCAGATTAGCTTTTATCCTAATTAATTTTTTAATGTACTTCTTATTAGTATCTACAAAATAATAATAATCAAATTGATGCTCCTTTGGTAAGTTTAGGACTCTACTAACAGATCCTTGATATATACCATAATCGTGAGTCTCAAAGAATCCTTTTGGTCTATCATTGCTTTTTTCTTTTTCTATATCTATTTCACCATAGCCAGCAAAGCCATCAAAGTAAATAGTTTTCCATCCATATCGGTTTTTAACATTATTTAAAATCGTTGTATATGCTTTAACATAATTAATGAATGCATTGAGTTTTCTATTTGTCCATGAGCCACCAAAGCCTTTAATGATGTATTTCATAACTTGGGAATCTTAATAAGGCTTATTTTTCCCGGTTTACTTTTAACATAAATTCCAGGATTTAGGATTGCAGGTACTAATTTACGAAAACTTTATTGAATTGCTTCTCCAAAATCCCTACTAGGTAACTTGGGACCAAGTTATTGCACTATTAATTGCAAAATAATTCTTAACTTAGTGATGCTCGATGCATTCTTCCCATGAACTACTTCAGACAGTAGATTCTAGTATTGCAGACATTGACTTGATGCATTGAGTGTAAGCGGGAACTTACAATGTAGGAAAAATGGCAAATAAGGATGTTGCAAAATTAGCAAATAAGAATGTCCCTTTTTCCAATTTAAACATACAAAAAAATCAAAGAACAATAACTCAATTAAA
>Ga0307438_1001030_pt1 | contig 18772 bp, 16 predicted proteins | sample SalMarWE160110MG_FD_202144 | JGI IMG/M metagenome (GOLD analysis project Ga0307438, IMG submission 202144) | Salt marsh sediment microbial communities from the Plum Island Ecosystem LTER, Massachusetts, United States - WE1603-110 | ecosystem: Environmental > Aquatic > Marine > Intertidal zone >... | reverse complement strand
CTGCGGTTCAAATGCACAATATCAGAAACAGATTAGCCCGAAAATCGGCTTAATTAAACAGAGGGGGTTGACATAGTAATTCTAAATCCCAAATCCAAAATCCTAAAAGTTTACCACAGAGAGCACTGAGGAAAAGGAAAAAACACAGAGAACACGGAGCCACAGAGAGAAAAAAGTATATTTTGTTGTTTTACTAAATCCCAACTGATGAATATCAGCGCATATCTGACACATTCTAAGTGCCTTAGAAGTATCAGCGCATACCTGACACTTTTGGTTAATGTCTATTGATTTTATACTTATAACTCCTAATAATATTATTATCGTAATATAGTTTAAGTGTCCCTGATCTTGTAAATATAGTTCCTTTGACATATTCGTTAACTAAATTTTTATCTACCAAAAAGGATTCGGTAAAGAACTTAACATTTCCTTTTTTATCCGTAAGTCTAATAAAAGAGACTCTACCATCTTTAAACGGTAAATTATGCTTATTCGCGATTAGATCCTCAGGCAGAGTATTTTTCTTAATAGGACTATGTACAATCGAAGGAGTCTTGCCTTTTAGCTTACCATAACAATGATTATTATTATGAAAACACTCAAATACTTTGGATTCTCTTCTTAAATGGTCGAAATCATTAAAGAACTGGATTCTGAAAAACATCTTATCATAAACATCGTTAAATCGTTCAATTACTCCTTGTCTCCAGGGTTAGGCCTCCGGCACAAATATAATCTCAACTCCAAGGTTTAAACATAACTTGATAATATCTCCAAACGTCCTGGGATGACGATTTGACCCTTTGAATACTATTTCGTTATCAACCTGTAGATATTTTGGAATACCCGTCCCTTGCCATGCGTATATGAGAAATTCTGTTGCGAATAAAGCCTTCTTACTCTTATAAGGTTTTATTTCAACAAAATTGCTGAAAACATCTATGAGATTAATATGTATGGGGTCAAATCTAGACATTGGACAATTTCCTAGTTATATTTCGTTCCAATTTTCCGAAAGCTTTTCTTATATCCTCATCCTCTTTCATATTTTTCTTTAGTCTTATTCGTAGTTTACTTACTGCTGAATAATCTATATTTCCCAGTATTTTGCCTATTTCTTTTTGTTTTAATCCGCTATATTTATATAAGAGTTCGCTTACGATTCCTCTTTTTATTCCATTGCCCTGTTTGATTGAAAATTCTTCTTTTTTGATGTTAAAATATTTAGCTGCTTCATTTATCAAATCTTCAGGTTTAATTGTTCCGGATTTTAATTCTCGATACATTGGTTGTTCTCTACTTGAACCGTATTCTAAGTGTTCTTTTTTTATTTTCTTTAAGAATTTATCTCCTCCTAATATTCCTCCATTTCTTATTTCTTTAAACGGATCTTTTATTTCTTTATCAAGTCCTTCTATTATAAATTTATAATAACTTGCTCTGCTTCCGGTCATTGATATAATAAGATCATAATTAATAAATTTCTCTATTTTCTTCTTACTTATATATCCGGGTAGACTACTCCATTTATAATTTTCCAAAAGATTTACTTTTTCATCTAAACTTGCTGTTCTTAAACTATGAACTCTTACTACATTCAAATGTAAGTATCTGGATACTTCTAAAAGGTAATTATCTACATCAATCAAGAAAGATTTATATCTTCCCTGATATAAATGACCGCTTCTGTTATGTCTATAATTATAATAACCTGTATAACATACATTGAAATGTCTCATGAATTCCGAAAGGTTACCTAAAGGAGTTTGTACCAGCAAATGAAAATGATTAGTCATTAATACATAAGAATATAAATTAACCTGATAAACATCTAATGAATTCTCTAACAGTTTTAAAAACTTCTCCTTGTCCTTATCATCACCAAAAATCCTCTTTCTGTCGTTTCCCCTGCATGTCAAATGATAATAAGCACCGGGATATTGTATCCGTAATGGCCTTGCCATGTAATAACTTTAATCTGATGAATTAAATTGTCAAGTGTTGAGATTTGACCCCAAATACACATTAATCTGATGAATTAAATTGTCAAGTGTTGAGATTTGACCCCAGATACCTAACAGTTTAGACGAAAATGTTAAGCTATATCTTCTTTTGGAATGTTAGGAATAGATGCTTTCCTGCTTAAAACTAAAAGAGTAACGATTGCTCCATAATAGATATAAAAAATATAACCGGTTAAAATATAAAAATAAAAGATAATTATTAATAATCCATTAACGGAAGTATATAAAGAACGAATAAAAGCAATCCATCTAAATATCCTTTTGCCTTTGTAAATATAATAAGCACAAACAAAATCAATCAAAGCGAAACCATAAATTGTTAACTCATTCCTTAATATTCCAAACCGGTAAAAGAAAGGAACTCTTACGTAAAAAATACCGCTTGTTGCCCCAAATAAAAGTTCTACAAGTATAGAATTTCTAGGAACCCCAAAAAAACGTATTATTATATTTGAAAAAAGAATAAATAATCCGCTTATCATAAGAAGGAATACCGTTTTTTTTAGTAGCTTTTCATTCTGCATATCTTCCGGAATTTCCCTTCCCCCTTTTTTTCTGTTTTGTGCCTTTTTTCCTAAAACACTTATCACAATTGCCTCCTATAACAATAATTACAACTCATTTTTGTTAAATGCCATTCCGTTACAAATTAAAGTATTTTATAAAAACTTTTGTTCTCCCACGAATTAAAGGTATTTTTTCATTTATCTTCAAACGCCTCCAGATCTATGAAGACCGTATCCTGTTTTGAGAATGGAGGCTTATCCTTATCTTTAAAGCCCAATATTACCTTTAATTTATTGTCATTTACTAACTCCAATGCTTTCACATCATTAAAAAAACCATCACTAACGTATATTATATCCTTTTTTCCATTTTTGTATTCCCTTTCAAGGCCTATTCCTCCTCCGGTAGCTCCTCCATCACCATAATAGGCATTTATTTTATACGGTTTATCAGGTATATTTATACTATCAAGTAATTCTACATGAACCGAACCTACCAAAACAAAGAATATATAGACAAGATAGCACATAGGAATTAGCAAAAGAATTACCCAGATTAATGTAACTTTTTTCCACCTTTTCATATTACATTCTCCTCATTTTTGATTTACCGGTCAGCTGTGAATAACCCATGTTTATCGTGATACATACCGCTCCCATAATATCCCTGTTGATTTCCGCCATACTCTAAACCATAATAATTGATGCCCATGTTTATCCACATTTGATCTCCTGGATCATCACCATATGGTGACCGGAAATTGAAAGGAAAGGTCTGCCATTCTTTTTTAGAACGTTTCTCTCCTATTTGCGCTCTACCAGCCATATACAACAAAACCCACCGAAGGTACCCCGCTGCTTTCCCTACTACTCCATAATGGAAATTCCCAAGGTCTTGCGAGCTCATCTCCTCCCCATAAAAGATAAAAACCGTTTGGTCGTCATTAGCTATACCATATATGGTTTCCTTATTCCTTTTTATATCCCATATTCCGCCTCCCTTAACGAAGCCTTCAAAAGTAGAAGCATCCCTAAGAGCATTTAAGCTCTGCGCAACTGAAGCATGCTCTTCCAGTAAATTGCTAAAGATTATATCTGCATCTATTTTGCCGCCAATCTCGCCAATTTTATTATTGTTTCCATTAGTATGTAAAAAAACTGATGGATCATTAGGGTCTTTTATCTCAATATCGTGTGAAATATAACCACATTCATCAACATAGTATTCAAAGCCATTAGCGTCGAAGAGATTTACCGGATCATTTATACAATAAACATACGGATTTAACTCCTGCGGATTAGCTAGATTTATATTTTGTGATATCAACGTATGCGGGTCAGGGCTCAGGAATCTTCCGATATCCCCGCTGTAGTACCTCGCGCCAAAGTAATGGAATCCTGTAGGATCTTTTTCTTTTGAGGTGAATTCACGGTTGTCGTCATAAGGCCCATCGGACCACTTTAAATTCCCGAATGCTTCGTATTTCTTTTCTTTTACCACTTCTCCATCCTCATCCGTAATCATAATAGGTGAACCGATTCTGTCAAGATGGTAGAAATAGAGAGAACCATCATTTTCGGTTGCAAGGAGGCGTTTTCCCGCGTAGATGTATCTTGTGGGTGGGGTGGAGGGATCATCATCCTCAACCATTATGAGGTTCCCTGCATTATCGTAGAAATAATTATATGACTGGTCAGCTTGCCCCTCCTCTATATCTACATTCATATCACCAACCCATAAACTACCCGTGCTGCCGCTCTCCCTTCTTACTCTTAATTTAATTTTAAATGTGCCGGAAGGAAATTCATCTTCCGGGATATTTCCGGATAATGTTATCCAATTTTCATCAGTGTCTGGTATATTTTGCAAAAACTGAGTACCGAGTTCATTATTATTTTCATTTAGAAAAACCGCTTCAAGTTTACCTCCGCTAAGGTCTTGTGATTTTACCTCACAGGAATATATAAAACCTTCCACTATAGTACCACCACCTCCCAACTCTTCCTGCCTTATTCTCTGGTATCCTTTGTAGTAATACTTGTAATGATTAGTTCCATCACCCGAAATTTCTAAATCGGTAAGTTTGCCTTCTGAATCGTAAGAAAAGTCTACCGTACCATTTACATCAGTTTTTGAGCTGATACATCCGATATCGTTATACTCATATGTATGAAATCCGTCATTTTTTAGCTTATTGGTTTTATTGGTTCCCGAATAATGATAAGTATAAGTATTACTATCAACTTCATCTCTATTTCCAACCGCATCGTAGGTGAAGTCGTGGACAATCTCTTGTTGGAGAACTCCATCTTCATAAATTCCTCTATATTCATCAGTTAGTCTACCAAGTGAATCATAGATATATTCTGAAGTGGTTGCAGTTGGGTTAATGGAAGGATCAAGCTCCTTTAACAATTCTCCTCTGTTATTATATTCAAATTCTCTTTGATAAGGGTTTGAAATATCCTTTACCTCCATCTCCTCCATCCAGTTCCTGGGTTGATATGTAAATGTATCTGTTACCCATCCAGGGAATTGAACACCGCTTAAGAGTCCTGCTGCTGTGGATGAGAGGGTTACCGTTTTATCATTATTAATGATTACCGAGGAAATATTATCAAAGTTATCATAACTATACTCGACTTTATAATCATCCTCATATTGCAGTTTAATTATTCTACCTTTCAAGTCGTAAGAGTATTTAAAATTCTTTTCACCTACACTTACAGTTAACGGGATGACCAATTTTTCGCATAGATTTCCAAATTTATCGTAAAAGTACACTTCACGAACGCTAGCGTTCTCAAACCCTGTAAGTCTACCTTCGGAATAATGCAGGCCCGAAGGTGGATTATAAACTACCCCTCCAATATCATCGTAATTATCATAATAGTAAGATTCTAAGACGTTTGAAACCTCGTATTCCGTTTCCATTTTTATACCCGTTATCCTTAAACCTTTAATACCGTCTGACCAGGTAGGATCGTACTCCGGATGATTTAAACACTCACAGGTATGCTTAAATATCATACCTACAAGATTATCAAAAGGTTTATCAATAGTATTAGAAAAAGATTTCCATGAATTCCAGGCAGGATCACCTTCAATAATAATCAAAGGATAATTCGAAATACCAACTCTTATTTCTTCAGTAGGAGTATACGAAACTAAAAGAAGACTACATGGCACCACATAAGTTAAGTCGAGTATTGTATCGCACATCAATTCGTATTCCACTCTTATCTTGCCGTAATCCGAAAGATCTTTGTTCAGTTCATTCCAGTAGTACGTATTATAACCGGATTGGCCCTTAATCCAATGGGCAGTATTGTCATAGTAAAGTTCAGTAGTTTGGCCTTCTACCAACGTTTCTTCCAAACTACGTCCCTTCTTTACGATCCTGCCTAATTCGTCATATTCATATAAGATTGAATCACCTGAATTTTGCACTGTAAGCTTTATATTGCCATTAGGATAATATTCGAATGTGTTTTTACCCCTATCCGGTCCTTCTCTTCTAACTAAATTTCCCAACCAGTCGTATTCAAATTCGGTTTTCTTCTCTTCGGCATCGATGATTGAATCAAGGTTTCCATTTACATCATAATAATAATCAGTATAATTTCCAAGAGCATCTATAACTTCGATTAAATTACCTGATGCGTCATTTATTAATGTGGTTTGGTAACCCAATTCATCATAAACTTCCGTTGTATCTCCATCATAGAAATACTCGACAATTTCATCATCGGAATCCGAAGGATATTCTATTTCGGTTACCCTATTAAGAACGTCAAATTTCTTCTTTACTGTATCCGCTACTACCGCATCGTTGAACCTCAGTACCGTTTCCTTATTCATACGTCCATTAGGATCGTAAAAATACTCTTTTATTATCTCCTTGCCAGAATAGGATGTTCGTTTACTCCTATTCAGTCGTGCTAATTCATCGTAATAATAGTACGTGACATCAGCATCAAAATTGTTGTAGTAAGACCACGTCCTTGCATACCTTTCAAAATCGTAGTATTGATATTTGTTTAGTAAGTCGCCGCCGCTAATGCTATCTAATGTTAATCTCCCATAGCAGTCATATTCAAAATACCGGGATACATTGTTCTTGTCTGTAACTTTTACAAGATTACCTTTTTTATCAAAATCAAAATCCTCTATTGAACCATCCGGATATTCCAATGTATCCGGAAATACATACGCGGGGCCATAATCGAATTCATAATCATGACCCATATAATCTTTCATTTTTACAAGATTACCGCAGATATCGTAACAATATTCCTCTGAACGAGTTCCATCCATATTTATCCATTCGGTCTTTTTGGTCATATTGCCTCTAATAGTTTTATTTACATCACAGTCAGGATTATGAAAAATTGGATTGGGACTAATATCGACCAAAGAAGAAGGATCATCATATTCATATTTTATCTTTTTAACAAGATTCCCGGAACCATCATACTTTAATGTCGAATCCGCAAGGCCATAAAGACATAAAGAATTATTTTCATAAGCATTGTTACCCTGATAAAGATAACTTATACTTACCTCCCAATTGTCCGAATTTGTCGTATCATTATAATTAGGTAAATTCTCATTTTTCCATTCCTGTTCATATATACCTGAACCAAACTCAAATGTTTCACTAGAGCTTTCACCTTGATATGTTACTTCCCCCAGAAATTTATGCTCCAATATGTTGTCGTATTTATCATAGTCCTCAAATTTATACAATTTTGCTTTTTCTCCACTTTCAAGTGAAGCATTGTTCGGATTATTTTGCACAAACTTATACTTCAACACCGGATGTAAAGGTTTTCTTGACAATACTTCGGGTGCGACATCATCTCCTAGACCCCAATATAATTGCTCTAACTCTGTAATCTCACTGCCTGTCGACTTCACAATCTTATACGGTTTACCGTAAAACGCCTCTTTCTCAACAGGTAAAATTATTGATGGATAAAGAACTAGATAATTATTTTTATCAAAAGCCCACTCGAATACGCTAGGTCTGTCTGATACTTCAAGATATTTATCTATATAAGCCGAATCCACAAAGAAGTATTTTATGCTTTCGTTATCTGGATAAACGACTGTACAATTCCTATAAATTGAATAATATGTCGGTGTAGGGTACTCGCCAGGCCAATACCAGTTGCATGGCCCACATGCTGCAAGGCCGGTACACTTAGCCCCTACAGAATTTTCCGATAATGAGTAAGGGGAGCCAGGTCCATATAGATAATGGTACGTACCAATAGTCCCACCTTCACCCGGAAAATATATCGTTTTTTGAGATATTCGTCTATATTGAGTTTTCGTATATCCGAGAGGATCTTGCATTGAATCCATGCGCTCGTACGCATAGCTTACATTTTCAAACAAATAGTGATATTCAGCTCCATCGGGTCTCGTAAACTTTGTGAGTTCCCCACCCGTAGAACCAGAGCTATACTCGAATTTATAAGAAGGTTTAATCTTCTGTCCATTTTTTAAGAAATCTATTGAATCTAGAAGCACAGAGGCATGTCCATACCAGAATTCCATTACATCTTCAAGCCATTCCTGATGATAATAAAACTTTACTGTAAACTGTTCTCCATTAACTCTTTTCATTACCGAGTCTACCACATAAAATTGCCAGGCGCAGTAATTGCCTGGGAGTTCTGGTATATCTGCATCAGGAGGGATATACGGTATTATGCATTTCCTGAATATATAACATGTATCAGTAGGAGTGCATATTTTGGCCGGTATTCTACGTGCCGGAGGTGTATCCCAATTGTACCTGGGGTCACGCCCCTCACCTTCATTTAACTCTGGACTCCACTCAACCTCTACCAAATTGCCATTCCGGTCTTCTATCTTATTCAATAGAAACAAATTCCTACCATATTGAGGATGACTTCCGACCTCAGGATAATCGAGAGGTCCAACGTTAAATGTATAAGTCCAACCCGGAGTATTAAGAACCGGATAGTAAGAACTATAACCAAAAAGACAGTCCGGTTTCCCTATAACATGCCAACTTCCATCATCAGGTTCAGAACGAAATTCAGTTAAACTATAGTAATTATCACTAATATTAATAAACCCCCTTCGAATAGCGGTTTCGCTATCATAACAAGAAAGTCTCGATGGATGACTAATCGATGCCTCTCCCGGCATTATGTTCCACCCCAACCCACAATTACCCATATCCGAAGATACAATATTACCATTAGGTTCTAAAGGCTCAACGACGGAAGGAAATCCATAAGGGCGCCCGTTTTGATCACCATCATTGTCAAAGTCTATTTCCGGAAGAGATAAAGGAGAACCTTTGTAGGTAAGATATAAATCGTAGTCCTCACCACCACGTATAGGTAGACTCAAAAGTTTTATTTTCAACTCAAGAGTTCCACTAGCTATATTCACTTGTTCTTCGGGAGTGTTAGTTGAAATAGAATGCTTGTTAAAGCCTACAGAATAAGTATCCATACCCCAAGTATATTCAAGCTCATTTTCCCCTTCACTTGTGGTAGCGGAAGTTGTTTTAACCTCCAATGAATCGGAATCGCCAAGGGGTTTTACCTCGGAAAGCCCGGTACTATTAATTAAAAATATTATCATTAATAAACTCATTTTATGCCTCCCTTCCTGGTAAATAAAATATCAAAATTTAAAAAGCAAAGCCCATACCACTATAAAAAGGGAGTTGTGGGTGTGGCTCTGCGTTCTCTGCGTCTTTGCGGTGAATCTTTCGTGTGATTCGTTGTTTTTTTTCTTTGATTTGTCATTTTCCATTTTGATATTTAATCTTTACATTACTTCTCTTACTTCTCCAACTTCGATATTTTTTCTTTTAACTCTGCTATTTCTTTATTCTGCTCAATAACATATAAAGTCAATTCTTCGACTTTTTCGAGAAGTTTTGCCTGCATTTCTCCTAATTTTAAACCCTCTTCTACTGCTTCTCTACTGGTAGGAATACCAGGCAGGCTCTTTTCTTTTTTAATATGTTTTTCGAGTTTATTAAGTGACATTAATTTGTAATTATCTTCGAAAACGAAATCAGGAAGAATGTCTACCTGAACTTCAATTTCCTTTGCTGTGATTGTTCCGTTGACAGTTAGTGCCGATTGGGGAGTTGTTACTCCGATACATACTTGACCTGTATTGAAATAAATATCGTCTCCGTTTTGTGACCACTGCAATGGTATAGACTGCCAGCTTCCTGTACCATTACTATCAGAAGTTAATACATAACTGTCTACTGCGCCTGTAGGCAATTTAAACCCATTCATCTTCACTACACCTGCTACATCTAATTTTTCTTCCGGCATCATTACCCCAATACCTAAATTCCCTGAAAAATATTGATAGGCTGGTTTGAGTAACATAGAAGTTTTCCATGTACTTCCATCGAATCCCTGCACCACGAATGTCGCTCTATCATGATGTTTGGTAAAGGGGAATCGTCGTTTGGGATGTCTGGATCGAATGCGGCCTACCACATCCAAAGCACAAATAGGCTTCGTCGTACCGATGCCGGTCCTTACTGTCGTAGGATCAACAAAAAACTTCTCTGCTCCCGATTCCCATGATACTTCTGATTTATCAGTTCCTGATTGCCCATAAACAACTGCACTAATTACAAATAATGCTAAACCTATTAAATTTAACTTTCTCATAACCCCTCCTTTGTTTTATTGTTATAACTAATTTTTTAGCTGTAAAATCTAAATTTAATTTGCCAACAACAATTTTTACGATAATTTCAGTATAGCTTCTAATAATCAGTGTAGGAAAAAACGGATTTTTGTCAAGGGTGTTTTTAGCCACGAAGACACTAAGACACAAAGATAATAGGACGCGGATAAACGCAGATTTACTCAGATTTTTTATTTTGCCAATTCTGTTATCCTGTCAATATATTTTTGGTCTATGTTGGGTTCGACAAAAAATTAATACTTTTGATCCTTTTTTAATCTGCGTCCAATTATTTAGTTGGGAGGGGATACCTTGACAAATGATTCCAATATCACTATCATAATGGCATTATGAAACGTTTAATTTTTCTTATTTGTTTATTGGTTTTCTTTTTAAATGCTAAGGCGCAAGAAGAAGAAAAGAAAATATCTGTATCATTCGAAGATCTTCCTGCCCAACAAGCAGTCCAACTGTTAAATCAGAAATACGGATTAAACGTTGTACTTAGGTCAGATGTACAGGGTAGCGTGACTCTTTTTCTTTCGAACGTTACCGTAGAGCAACTTTTGGCTACTTTAGCACAAAGTCTTGGATGTTCTGTTAACAAGGAAGATAATGTATATTACCTTACAAGAGGCAAAACATCAAAATTAGATGTTATTGTAGAAAACGGTTTATTGAGTATTGATTGCGATGATGTAGAAATCGACCGCCTAATAAGAGAAATCTCCAAACAAAGCGGTTTAACAATTATTGCCGGGGAAAAAGTAAGAGATACAAAAATTTCCGGGTATCTCAAGGCTGTCCCTATCAATAAGGGGTTGAAAGCATTTCTTACTTCGAAAGGTTTTGAAGTTATGGAAGGAGACGGAATCATCGAAGTTTCAAAGATAGAAGAAAGGGGTAGAGAAAGAAGCAGTAGAAGAAGGTCTTCCTCTAAAATAAGAGTAAAGCGTGATACTCTCATTTCTATGGATGTAAAGGATATGGAACTGGAAAAATTTATCGATGATCTATCCGGGCAAACAGGAATGAATATCGTAACTTACGGTGAACTTACAGGTAAGATATCGGCAACCGTAGAAGATCAACCTTTAAGCAGGACTCTTGACCTCGTTCTTAGTGGAACAAATTTCGGATATAGAAAGATTGGTGACGTTTTTGTGGTAGGAAAAATCGAAGGAAAAGCACCGGGAGAGGGTATAGTATCCGCGATTACACTACTTCCACTGAAATATCTTAAGGCTGACGACGCGTTCAAATTGTTGCCTTCTACCATTTCCCCCTCAAATATAAAAGTGGTGGAAGAACACAATGCTTTTCTTTGCTCAGCGGTACCTGAGCAGTTAAGGCAAATTTTAGAATTCTTAGAAGAAGTCGACATTCCCGCGAAAAGGGTAAAAATGAGAGCGATTGTTCTATCGGTTTCAAGAAAAAAACTCTCCGAACTGGGTATAAACGCCGGCGAAAACATAACCGATGCGTCGTCGGGAAGTTCGGAAGGAACTGGCTCCGAGGGATTCAAAGCGACTTTTAACAAAGATGATATAGATGATATTCTCGAATATATTTCCTCCTCACTTAATCTAGGAACTTCCGTGGAAATTCCCGCGGGATTCATGATAATGATTAATTCTTTGGAGCAAAGGGGAATAGCAAAAGTTCATGCTGAGCCGAGTATCGTAACAATAAGCGGTCAAAAAGCGAGTATTAATGTAGGATGGCAAGGCTATTATAGAACCAGGATCGGTACTGCAGAAAATCCTTTGATCCAGGTTCACTCAGTTGAGGCAGGTGTTAAACTGGTAATAACTCCCTGGGTGGGAAAAGAAAACGACGTAACTGCCGATGTAGAAGTGGAAGTCTCATCACTTAAAGGGATAAGCGCGGACGGGTTGCCTGAGCTTTCTAAACGTTCCATTCAAACTACATTGAAATTACAGGAGGGAGAAACGGCAATAATAGGCGGCCTAATACAAAAAACTGAAACTGTCAACAAAAATAAGATTCCCATTCTTGGAGATATTCCTTTGATAGGAGATTTTTTGTTTTCCAGTCAATCCATTAATGTTGACGAGACAGAGCTTATTATATATTTAACACCTGAAATTATACCTTGGAATAAAGTGGAATGAAAAAAATTCTCTTGTCTGTAGTATTTTTTATCATTAGTTGCATTCCTAAACCTTTTGCTGTGCCGCAGCAAGAAGGGGAAACAAAAAAAGTTTACTTTGAAGAAATCGAAGGAAGATACGGTCAACTCGTAGATAAAACACAATTTTACGTTTTCAGGGACTCAAAAGGATGGATTGTGCCTGTCGAAGACTCATTGGAGGCAGAATATTACGTTAGTTTCGCTATAAATTCTTCCCTCCCGCGTCTTAAAAACCCCGAAAATAAAATATATGAGGTTGTTGTAAAGGTAAAACCTAAAGAGAATTCTTCGCTTGCGGGAATGACTACAGCAAAAAAAGAAGGAAATTGGAATTATGTTGTCGACAAATTGGCAAAAAAATTGGCAGGCAATTTGACATCTATTTTTGATGATATATTAAAAAAGGAAAAAGAAGCAAGGGAAGCAGCCGAGGTCGAAAAAGAAATAGAAAATGAATAAGTACCGTCGGTACATCCTTGCTGGAGTACCATGTCTGATTCTGTATTTTCTTTTATTTATTCACCTGATTGGTATGGTTAGCGAAAATAACAAAAAGCTCTTTGTTACCCAAAACAGACTTTATTTATATTCCTCCGGAGAAGCCCAACATAATTATTACCTATCTCTGGAAAAATATATCTCGAAAAAACTTGACGCATACAAAGAATTTGAAACCGTATCCGAAGGAATTACCCACTTACTTTCTTTGGTTAAGGTTTTTGACCTTCACACAAAATCGATATTTCATTCCACTATAAGGAAGACAGAAAATATCTCTTATATTACAGTAGAGTTAGAGTTGTTGGGAAAATATGCGGATCTTTGCTTATTCCTCCAAAAAATAAATCTGGAAGCTTACAGAATCGAGAAATTAAAAATATCAAGTACAACAACAGGCATTTCAGCTTACCTTCGGATTAGATTATTTCTTTCGGATAATGTCAATAAATAAAATAATAGCATATTCCCTCATCTTCACTTTTACCATTGCGTTGTTTGCTACCTTGCCCAAAAAGAGTAAAGATTTTCGCCCTAAAGCAGAAATCCACTTCAAAAAGAAACATTTAGAGGAAATAACTAAAGCCCAAAGAGATCCCTTTAGATATAAAATAAAGAAAACGAGTGTTTCTCAGAAAAAATGGAAGCCTTCATCTATTATTATAAAGGGAATTATTTGGGATAATAAAAACCCATCCGCGGCAATCAGTATAGATAATGGAAAGACAATTTTTGTGAACGAAGGGGACAAGATAAATCAAATAAAGATTCTAAAGATTAAACGTGATAAAATCATAATCGATGAATACGGTAGAAGGACAATCGGCTTCAAATAAAGGTTTTTCTCTTTTTCTTACTTTAACCATTATTATTACAATATCCTCTTTGATAGCAACTTTCCTATTAATCAGCAACTTACAAAGTTTGAGATTAAGTAAACGAATAAATTGGGAGCAGGCTTTTTATATTGCCTCTTCAGGAATGACGAGAATGACGCAAATTTTACCTTCTTCGGAATATAAAGGAACAGATTCGCTTTTTGGAGGATATTTGGTTACTGAAGCGAAATCGAAAAAAGGATTTTTGAGTATAACAACTACAGGAGAATTCAAAGAGCAAGAAGTTACCATGTTATCCGAATTCGGCTCGGAGTTGGATTCAAGTATTGCTAACGCCGGTGCTGTTCTCGAAATAGATAAAAAGCCGGAAATCTATGGTTCGATAGACGGAGAAATAAAACTCAGGTTTTCTCTTCCTACTTTGAATTCATCGGGTATCAAAAATAAAATAAGCTCATTCCAGGCATACTTGCAATCTCCTTATCAAGCAGACACCGAATTGTTTTCTCCGCAGATATTTTACGATGCGGGGGATATACCAAATAAAGAAATCATATATGTGAATGATGCGGTGTTTTTCAGAGACGATACGTTTGACTACCCAAAAACCATTATAAGTACTTCAGATATAATTGTGGAGAATGGGACTTTAAAAGAATTAACCCTTATTGCTTACGGAGAAGTTAGGATTCAGTATGATTCAAAATTGCAAAATGTTTCTATTTTTTCTCCTAATTCCGTCGTTTTAAGCGGGTATAGTTACTTCTCGGGAGAAATTATCTCGCAAAAAGAAATAAGAGTCGCGGAGTACGCGACAGTAGCGGAATCATCAGTACTCATCTCGGAAGGCGAAACAAATCACATAAGGTTTACAGAATCGTCTTCATTCTCCGGTACCGCGATTTCAACAGCGGAAAAAACTATTGCGGGTGCCTACCAAAATATTATTACGATAGAAGAGGACGTTGAGTGTAGAGGTCTTATATATTCATCGGGGAAAGTTTCTATTAAAGGTAAATTAGAAGGCTTAGTCTGCGCGCATTCTTTTTACGGCAGAAGCTCAAGTGGTCATTATGGCAATGTAATCGAAGGCAATATTAGATCCGGAATCCCCGAATCAATGGTCATTTCTGCCTATATTAAAACAAACAAGCTAAAAAGAAAAACATGGAAACTAATAGAAAAGAAAGATTAACCACAGAGGACGCGGAGTATTTTGTGTGTTTAAAAAAGAAAAAAAACACTGAGTACACAGAGAAAATAAAAAAGGCATTCACTTTAATTGAAGTAGTCGTATCGATAACAATCCTCGCGGTTGTATTTCTTTCTTTTTATCAGTTTTTTTTAAAGAGTTATTCCTTGTCAAATAATGTGCGACAGAAGGGAATCGCGTTGCTTCTTGCGCGGAGGCAAGCCGAACATACTGTTGCCGGGATAGAAGCGGAAGATGATACGGTTACAATAGATACCTTAGATGGCACACTCTATGAGACTATTCTAAAAACGAATACAGAAATACCCCCGTCGTGCAGTATTAAAGTTTATGCGAATAAAAAAAGGATTTTGGTTATTCAATTGCTGAAACCACAATAAGATTATGAAAAAAAATAGTTATCACACAGAGACACAAAGACACAAAGAAATTAATTATGGAAATAAAAAAAATAATCTCACACAGAGACACGGAGACACAGAGAAAAAAGGATAATGTTGTTTAAAACCCAACCCACAACCCAAAAAAACGATTCTCACACAGAGACACGGAGACACAGAGAAAAATGAATGAAAATGAAATTGGTAAAATAATAGTTGATACTGCAATAACTGTCCACAAAAAACTCGGTCCCGGACTTCTTGAAACTGTATATGAAGTTATCTTAGCACACAACTTAAAAGAACGAGGATTATCTATTGAACGACAAGTTTCAATACCGATAGAATACGAAGATATAAAATTTGATGAGGGTTTCAAAGCGGATATTATAGTTGAAAATAAAGTCATTTTAGAATTAAAATCTGTTGAATCTGTTACAAAAGCCCATAAAAAACAAATACTTACTTATCTTAAGTTAACAGACTATAAATTAGGTTATTTGTTGAATTTTGGAGAAGCTTTGATGAAAAATGGTATAAGTAGAATTATAAATGGAAAAATTGAATAGAAAAAACAACTATCACACAGAGACACAAAGACACAAAGAAATTAATTATGGAAATAAAAAAAATAAATCAAAAGGGGTGTGGTGGGACTCCGTGTTCTCTGTGGCTCTGTGTGAGAAGAAAGGTTTTACTTTAATAGAAGTAATTGTGGCTCTTTTTATCTTTGGTATCCTGAGTACCCTATTGTTTTCAACCCTAATACAGATACAAAGAAGAACAAATACGAACAAATGGAGGAATCAATTGACGGAAGAAGGTGTAAAAATATGCGATATAATAAGACTGGAATTAACGGGAGCCCGTGAATTATATTATGCGGATGAGGATAGTATTTCTTTTCTGAATCAAGAAGGTGAGTTCTCCTCTTTTTACTGGAAAGATTCTTTATTTTTTAATTCTAAAAGAAGGCTGGTTTCGGCAAATACAAAAGTTACTTCTTTCAAATTTATATACTATCTTCCAAGTGATTTTATCGGCGAAAGCTCCCGTCCAGTATATTCACTTCCTTTTGACGCAATAAATCTTCAGCGGTTAAAAGTTGTGGATTGGGAAATTGAACTTCAAAAAGGAATAACATCTATTCATCTTAAAACCGGTATCTTTATTCGGAATATAAGACAACGGTAAAAGCAAAACTGGTTATACCCTTTTCGTTCTTAATTTTTTTTATGTTCGTTTCTTCCACTATCTCCATATCCTGTATTTCAGAGTAAAACTCCATAACAGCTTCCTGTGATTTCCCTTCACCTGTCAAATGAAAAATAAAACCCTTTCTGTCTTCATTTATTGTTGGTTCGCTATCAAGTCCATTAAGGTAAACATTGTCGGGAATCCTGCGGGAAATCTCAAACAGGAAGTACCCCCATGGTATAGGTGTCCTTGTCTCCTCATGTAACTTTAATCTTTTTCTCAATTCAATCACTTTTGTTTGAACTTTTTCGTTTTTTTCATATGAACTACTTAGCTTATTTATTTGTCGATTGAATATAAAAAGCCATATCTCTCCTGCAATTAATAAAATCAAAGGTAGAGATAATAAAATGCCCATAAAACAAGCTATACTGCGGGTAAACTTTCTGAATTTTGCTTCTTTTTTCCATTCTTCTCTTTTAATTGCTATATATTCAGGTGTAAGATCGTTATCAAATTCCATGAGAGGGACGAGTGAAAGTCCATAAGCAAGAATCGCATCGGAAGAAAGGTCCCCAGGACCATTAAATTTATTGATTTTATTTTTATAAGGGGGAATTTCTTTCTTGAACTTTTTTAATTCTTTATCCGTTAACTTACCCGTAAAATATATCTTATTTACAGAACCAGCCCTATGCAATAAAATCTCTATTTCCTTTTTTAAAGAATCCGCAAGCTCTTTTTTCTCAAAGAAAGCACTTCTGGTAAAGGTTATTATTTTTTCCTCAAGATACGTGAGTATAAACTCCTCCGTTCCTACTTCAACAATCAAAAGCAAATCACCCAGATTTTTTTTAAGCATAAATGGGTATGATATTGCGAAATTATCCGGTATAACGCCCGAGATTCTATAATCTTCTACGGGTAAGTCAAGAATTCTTTGTTGTATTTGTTTCTCTTTCCCTTCAATAACATATACATTGGAGCCATTCTCTTTTGGCGCTGCGGTAAGCTTAACGATATATTCTTTACCTCTACCAACAGTAAATTCGTCCAAATGTTCTAACACATAATTCGTAGCTTCATCGGGACTTTTTTCAGGAAAAAATTTAGTTTTTATAAGAAAATTATTTTCTCCCGCATTAATAAATATTTTATCACATTTTTTGATTTCTTTAGAATTAAATAATTCTTCAATAGTCTTGAAATTAAAAGGAGTTACTTGACCGTTTTTGTTGTCTCTTACAACCATGATATATCTTTCTATATGTACTCCTGCGATTTTCATTCTTTTCTCCTTACCTTCTTACTTAGACCGAAACAACTTCGTCTGTTTCTTTTTTTCTCTGTGTGCTCAGTGTTTTTTTCTTTTTTCACCACACCTAATTCTCTGTGCTCTCTGTGGTAATTTTTTTTTCTTTCTCTCTGAAAATTTATGTGGTTTACGAGAAAATCCATAGTTTAAATTATAACGTGTATCCTATGAAGGGTCAAGTCCTAATTTTAATAAAATAGGACGCAGATAAACGCAGATTTTTAGGATTTACCCCTCACATCCCCAAGATATTATTACTTTTCAAAAACAAAATAAAATTAGGATGTGGTGTGGCTTTGTGCTCTTTGTGTTTATCCTTTTTTAATCTGCGTCCTATTATTGGGTAGGGTGGAAGGGGGATAAGAGTGCCCTTGACTTGTCTTGTAAAGAGAGTATATATGTAAACTATGAGGAAGTCAATAAATGAGTGAAAATGAGAGTTCTATAAGACTACGAATAGCTCCTTCGCCTACCGGATATCTCCATCTCGGTACGGCAAGGACAGCTCTTTTTAATTATCTTTTTGCCCGCGCGAATAATGGGAAATTTCTTCTCCGAATTGAAGATACTGACTTAAAAAGGTCGGATGATTCTATGGTCCAGTCCATCCTTAGAGGTCTTAAGTGGCTGGGTCTTAAATGGGATGAGGAAATCTTATTTCAATCAGACCATTTCGAAGAATACAGAGAAAAAGCGATGGAATTGTACAATAAAGGTCTTGCATACTGGTGCTATTGTACTCCGCAGGAGTTAAAAGAGAGAAAAGAAGAGTATTTGAAATCTAAGAAAAGATGGATGTATGACAGGAGATGTTATAACCTATCGGAAGAGGAAAGAAAGGGATTTGAGGAAGAGGGGAGACCGAAGGCTTTACGTTTTCTTATCGGCGATGGCTTTACAGGGTTCGATGATCTGGTCCATGGCGAAATCA
>Ga0307438_1001028_pt1 | contig 18780 bp, 9 predicted proteins | sample SalMarWE160110MG_FD_202144 | JGI IMG/M metagenome (GOLD analysis project Ga0307438, IMG submission 202144) | Salt marsh sediment microbial communities from the Plum Island Ecosystem LTER, Massachusetts, United States - WE1603-110 | ecosystem: Environmental > Aquatic > Marine > Intertidal zone >... | reverse complement strand
CGTAGATGTCGGACAGAAGCGGGAAGGACTTGCCTTCCTGGTAACCCCAACGCTTGACCGCGTCCAGACCACCGGCAATGGTCTCGGCGATGGCGGGGTCGTAGTAACCGAACAACTCGGCCTGTGACCACTCCTCGACAGCGCTCTTGCGCACCGGCGTCTTGCCAGCCGGCGTCATGAACACCCACTTGATGTAGTTCTCGTCAGACAGCAAGAACTCGATCCAGGCCTTGGCTACCTCGGTGTTGGCGCCCTTGGTGACGGCCACGTAGTTGACCTGGCCGTAGGAAGCCTCATCACCGTGAGCCCCGATCATCAGGGACTCCATGCCGGTCTTCCCGGTCAGGTCCTCCACCTCCACCTGGACATCTTCCACCAGGCCAGCCAGGTCATCCATGATGTAAGTGGAGTAGAACATCATCGCGCACTGCCCGGCGATGAAGTACTGGCGGCAGTCGCGCCACGTCGTCTTGCCCGGAGGCCCGTACTGGCTCAGTTCGGCGTAGTAGTCCATCGCCTCCGCGAAGCGATCGCTACCCAGGACAACGTTGCCGTCCACGTCGAACGGCCGCGCGCCGTTGGCCAGGGCGAACTCCTCGAACACCTGCTGGGTGAAAACCTCGTTGGGGAAGGTGCCCAGGACGATGCCGTAGAACCCTTCGGCGGGCTTGTTGAAGTGCTTGGCGGCGGCCATGATGTCGTCCCAGGTCTGGGGCGGGTTCAGGCCGGCCTCCTCGAAGAGGTCCTTGCGGTACCAGATGCCCTGCACCCAGGAGTCGATGGGCACGGCCGCGTACTTGGCGGCGCCGGTGGGCGACTTGGCGAACTCCAGCGTGCCGGCGAAGAAACCGTCCTCGCCCAGTTCCTGGATGACCGCAGTGTTGGCCGCTTCGTCCAGCAGCCCTTCGGTGGCGTAGCCGACGACGTAGTCGATACTGAGGTGCATCACATCGGGCAGGGTGCCGGCGGCCTTGGCCGCAGCGATCTTCTCCGGGATGTCGTTCTCGTCCACGGCGATGACCTGTACCTCGGTGCCGGGATTGGCGGCCATGAACTCCGCCGCCAGTTCCTCCTGGATGGCTATGCGATCTTCCTGAGTCTCCGAGGTCCAGAACTCGATGGCCCCCTCCATCTCGGGCAGTGGTACCACAGGCTTTGCGGCCGCCAGAGATTCGAGTTGCCCTTGAGCCCAGGCAGCGGCTTCGGCCGAGGTCATAGTACCCTCGATGACGCTGACCACAGCCTGCGGCACGATCAGCGAGCCGTAGATGTCGGACAGCAGCGGGAAGGACTTGCCTCCCTGGTAGCCCCAACGCTTGACCGCGTCCAGACCACCGGCGATGGTCTCGGCGATGGCGGGGTCGTAGTAACCGAACAACTCGGCCTGTGACCACTCCTCGACGGCGCTCTTGCGCACCGGCGTCTTGCCGGCCGGCGTCATGAACACCCACTTGATGTAGTTCTCGTCGGACAGCAGGAACTTGATCCATTCTTTAGAAGCATCGGTGTCGCCGCCTTTGGTAACGGCCACATAGTTGACCTGGCCGTAGGAGGCCTCGTCACCGTGAGCCCCGATCATCAGGGACTCCATGCCGGTCTTCCCGGTCAGGTCCTCCACCTCCACCTGGAGGTCGGCTACCAGGCCAGCCAGGTCATCCATGATGTAGGTGGAGTAGAACATCATCGCGGCCTGCCCAGCGATGTAGTACTGGCGGCAGTCGCGCCACGTCGTCTTGCCCGGAGGCCCGTACTGGCTGAGTTCGGCGTAGTAGTCCATCGCCTCGGCGAAGCGATCGCTGTCCAGGACGATGTTGCCATCCGCGTCGAACGGCCGCGCGCCGTTGGCCAGGGCGAACTCCTCGAACACCTGCTGGGTAAAGACCTCGTTGGGGAAGGTGCTCAGGATGATGCCGTAGAACCCTTCGGCGGGCTTGTTAAAGTGCTTGGCAGCGGCCATGATGTCGTCCCAGGTCTGGGGCGGGTTCAGCCCGGCTTCATCGAAGAGATCCTTGCGGTACCAGATGCCCTGCACCCAGGAGTCTATGGGCACGGCGGCGTACTTGGCCGCGCCAGTGGGTGACTTACCGAACTCTAGCGTGCCGGCGAAGAAACCATCCTCGCCCAATTCCTGGATGACCTCGGAGTTGGCTACTTCGTCCAGCAGCCCTTCGGTGGCGTAACCGACGACGTAGTCGATGCTGAGGTGCATCACGTCGGGCAGGGTGCCGGCGGCCTTAGCCGCAGCAACCTTCTCCGGGATGTCGTTCTCGTCCACGGCGACGACCTGTACCTCGATATCGGGGTTGGCGGCCATGAACTCTGCCGCCAGTGCTTCCTGGACTGCCATGCGATCTTCCTGAGTCTCCGAGGTCCAGAACTCGACCACGCCATCGCCAGCCGGTGCAGCCGGTTCCTCAGTAGGTGGCGGTGTCGTTGGCTGTGGAGCCTCCGTGGGCGCCTCCGTAGGCTTTGCGCATGCCGCCAGCAGGCTAACCAGGATAGCGCCGGCCATCAGCAAGTATGTGTACTTCCTCATTTCGAAACTCCTCCTTTGTTAGTAAATAGTGGGTTTAACAGAAACCGATAGAAGTGTTTGCAGTTCCATCCAGTGTATATTCATCACCTCCTTCCCAAACTCATTGAACCTTCGCGCCACACGATTCTCGCACGACCAATTGCGGCTCCAGAATCACGTGGCGCTCTTCCAACTCTTCGCCTTTGAGAAGGCGTAGCAACATATCGCAGATACGCCGCCCAATCTCGTAGATGGGCTGCCGTATGGTGGTCAACGGCGGATGGGAGTGAGCAGCCAGGGAGACGTCGTCGAAACCGACCACAGCCACGTCACGCCCGACCGTCAACCCCAGCCCCTGGGCGGTACTGATGACTCCCAACGCCATCAGATCGTTGCAAGCGATGATGGCGCTGGGAGGATCGCCCCGTGTCAGGAAGGCCCGCCCGATCTCGTAGCCATTGCGCTCCGTCAGTTCCCCGTGCTCCACCAGCGATTCCTCGATGGGCAGGCCCACCTCCGTCATAGCCTCCTCAAATCCCAGCCGGCGGTAGTGGGTGAACATCATGTTTTCCGGCGGAAGGATAATGGCAATGTGGCGGTGACCCAGGTTGATCAGATGGTGTGTGGCCTCACGGATGCCAGCAGCGCCGTCCACGTCGAGGTAGCAGAAGTCTCCTTCCACGTGGGAGCGGCCAAAGGCGACGAAGGGGAACTGCTGCTCCAGCAGGTAGGCGATGCGCACGTCGTGCTTGCGGGTGCGCACCACCAGTGTACCATCCACGCGGCGTCCCTGGACGAAGCGTTCGTAAGCCTGCGTCTCATCGGGCGTATCCGGGGAGCAGGTGGAGACGAGGACGTCGTAGTCTTGCTCGGCGGCAGCGTTGCCGATGCCGGCAAGGAGTTCGCTGAAGTAAGGGTCCGAGAAGCGAGGACCGAAGGTGGGGATAATAAAACCGATGGTGTCGGTGCGCTGCTTCTGCAGCCGGCGGGCGGTGACGTTGGGATGGTAGCCCATCTCCTGCGCTGCCTGCAAGACCCGCTGGCGGGTGGCGGGGGCGACGCCGGGGTAACCTGCCAGGGCTCGCGAGACGGTAGCAACCGAGACATCCAGCCGGTCGGCAATATCCTGCAATGTCACGGGCATAAGGCGGGCTCCTGTACGGGGGAAAGCGCGGCCTAAAACGTTTTAGAACTGTCAATATTATACCCTAAAACGTTTTAGATGTCAAGGGGTTGGGACGAGTTTTTCAGACTTTTTCGAGGCCCGTGAACAGTTCGACGTCTTCCCTTAGCCGCTGCGGGATGAGGATGCCCGCACAGATCGGCTTGCTGTCAAGGCAATGAGCATAGGTACGGTTGCCCCTCGCCGAGCACTTCGTGGACGCGCGGCATCCACTCACTGATCGGTATGCTCTGGGGGCACTTTTCCTCACACTCACGACACTGGATGCACGCGCTGGCCCGCTCATCTTCAGATATCCAGGTGTACGCCTCGCGTGCGTGATCTGGTTTTTCGTACATCACGCCCTGATTGTAGACCTCAAAGTTACGCGGGATGTTGACGCCGTTCGGACAGGGCATACAGTAGCCGCATTTTGTGCAAGGGATAGGACAAATCTTCTGGTACATCTCGCGCACCCGCGCGATGAGCGCCAGTTCCTCCGACGCCAGCACATTGATGGCCGACACATCGGCGCTGGCGACGTTTTGCTCGACCTGTTCCATCGTGCTCATACCGCTGAGTACGACCGACACCTCAGGTTGATTCCAGAGCCACTGCAACGCCCACCCGGCGGATGTACGCTTTTTTGCGGCGGTATCCCAGTACTTCTGAATCGGGTCCGGCGGATCCACAAGTTTTCCGCCTAGCAAAGGCTCCATGATCACAACTGCCAGCCCCTTTGACACCGCATACTTTAGCCCCCGGGTGCCAGCCTGGTTTTCTGTGTCCATGTAATTGTACTGGATCTGGCAGAACGTCCAATCATACGCGTCAACGATCTCTTGAAAGACCGCGTACTCGTCGTGAAACGAGAAGCCCAGATGCCCGATGCGCCCGTCGGCGATTGCGCCCTCGGCCCATTTGAGCACGCCGAGATCGCGCAGGCTGTGCCAGGTATCCTTCCCCAGCGCGTGCAGGAGATAAAAGTCAACATGATCGGTCTGTAACTTTTCGCGCTGCTCGTTGAGATAGCGATCGAAATCCTCAGGCGCTTTGATAAGCCAAGACGGCAACTTCGTCGCCAGCCTGACCTTCTCCCGATACCCGTCCTTGAGCACCCGCCCGACAAACAATTCGCTGTTCCCGCCGTGATACGGGTACGCCGTATCCAGGTAATTCACACCGTGATCTATGGCGTAGCGCAGCATCCGGGTCGCCTCTGGCTCGTTGATGTTTTCGTGCTCCCCCGTGTTCGGGAGCCGCATGCAACCGAACCCTAACGCTGAAACTTTCCAATCGAGTGTCCCAAATCTACGATATTGCATCCGTTCACCTCTCCAATCAATACCCAAGTTTCTTGTCCACCACGTTATGCAACGGCTCACAGGCCTGGTAGCGGCGCAAATTGTCCAGGAAGATCCCCTTCCTCAATCGTGAACAGCCTCCCATCCGCCCGCCCGAACACCTCCGGGAAGTAGAACTCGTGGGCGGTGGTGGGGATGACCTGGTACTCCCCGGGCAGCGTGGCGCGGAAGGAGTAGACGTACTCGTATGTACCGGCGGGCAGGGTTTCGGCGAAGAGCACCACCTTGTCGTCCCGCATCTCGCTGCGGCTGTACCACCTCCACCACCAGTGGTAGAACCAGTACCGGTCCTCGTCCTCCGCCTCGCGGTACAGCCCCGGCTCCTGTGCAAGTTCGCTCGTCGTCTCCAGGCTCACGTCAATCGCTTCGGCCCCAGCCGGCAGCGGGTCCTCGACGACGACGTAGTACAGGTCGTGCGGCGCGATAATCGTCAGCCGCACCTGAACAATGTCCCCAACCTCTACCTCATCCACCTCCTCGCAGCGTCCCCACTGTTCATTGTTCATTGGTTCATTGTTCATTGGTTCATTGTTCATTGGTTCATTATTCATTGGTTCATTGTTCATTGCACGACAGTACTGGCGCGACACGATGATGCCCCGGTTCAGCGGTTCGATCTCCTCCACCGGCAGGTAGACTTTGAGGTGGGCGGTGTAGTAGAGCCGGCCCTCGCCAGGCCCGCGTCCCACCGTCAGCCGGTTGCCCACGCCGGCGAGCAACTCCGCCACGTCCACCCGCAGTTGCACCGGCTCATCAACGGTGCCCGGGGTCACGGAGCCTCCGGCCAGGGGATCGTCGTTGAGCCACACGCTGTAGTCGTACTCGCCCCGCAGTTCCCCGGTGACGACCATCCAGTCGGTGAGGGCGATGAGCGCCCAGGCGGTCTCCTGTGTCGTCTCCCAGACGCCATCCTGGCGGGCGACCATCAGCCAGCGCACCACCTGCGGGATGAGCGCGTTGTCCGGGTCGAGCCGGGCCAGCGCGTCCAGGATGACGGCGGTGGAGCGGGTATCGGTGTTCATCGCCCACCAATCATAGTTTTCCTCCTCCCAGTGGGCGCCGGTGGCGCTGAGGACGGTCGCGTTCTGGATGTCGGAGAGAAACGTCGCGATGCGGCGGTCACCCCCCTCGGTCCCCCCCGCAGGGGGGAGGCCGTCAATCAGACCTAGCGTCAGTGCCAGGAAGGCCCGCCCGTAGTGGCTGAGTTTGTCGCGGCGGCGGTACAGGTCGCCGGTGTACTCGCTGGCGCGTCCGGTCTGGCCAGCCTCGGCCATCACGTAGAGCACGAACGCCTGCCGGTTGGCCTCGCGGTAGGAGCGGAGTTCGCGGGCCGCCACCAGCGTGCCCTCCAGATAGCCCAGGCCACGCTGGATGACATCCTCCCGCACCTCGAAGCCCGCCTCGCGGGCCTTGACCAGCGCGAAGACGACGTAGGCGGTCAGGTGAGGGTTGCTCTGGCCCTCGGGCCACCAGCCCCAGCCGCCGTCGGCGTGTTGTTGCAGGGTAAGTTTGCTCAGTCCCTCCGCGACCAGGCCGGGCAGCCGGGCCTCCAGTTCGGGGTCAGAGAGGCCCAGGTCACGCAGGGCGCAGTAGGTGAGCACGTTGGGCAGGAAGCGGCTGACCGTCTGCTCGGTGCACTCGTAGGGGAAGTACTCCAGGTACTCCAGCCCGTTGGCCATGCCAGCCGCCAGCGAGGGGTCAAGCCGGATAGAGAGTTCACCCCGGCGGTCGTCGTACTTCGGCGGCAGCGCCACCACCTCGGTGCGGCTGTCCTCGCCCACCAGTTGCCCGCCGGTGCCGACGATCTCCGGCGCGGTGTAGCGGTGGACCAACAGCGTGCCTTCGGGGCCGGTGGTCAGGCGCGGGCGGGCGGCGTCGGAGTATTCGCCGGATACGGCGCTGAACGCCAGGTCCACGTTGGGCACATCCTCGACCTCGACCCACCAGGTAACTCTAGCCTCGCTACCAGCGGGAACGGAGATCGTAGATTCGGGATTCGCTGATTCGCCGATTCGCTGATTCGCCGATTCGCATAACGTGAGTCCCGTAGCATGGAGGGTGACGATCACATCTAAATCTTCCCCCGTGTTGTTGCTGACCAGCGCCGCCAGTTGCGCCCGGTCGCCGACGACGAAGAAGCGCGGCGTCACAGGCCGCACCAGGAGCGGCTTGGTGACCAACAGGTCTACCGTCGCCTCGCCTACCTTCGTACCAGCAGTCACGCCCACGCCCCGGAAGACCCAGGTAGTCAGATTGTCTGGTAGTCTGATAGTCACGCTAGCGCGGCCAGTACGGTCGGTGATGATAGCCGCGTCCCAGAAGGCGGTGTCGGCAAACTCCTCGCGCAGTTCGACGCCGGGCGGTAGACCCTCCGCCCCTTTGCGCATCCCTTCTTCAGGGGCCACCATCGCGGGCATCGGCACCTCCATCTCGTCTCCCTCGCCGCCGCCCATTCCCATATCTCGGACATTCGCAGCGAAGAGTTCGCCGGTCTCCTCCATCTGCTCCTCCAGCAGCCGGTTGACCGAGATGATCAGCCCGCTGGCGGTCGAGATGCCTAGCCCACACCGCCCGTAGAACGCCTCCAGGATGGCACCCGGTGCGCGAGGCTTCAGGCTCAGCACCGCCTTGTCCACCAAATCCAAAGAGAAAGCAGCCTGCACCGGCTCACCGCCCGCGTCGGTTGCACGCACGTCGAAGGAGACGGTATCACCCGGCTCCGCCTGCTCGACGCTGGGGATCAGCGTGACGTTGAGTTCCTGCTCCACCGGCTCGACCGTCAGCATCACATAGCCCACCTTGTGCGTCGCCACCGGCTCCGCACTCCCCTCCCCGCTTCGGGGAGGGGCCGGGAGAGGGGTTGCCCCTTTGACGATAACGGCGGAAACATAGACATTGGGCGCATAGTCGGCGGTGATGGGCAGCCGGTAGACGGTGGAATTGCTCCCCAGCCGCAGCACCTCCTGCTGGAGCACCCCACCCCGCTCGACGGTGACCCAGGCCCACTGCTCGCCCGCGAAGGGGCTGGGAATGAGGATCTCGGCCGTCTCGCCGGGGACGTAGGTGGCCTTGTCGCTGATGAGCGTGATGCGGTCGTTGTTCTCTCGCCGCCACGAGACGTACTCCCGGCCGCTGACCCAGACCCAGGTCGAGCTGCGCACCCCCCCCTGTAGGGGGGGGAAGGGGGGGGTGCGCCCGCTGACGACGACGCGATAGGAGCCGCCCTCCTCCGGCATGAATGTAACCACCCCCTCAGCGTTGCTATCGGTGGTCAGTGTGCCGGTGTAGGCTAGCCGGTCCACCGTCTCCCACTCCCAGGTACCGCCGCCCAGTTCATCCTCGACGAAGGTATTGACCCACTCGCGGCGGTAGACTTCGACGTCGAGGCTTTGGCCCGGTAGCCGCTCGCCGACCCAATCCACGGTGATGACGTCCACCGCCAGTTCTTCCCCGGCCTTGCCGACGTACTGCTGCGGGGCCAGGCCGACGTAGAACTCGCCTCGATGGACGATGATGTCGCTGCGGCCGGAGATGGCCTGCCCGTCTTTGCCGTAGACGGTCGCCTCGACGGTCAGCCGTTGCCCGCCGGTCATTACCTCCGTGGGCAGCGCGATGGTCAGATGACCTTCGGCGCCGGTATAGCCTGCGCCGTTGAGGACGACATTGGGCGCGGGAGGCTCCCACCACCAGCACCAGCGACAGATCCAGGGGTCGTCCTCATCGCCGAAGTCGTAGCGGCCGAACTGGGCCGGCTCGAAGCGGTAGGGGGCGGAGAGGACGTGCCACTCGACCGGCACGTCGGCGACAGGGCCGCCGAAGAAGTAGCGCACCTCGACATCGGCCTGCGTACCCCCCTCAGTCCCCCCTACGAGGAGGGAAGGGGCGGCCAGTTCCGCCTCCTCCGGGGTGACGATGACCTCGAACTCCGGCGGGCGGTAGGCAGCGACCTGGAAATCGGCCCCGAAGTACTCGTCACCGATCTCAATCCCGATGGAGTACTGGCCCAGGCTGGCCCCCTCGTCGAGCGCCAGTTCGCCGTGGAAGGTGCCGAACTCGTCGAGCGGCAGCCGCTCGTTGTAGATCTCATCTCCGGCGGCGTCGTGGATGCGCACCTGCACCTTGTCATGCCCGGGCAGGCTGTAGCGCACGTCCTTCTCGGCGCGGGCGACGCCCCGGAAATAGACCGTCTGGCCAGCACGGTAGAGAGGCCGGTCGGTGTAGACGTGGACGCGATATTCCTGGGGATAACCAGGCTCCAGCCCAAAGTCCCAGGGGCCGATGCCGTTGTTCCACCATTCGCCGGTCAGCGCCAAAGGCTCCTGCGCCGCGACGTAGAGCGTGCCACGACGATTGGCAGCCTCGAAGTGAGCCAGGCCGTCCTCGTCCGTGGTCGCCACGCCGAAGGTGTTCCCGTCCTCGTCTCGCGCCGCCAAAGTGAGCCCGCTGACAGGTCGCCCGGTCGCCAGGTCGGTCGCCCAGACCCACACCTCGTCCTGTGACGTCTTGAGCGTCAGGTTGTACTCGGAGACGACCAGGATGCGGCGGTGGCTCCAACGCTCGTATTCCACGCCGGGGGCATGCAGCTCCAGCAGGTAGATACCAATCGCCAGTTGCCCGCCACTCTCCGTCAGGTCAACCAGCGCGTACTCCGTCTCGTTGAGCAGGGCTTCGACGGGCACAGACCACTTGCGGATGGGGTTGCCAGGGGGCCGGTACTCCCACCAGTCCTGCTGGGCGTGGAAGAACTCATCCAGGTCGAGCCGAAAGAGCGCCAGGTCGAGCCGGGTGGTGTTGCGGTAGCCGACGACGAGGCGGGCTGGTTGGTGCGCGTCGTAGGTGCCGACCTGATCGGGGACGAGCAACCAGGCCGCCGGATCCAGCGGCGCGGTGCGGAAGCACACAGTCATCTCCTGCCCGGTCGTGTTGCCGTAGGAGTCGGCTATACGAACGCCGATGCGCACCTCGTAGTTGGTGGAGGGCTGTGCACCGAAGTTCAGCACAAAGGTGTTATTCCAGGTGTCAAAGTAGGTGTAGACCTGAGTCGGGGAGAAGGGTGGGGTCATATCCAGGTTGGGCATGACCGTGTTGGGGTCAATCGGCGTGTTGAAGACGATCTCGAACGCGGTGTAGGGCGAAGCGTCCTGCTGGCCATCGTGGGGGCGGGTGCCGACAATACGCGGCAGTGGGACAGTGGTGAATTGCCAGTCGTAGGCGTCCCGCATACCCCCCCCATCCCCCCCTCCAGGGGGGGAGGAACTCCGCACGCCTGCGGCCACCCGTGCTGTGTAGGTTGTGTCGAAGGCCAGCCGCTCGGCGGGGGTGAAAGTCAGCGTGTCACTCTCGCACTCGACGGTGCCGGGGACAGTGCGCCGGACGGTGCTCAGGCTAAATGCCTCGGCTGCCGAAGCGCAGTCCACCGGCATGTTGAAGGTGACCTGGACGGCGGCATCCACATCCACCAACTCGGCGTCCTCCTGCGGCGAGACCCACACGACCTGAGGCGGCTGGGTGGTGAACGACCAGGCGTAGTCCTCGGCCAGGACGCCGCCAGTGGTGTCGCTCAGCCCAGCCGCGATGCGTACGGTGTATGCCGTGCCGCCGGGCAGGGGCTCGGCAGGGGTGAAGACATAGATGGAGGTGTTGAGCCACTCGCCACTGCCGGCGATGGGCGGGTCGAATGTGAGGAGACCCCCCTCAGTCCCCCCCACGGGAGGGGAAGATATTGCCATCAGCGGGACAACGGGACGATTAAAGATGACGGTGATGGTGCTTCTGGCCTCCACGTCCTCCGCATCGGGGGCGGGGATGACCTGGGCCACCTCCAGGTAGCCGACGGTGCGGAAGCGGAAACGGTAGGCTCCGTCAAGGGGATTGCCGTCGGTCGCTTTGGCCTCGGAGCCCAGGGTGGCCTGGTACTCGGCATCCCGCTTGAGGTCGCGGGCGGGCTTGAAGCGCACGGTACGCTCGTCGGCCCACTCGAAGCCACCGCGCACCTCCGGGCTGAGGCGGAAAGCAGCCTCGACGGAGGCATGATCCATCGGCCGGTCGAAGATCAGTTCTATGGCCCCATTGGGTGGCAGTTCCTCACCCCGCTCCGGCGTGCGCTGGATGACGACGGCGGGTACTGTGCCGGGCGGGGGCGGGGTGTAGGAGGGCGGAGTCGGGGTGGGTTGAGGTCCACAGGCCCCTAGCAATAGGCCGAGTAGCGTGGCAAGTGTCACGGCTTTGTATAGGGATAGTTCTCTCATCGGAGCGTCCTCCTCCGTTTCACGTTTCACGTCTCACTTCAGTATATCACAAGGCTCACCATCGCGGTAGCGGGATGGCCCATCATTCAGACGTCGGAGCGAGGGGAAAGGTTCCACAGCACAACCACGGAGTGAGAAAGAAACGGATTGGCTCTTCATCTGTTGCTTTCTCTATCCGTTGTTGTGTCATTGCGCGGTCTTGACATTCGGCGGTTTTGCCGTATACTAATCACGTTGCAAGTAGACAGGCCGATGTACCATGTGAGGGCATCTGCCAAAGGACCTGGCAACACACGAAAGGAGGTGATGGCAGGGGGATACTGCTTCAGAATATGCCAACTCAAGTTTGCGTAACCGTTTCGCCATTTCCAAAGGAGGAGATAGATGAAAGCCTTACGTATTCTGGGTGTTGTGGCGGTATTGGCTCTGGTAGTATCATGTGCCAAGCCGCCAACCGAGGCACCGACCGAGGCCTCGCCTGAGCCGATCGAGGCTCCGACTGAGGCTCCACCCGAGCCGACCGAGGCCCCGCCCGAGCCAACCGAGGCCCCACCTGAGGTCAAGCCGCTGATTATCGGTACGACCGACTCTGTCACCGACCTGGATCCGGCTCAGTCCTATGACTTCCACACCTGGGAGATCCATCACAACACGATGGATACGCTCCTGACCTACATCCCGGGCACCACGGAGTTGCAACCTGGTTTGGCCGAGGACTTCCCTGAAGTCAGCGATGACGGGTTGGAGTACACCTTCAAACTTCGTCAGGGGCTGAAGTTCCCCGACGGCACTCCCTTCAACGCCGACGCGGTCACTTGGTCCATCAACCGCGTGATGCGGCTGGAAGGCGATCCCAACTGGCTGGTGACCTCGTTCGTGGACTACATCGAGAAAGTGGACGAGTACACCGTCAAGTTTGTGCTCCAAGATGCAGTGGGTTTCTTCCCGCTGTTGATCGCCACCCAGCCCTACTCCGTCATCAGCCCAGAGTGCTACCCGGAGAACGAGTTCGATGTGGACAGCACCTGCGGCGGCATCGGCCCCTACGTGATCAAGCGCTGGGAGCGGGACGTGGAGATGGAACTGGAAGCCAACCCCGACTACTACGGCGACCCACCGGCCTATCCGGAGGTTATCGTGCGCTACTTCGCCGATTCCACCGCCATGCGGCTGGCCCTCGAAGCGGGCGACATTGACATCGCCTGGAAGACGCTAACCCCGTCCGACTACGACGACTTCCGCGACAACCCTGGCTACAACATGTACGAAGGGTCCGGCCCCTACATCCGTTACATCTGCTTCAACACCACCACCCCGCCCTTCGACAATCCAAAGGTCCGCCAGGCCCTCTCCCTGGCCATTGACCGTGATGCCATCTCCGACGTCGTCTTCCAGGGCACGCACCAGAACCTGTACAGCATGGTGCCGGCCGGGATGTTCGGTCACGTTGACGCCTTCCCCGATCGGGACCTGGAGCAGGCCAAAGCACTCCTGGCAGAGGCCGGCTTCGACGAGAGCAACCCGCTGGTGATGGACTTCTGGTGGACGCCCGACCACTATGGGCCGACCGAGGGTGACGTGGCGTCAGTGATCAAGCAGGCGTTTGAAGAGACCGGCGTGATCCAGGTCAACCTGCAATCCGCCGAGTGGGCCACCTACACCGACTACTTCGGCCCCGGCACGATGCCCACCTTCCTGCTGGGCTGGTACCCCGACTACCTGGACCCCGACAACTACACCTCCGCCTTCGCCGAGTGCGGTACCTCGGACGACCTGGGCATCTTCTACTGCAACGACCAGATGGACGATCTGTTGCACGGAGCACGGCTCTCCACCGACATGGATGAGCGAGCAGAACTGTACAAGCAGGTACAGGAACTGTGGACCACTGAGGCTCCGACCATCCCCTTTACCCAGGGGCTGCTGCTCGTCGTGACGCAGAAGAACGTCTCAGGCGTCACGCTGGACCCGACCCTGTTCCTGCACTACTTCACCATCTCAAAGTAGATGCAGGGTCCAGTTGACCGGTAACAATTGGCGGAGGGGTTTTGATCGGCTATCCGCCGTCAAAACCCCTCCCCTCTACTGAGGTACAGGAGCGATGAGTTCACTGCGAGCCTACATCATCACCCGGGTTCTACTCACGATCCCTATGGTGCTTATCCTACTTATCTTTGTCTTTGTCCTCCTGCGGGTCATGCCAGGTGATCCTATCAAGGCCACGATGCGGCCCGGCGTACCACAGGAATACCTGGACCAGATCCGGCACGCCCAGGGACTCGACCGGCCCATGGTAATCAACTTGCGTGGGAGTTGGGCCACAGTGGTGGAGCCAGCGGTCGTACTATGCACCGAGCACGACACCACCACTCCTCCGGTGATGTTGGCCCTGGAGGGGGAGCGTCTGCCCATTACCGACCGCTTCACCGAAGGAGAAGAGGATTGGCTGCGCGTTTCCATTGACAAAGGCGCGCAGGTCTGGGTGGATGAGGAGAAACTAACCTGGCTGCGGCGGGTAGAATTTCACTTCACGCCACTTGAAGGAGCCGGGGAACCTCCGGTCGAGGGGAATTGGCAGCGGGTGACAATGCTCCAGGGCGGGCTAGAGGGTTGGGCTCCCGCCGAGGCCTTCCGTGTTCACGTCAATCCCTTCGACAGCCAGTTCTTCAATTACCTCTGGGGCCTGATCACGCGCTTCGATTTGGGCAAGTCGGTCACCCTGCGCGGCCGTCCCGTGGCCACCGACCTGGCGCTCAAGTTTCCGGCCACGGTCGAACTCAGTATCTCTGGCATGCTGGTCGCCACGGTGGTGGGCGTGTTCACCGGTGCCTACGCCGCCCAGAAACGCCGCAGCGCCGCTGACTACGGGCTGCGTATCTACAGCATCGTCGCCTACGCCATCCCCATCTTCTGGCTGGGGTTGATGTTCCAACTCATCTTTGGAGTCTGGTTGGGCTGGTTTCCCGTCTCTGATCGCATTAACACGCCCCTGCGCCCCGACACCATCGCTCAGGTCTTCGGCCTGCAGCAGCGGTTCACCGGGTCGGCGGGGGAGAAGATCATCACTTTCACCGATTTCCTCTCTAATTTCTACATCTTCAGCACCATCATCACCGGCCAATGGAAGAGCCTGCTGAACGCCTTCCGTCACCTGGTGCTTCCTGCGATGACGTTGGGGCTGTACCTCTCCGGTGTCTTCACCCGCCTCACGCGGGCCAATATGCTCGACGTGTTGCAGCAGGATTTCATCACCGCAGCCCGCGCCCGTGGCATCCCGGAGAAGATCGTCGTCTACCGGCACGCGCTGCTCAACGCCTTCATCCCCATCCTCACGATGTTTGGCATGCAGTTCGCCTTGCTACTGGCCGGTGCAGTGCTGACGGAGACGACCTTCAACTGGCCGGGGATGGGGCTGTTCCTGGTGAACCGCATCACAGATCGGGACTTCCCGGCCATCCAGGGCACGGTGGTCTTTTTTGCCCTGCTCGTCGCGATGGCCAGCCTGATCGTGGACATCATCTACGCCCGCATTGACCCGCGGGTGCGATACTAGGCGGTGCTCAATGCAGCAAGCAGCAACTATCTCCGAACCGACCGGGCTCCTGGCCCGCTTCCTGCGGGGCCGCAAGTGGTACGGAACCGAATGGTACATGACGGTGACCGGAGGCATCATCGTCACGTTCATCGTCGTGCTGACTCTTGTGTCTTTTTTCACCCCCCGGTTAGCACCTTATGACCCCGAAAGTCGGACTGGCGATCCGTTCGCTTCACCTTACGCGGCGCACCCCTTCGGCACCGACCAACTGGGGCGCGACATACTCAGCCGTATCATCTACGGCGCGCAGATCGTGCTCCAGGTGGCACTCCTCTCGGCCACCTTTTCGTTCGTCGTGGGGGTGCCGCTGGGGCTTCTCTCCGGCTACCTGGGCGGGCGGCTGGATCGCGTCCTTTCGCTGGTGATGGATAGCATCTACGCTTTCCCTGGCCTGATCCTGGCTATCGCACTGGCAGCGTTGCTGGGGGCGGGCATATTGAACATGTCCGTCGCCATTGCCGTCGTCTACGTCCCCATCTTCTTCCGGCTGGTGCGCGGCCAGGTGCTTTCGATCAAAGAAGAACTGTACGTGGAGGCAGCGAGGAGCCTGGGGGCACGGGGCCGGACGATCCTGTGGCGCTACATCTTCCCCAACGTCATCCCCTCCATCGTGGTGGTCTTCTCCCTCAACATCGCCGACGCTATCATCACCGAGGCCGCGTTGGCCTTCGTTGGTCTGGGGGTGGACCCCTCTCGACCGGACTGGGGCTACGACATCTACCGTGGGCGCTCAGAGTTGGTCGGCGGTCGCTGGTGGCCCGTCACCTTCCCCGGCCTGGCGATAGCGCTGGTGGCACTGGGCTTCAGCCTGTTCGGTGAGGGGCTGAGCGAGATCCTGAATCCGAGGTTGACCGAGGCATGAGCGAACCGGTGTTGCAGATACATAATCTGAGCGTGGATTATCCCACCCACGTCGGCGTCGTGCGGGCAGTGGACGACGTCAGCCTGACGGTGTACCGGGGTGAGGTGCTGGGGCTGGTAGGCGAATCAGGCTGCGGCAAGTCCACTCTGGGGATGGCAATCCTGCGCCTCCTGCGCCCGCCGGGCAAGATCGCTGGCGGCGAGATCGTCTTCGATGAGCACAATCTGCTGGGACTGGACGACGAGGCGATGCGCCGCCTGCGGGGAGCGCACATCTCAATGATCTTCCAGGATCCGATGACCTGCCTGAATCCCCTGCAGCGCATCAGCGATCACGTCGTGGAGACGATTCGGACACACCAGCCTGAGGTAAGCGAGCAAGAGGCGCGGAGGCAAGCGACTGAGTTGATTGATCGCCTGGGCATCATGGCTGAGCGGCTGGATGATTATCCGCATCAGTTGAGCGGCGGTATGCGCCAGCGGATAATGATCGGGTTAGCGCTGGCGCTGAACGCCGACCTGATCATCGCCGACGAGCCGACGACTTCGTTAGACGTCATCGTCGAGGCCCAGTTCCTTGACCTGCTCAAGGACCTGCAACGTCGATTCAACCTGACCATTGTCCTCATCACCCATAACATCGGTGTGATAGCCGAGTTGTCCGACCGGGTAGCGGTGATGTACGCCGGCAAACTGGTGGAGTTGGCAGACGTGTACCCGCTCTTCGACGACCCGCTTCACCCCTACACACGGGGGTTGTTGAACTCGGTGCCCAATATCAGCCTCACAGAGGATCACTTGCAGATTATGAGCGGCTCACCGCCTGACCTGATCAACCCGCCGCCTGGCTGCAAATTCCATCCCCGCTGTCCCCGCGCGATGGATCGCTGCCGGGTCGAGGAGCCGCCCGTTAAAGAAGTGCAGCCGGGGCGTTGGGCTGCTTGCTGGTTGTATGAGTGAGAAGCCGATGACAGAGCAGAATCTGGTAGAAGTACGGGGCCTGAAGAAGTGGTTCCCCGTCCAGAAAGGTTTTATCGAACGTCTGGTGACCCGCCAGCGGCAGTTCGTGCACGCCGTAGACGGGGTAGACTTTGAGATCCGCTGTGGGGAGGTCTTTGGGCTGGCCGGGGAGAGCGGCAGTGGCAAGACGACGACGGGACGGCTGATTTTGCGCCTGGTGGAGCCCACAGAGGGGAGCATCACCTTCGACGATGTGGACCTGGCCGCGCTGAGCGACGAGGAGATGCGCCGTATGCGGCAGCGCATGCAGGCCATCTTTCAGGACCCGTTTGCCTCGATGAATCCTCGTATGAAGTGCGGTGACGCTATCGGCCACAGCCTGGAGATTTTCGACGTGGCTAAGGGGGAAGAAAAGCGTCGCCAGGTGCTGGAGATGATGAAGCACGTGGGACTAACACCGGCTTATATTCTCTATGACAAATACCCGCACCAACTGAGCGGGGGGCAGCGTCAGAGGGCCGTCATCGCGCGGGCATTGATGCTACACCCAGACCTCATCGTCGCCGATGAGCCCATCGCTATGGCTGATGTCTCGGTGCGGGCACTGCTTCTGGAGTTAATGTTGCAACTGAAGCAAGAGTTCAACCTGACGTACCTGTTCATCACCCACGACCTGGCGACAGCCAAGTACATCTGTGACCGAATCGCGATCATGTACCTGGGGCTGATCTGCGAGGTGGGTACCCTGGAGCAGGTCTATCGCAATCCGCAGCACCCCTACACGCAGGCACTGCTGGCGGCGGTGCCGGTGCCCGATCCCCATGCTCGCCGCACAGCCCCTATGCCCAAAGGGGAGATCCCTAGTCCGATCACCCCCCCTCCCGGCTGCCGCTTTCACCCCCGCTGCCCCTTCGCGGAGCAGGTTTGCTCTCAGGAGCCGCCCCTTCTCCGACCGGTGCCGGGCGACGAGGAGCACCTGGTGGCCTGCCACCTGGTATAGCGGTTAGCAGTCAGCCCTTAGCCGCTAGCCTTTTTCACGCTTTACGTTCATACGCCCCCATTCCCACACAGTGGTCGTAGGTCCGCTAACTGCTCTCTGCTAACTGCTCACTGCTATCCCACACCACCCGCTCCCTCTCCGGATTATCGCAGGGGGCGCGGCCCACCTTGGCCACCATGGCGGCGGTGTCGCCCAGGAAGCAGGCGATGACAGCGTGGGGGACGGTGCCGATGCCCGTGCTGCCCCCCCCAGTAGTCGCCCTAGGCATCGGTAGAGACGAGGGCATTTGCAGGTTTGCAAGTTTCAAGTCTACAAGCCTGCGAGGTTACTGCTCAGGCTGCCCATGATGCGTCATTCCGAGGAGCGTAGCGGCCTGCCCTGAGCGTAGCCGAAGGGACGAGGAATCTCGTTCTTTGAGTGTCGAATCACTGCCAACGCGAGATTCTTCGCTCCCTTCGGTCGCTCAGAATGACGATGCCTGAGTAATCCCCCTGCGAGCCTGTAAGTCAGGTGCTCAGAAACTCCGGCGGAATCTGCCTCGCCAGATAGACGGCCTCATCAGCGCGGTAGAACTCAATGCCCGCCACGTTGGCCTCGGCGGCGTGGATGGTGAGGACGACAGGCCACTTATCGTGGCGGGCGCCGACCCGGATAGCCGTCCCAGGGTCGGGTGAGAGATGAACGTATTGGCACCCCATCGGCTTGAGGCCCTCGCGGCGGATGGACTCCAGAGCATCGGGGGAAGTACCGTGATAGAGGAGCGGCGGTGGGGTGCAGGGTTCGTAGGCGATGGGCTGGGCGAAGGAGTGGCCGTATCTCGCCCGGATGCGGCTTCCCTCGACCTCGAAGCGGCGCTTGCCGTTACCGCTGCCCTCCTCGACGACCCGCATCACGTCGGCGCAGGTGGCCCAGCGGAAGTTAGGCAGCCCCCGCAGAATCTCCATCACCTCTGCGAGCGACGCCCAGCCACACTCATCCAGTTCCAGCGCAAATCGCTCCGGCTGGTGGCGCAGGATGAGGGCCAGAAATTTGCTCAATTTGATCAGATTTCGTCCTCTCTCCAATGCTCCCCCAA
>Ga0307438_1001027_pt1 | contig 18794 bp, 17 predicted proteins | sample SalMarWE160110MG_FD_202144 | JGI IMG/M metagenome (GOLD analysis project Ga0307438, IMG submission 202144) | Salt marsh sediment microbial communities from the Plum Island Ecosystem LTER, Massachusetts, United States - WE1603-110 | ecosystem: Environmental > Aquatic > Marine > Intertidal zone >... | reverse complement strand
TTCCTCCGATACGTGGACGAAGGGCTCCTCGACGGCACCGCCTTCTTCAGGACCGTCACCATGGAGAACCAGCCCGACTCGGACGTGAAGATAGAGGTAATTCAGGGAGGCACGGAGCCCAAGGACACCGCCTACCCATCAACGTACCCCCCGATCGAGCACGAGACCACTGAGACAACGTGGCTGAGCCACGTGGACGGCGCCGTCTCCATGGCGAGGTGGGCCCCGGAGACCGCGACCTCCAGCTTCTTCATCTGCATAGGGGACCAGCCCGAGCTGGACTATGGGGGCAGGAGGAACCCGGACGGGCAGGGATTCGCGGCGTTCGGACGCGTCAGAAGCGGCATGGACGTGGTCAAGGCAATCCATAGGCAGCCCCACGAAGGGCAAAGGCTTGAGCCACCCATAGAGATATTGAGCTGTCGACGCATCAGATGACACACTTTATCCCCCGCGAGACTGGCACCCCTTAAAGCCTCTTAGGCATTCATAGGATCATGAGGATCGGCGTCCCCCCGTGGCTCGCCTTGCTGTTATTGGCGCCGGCCATGGGCGAGCTTCTCTCGGGCTCGGCGCCACCGGCCGAGTTCTTCCAGCCCTTCGGGTTCACCGTCATGGTGGCGCTCTACGGCTGCGGGGCCCTGGTGTGCAGGGAGCTCAAGGTGCGGTGGAGGAAGGGCGTGGGCACCCTGGTGCTGCTGGGGTGCGGCTACGGCGTCCTTGAGGAGGGCCTCATGGTGGCCAGCTTCTACAACCCGTCGTGGATGGACCTCGGCGCCCTGGCGGGCTTCGGCCGGGCCCTGGGCGTGAACTGGGTGTGGGCCGTGGAGCTCACCATCTACCACGCCCTCTTCAGCGTGGTGACGCCTGTCCTCCTCGTGGAGCTAGCCTACCCTTCCCGCAAGGCGACGCCGTGGCTCACCGATAGGCGACTCAAGATCGTGGCCGCCGTCCTGCTCCTGGACGTCGTGGCGGGGTTCATCCTCTTCGGCAACATGCTGGGCTTCTGGCCTCCAAGAGTCCAATACCTCCTAGGGGTAGCGGCTACAATGGGGTTCGTGTACGCCGCCCATCGTCTGCCGAGCGACTGGGCGAGAAGGGGAAACAGACCCATGCGCCGCCCAGCCTTCTACACGGCGGTGGGCTTCTTCGCGGCCCTGGCGTCCGCGCTGACGTTCGGGTGGCTGCCTTCCGTATCAGACAGCTTCCTCCACCCCCTTCTGGTTTGCGTTGTGGGCGTCGCCGTGGTCTACGGCGTCGTCAGGTACCTCGCGGGCTTCGAGTGGCGAGAGGCCAGGAGAAGCCACCTCATGGGGCTCGTCTCGGGGCCGATGCTGCTCTTCATACTCGTGTCGCCCCTCCAGGAACTCGACGCGTCGAGACCCGACGACACCTCAGGCATGATCATCGTCGGGGCAGCGTTCCTGCTCCTTCTCACGTTGCTCTGGTTAAAAGTCAGAAAAAACGACACCCACCTATCAGGGATCACGACGGAGACCGAGGAACCTGAAGAATTAAAAGAATACAAATAGAATATAGTGGAAGCCTTCGGCTAGCCATCCTCGTAGATGAAGATCTCCTCGATGCTTTTTTCGAAGAACCTCGCCATCTTGAAGGCCAGGTCCAGGCTCGGGTTGTATTTACCGGTCTCTACCGCGTGGATGGTCTGTCTGGTAACGCCCAGCTCCTGGGCCAGCTGCTCCTGGGAGATGTTCTTCACGGCTCTGAGGACCCGGATGTCGTTCTCCAAGGGCTAGTCCCCCATCTGCCTACCGTAGTACCAGACGAAGAGGGCGTAGACCACTAGTATTGCGTTGGCCTGGTAGGCGAACGCGTACCCGACGCTTCTGTACTCGGTGAACCCCCGGTAGCTCAGCTCGACGAGGGCTATTCCAAGGAAACCGGTGAGGGCGGTCACGTAGCCAAGGGTCCTGCTCGCCGCCTTGGCGCGTATGGCCACGGTTCTCTCGTCATGAAGCACGTCGGTGACCTGTCTTCTCATTGTGATTAGCACGACGATGCCCAGGAGGACTGTGACCATGGGGAGGCCCCAGCTGTGTCTGACCGCGCCGAAGCTCACCACGATTCCAATCGCGACGACCACTACTTTTTGGAGTAGATTGTATCTTTCCTTATCCACGTACATCACGTAAAGAATGTTTTACATATTGTAATATTAACTTTACTATTTGTAAATCAATCTTTACAATGGTTTCTGGTGCCGAGTGAGTCATAGGAACCAAAGCACCTCAGCATCCTTTAGTTGAAACTGGCGGAAAACGCTGTCAGTAAATATTATATATATTATATATATAATGAGATCAGGCTCTGGTCCAAAGCCTGGACGCGGAGCCTTCTAAGGAAGGAAACAACATGGGAAAGTTCGCGTACTACATAGTATATGGAAACATAGCCCCCAAGGACGAGGAGAAGATAGAAGACGGCTTCAAGAAGATAGAGAAAGAGCTCAATAAACACGGTCTGGAGCTGGATTTCTGGGGCCACCCCTGGGGGACCACCGAGGACACGATCTACGTCATCAAGGGGGACATAGACAAGTACGAGGCTCTGATGCTTAAGGAGGACTACTCCGAGGCGACGTCCATCGTCACCAACCAGAAGACCCACATAGTGTACGTCAGGTGAGGCGCCCCCTTCGATAAAGTAGTCGACCCACAACCCAACCACATTTTTTCAATTCTGGGGTGAAACCCTTATCCAGACGCCGCCGAAGATTCAAGGGGAGGAACATGAGCCTAGAAAAGTATGATTACGGGGTCTGCGGCGTCTACTGCGGCCAGTGCCCCAGCGGGAACGGCAGGGTACGGTACGCCGCCGGAGAGCTCAAACGCCTCGTCGACACCACCCGGTACGGCTGGGTCGAGGAAGCAGTCAAGAGCTTCAGCTTCAACGAGTTCAGGAAGGGGCTGGAGTGGTTCAGCCAGGCACAGTGCCAGGGCTGCCTCGGCGGAGGCGGCGCCCCCTGCCGGAACAGGGGGTGCGCCGAGGAGAAGGGGCTCCGGAGCTGCCTTGAGTGCGGGGAGTACCTAACCTGCAGCCACACCGAGTACATGAGGGACACGTACTCCTTCGTGGTGGACAACTACCGGCGCGTAGGGGAGGTGGGCCTGGAGAGGCACCTCGAGGAGGAGGAGCAGCGGGCCAGAGCCGGTGTGGACCTCATGGGCCATCTCGAACGAAGGTACTGCAAGACGGTGGAGCTAGAGGACGAGTGACTCTAAGCCTCGAAGAGAAGATAGGCCAGATGCTCGTCGTCGGCTTCCACGACCACATGCCCCCAGACCACATACTCAGCTGGCTCCGCGAAGGCAGGATAGGCGGCGTCATACTCTTCGCCCGCAACATAGACACCCCTGAGCAGGTCGCCGGGCTAACCGGGGCCCTCCATGGGGCGACCAAACGCCCCATTCTCGTTGCCATCGACCAGGAGGGCGGTGTGGTGGCCCGGCTCCGAGAAGGCTTCTCCGAGAGTCCCGGAGCCATGGCGCTGGGAGCCGCCGACGACCCCAAGCTCACCGAGGAGGTCTCCGCAGTCCTCGCCGCCGAGATGCGGGCCCTGGGCATCAACTGGAACCTGGCACCGGCCATCGACCTCACCCACAACATCCACAACCCCAGCGTAGGAGTCCGCAGCCTGGGCTCGGACCCGCTGCACGTCAGACGGCACGCGCTGGCGCAGGTGCGGGGCTTCCAGGGCTCAGGCGTCGCCGCCACCGCCAAGCACTTCCCCGGCAAGGCCAACACGCCTGTGGACCCCCACGTGATGCTGCCCGTCATCGAGGGGCCCCTGGAAGACATGTGGGACACCGACCTCGTCCCCTTCCGAGCCGTGTGCGACGCAGGGGTCGCCTCGGTGATGATCACCCACGTCCAGTTCAAGGCCCTGGAGCCCGTGTACCCCAGCACCCTCAGCCCGGCCATCATCCAGGGGCTCCTGCGCCGAGACATGGGCTACGGGGGCCTCGTCACCACGGACTGTATGGAGATGAAGGCCGTCACCGACGCCTACGGCCCCGGCGAGTCCGCCGTCCAGGCAGCCAGGGCCGGCGCCAACCTTGTCCTCTTCAGCCACACCCGGGAGTACCAGGAGGCCGCCTACGACGCCATGCTGGACGCCGCCCGCACAGGGCGACTGCCCATGGAGAGGGTGGACTACTCCGTGGAACGGATCAAAGAGGTGAAGGAGCGTTTCGCCTCCGGTGGTGGGCCGCCCCTCACGGTGATCCGGCAGCCGAGCCACCTAGAGACCGTGGAGAGGGCGGCGAGAGCCGGAACGGTGCTCCTGAGGGACAAACCCAGCCTGCTGCCGCTTATGCCGGAGGCTCGGGTCGCTGTGATCGAGTTCGCGTCGAGCCCCGAAAGAGAAGGCGTGGAGCAGGGAAAAGAGACGGGTTTCGTCAAGCATCTAAGAGAGAGGCACCTTATCGTGGAGGCCGTGTCGATTGACCAGTCCACGCCCACCGAGGGGCAGCTTGAGCAAGCCCATAGGCTGGCCGAGGACGTGGAGACGCTGATCTTGGCTACCAGGAACGCGCACCTGTACCGGGCTCAGCTGGAGGCGGCCCGGAAGCTGCTCGCCGCAGGGAAGCCCTGCATCCTGGTCTGCCTGAGAAACCCCTACGACGCGGGAGCCTTAGACGCCGTTACTGTTCTCCTCACCCTCGGGGACGCGGCGCCCTCCCTCGAAGCCGCCGCCGAGGCCCTCGTAGGCGGCTATGAGCCGGCGGGCAGGCTGCGCGTCCCCCTCACCATGAGCTGAGGCCCGGGACGAAGCCGAGAACACGGCCCCTGACAGCCTGAGGCGCAGGAATAGGAACACGATCATCAGCACTGAGAGAAGCGTGGCCTCTAGATAGGCTACGGGGAAGAATATGGCCTCGATGACGTGGTGCCTGTACGCCATTATGGCTCTGCGGAGCGCCTCGACGGCCGCCACCCCGAGCAGCGTGCCGGCGACGCCGCCTCCCCCGACGATTATGACGAGCAGGGGCCAGAACACCCAATATGGAGTCGAGAAACTACACGGCGCCACAAACAGGAAGTAGAAGGAATACAGGACCCCGGCGAGAGCCATGAAGCCTGAGCCGATCATCACCGCAGTCTCCCTGACCCTCACCACGTCCTTACCGAGGCTGGCGGCCGCCAACTCGTCGTCCCTCACGGCTCTCGCCAACAACCCAAAGGGTGACCCCTCCACGGCCCTCAGCGCAAGGAACACGCAGAGCAGCGTCAAGAGGACCAGAGCCAGAACCACGAAAGACGTTTCGCCACTGTAGAACGCCAGAAAATCCGGGACGTAGACGCCCAAACCGCCGCCGCTGAGCGGGACCAACACCCTCCCGATGAAACCGGCTAGATCGGTCAAGGTCAACGTGGCGATCATGATATACACTGGGCCTAGCCTGATGGCGGGCTTCGTGATCAGCCACCCCAAGGCGGCTCCGAAGACAAACGAGGCTGCCAACGTGAAGAATATGAAGCCGAGGCATAGAAGCGGCCTAGACGCGAGGAACTCGTTAGCCAAAGCGACGTTCTGCTCGTTGTTGTAGACCCAGCCGCTTTCAGACGCGTACGGCAGAAGCTCGACCCCAGCGGCCCTGGCGGCGGCGAAGGCAAGGCGTGCAGACACCGCGCTGACAGTGTACCCTCCCGCCATGAAGGGCACGGAGCTCCCCAGAAACGGGACACCCGCCCTCCGGTACATGAAGCCCAGCGACAGCGCCACGATGGCCACCAGACCATAATACACCGCCGCGTCGACCAGGAAACGTGTCTGCTGAGACATCGAGACGAGGCCGCTGAGTGGCTCCATCATGGCTGGCTCATGGCTCCTTGCCGCTGCGCAGGAGCATACATCGTTTAGAGTTACTTTAACGTATCCGTTGAGAGTGGGGGTAGAGGCTAGATGATGAACTCCTCACGCTCGACCCTGCGGGAGCGGACCCCCAGGTCGGCGACCCTGAAGGGGCGTCCCCCGTAGAGTTCCGTCTCCTCCTCCCCCACGTAGAGGGAGGCGGCGATCCTGCCTAAGGCGTCGCTCTTCATGATGCCGCTGCCGCTGGCCGCCCCCACGTATATCATTCCCGGCGCCGGCGCGACGACGGGGATGCCGTCGAACCCGTTTATGGCGTACTGGCCCGCCCACATGTTCACGGGCCGGACGTCCTTGAAGCACGGTAGGTACTCCACGAGCAAGTGGTAGATGTGGTCCGTGTAGTAGCTCTCCTCCGGCTGGGAGTCGTCCTCGAGGCCGAAGCGGCGGCCCAGGTTGTCGGCGCAGCCCACCCATATGCTGCCCTCCGAGACCTCGGCCTTCAGGTATACCCCCGACTTGGGTAGCACCGTCAGGGGCATGGCGCCGCTCTCGTTCAGCCCCTTCACCTCGAAGAGGCCCCGCAGCCTGGGGTCCTTGAACACGAAGATGTGCCTCTTCTTCGGCCTCATCATGGCGTCGACCCCTATGGGGTCCAGGAGCCTCCCGGCCCAGACCCCCGTGGCTACCACCGTGGTGGCTGCCCTTATCTCCCCCTTGCTGGTCTCGGCTCCCTTCACGGCGGCGTCCTGCCAGACGAAGGGCTCGCCGGGTATGCCCAGCTCCTCCTCGGGCTCAAGGATGAGCTTCTCGGCCTCGGCTCCGTAGACCACCTCGCCCCCCGCCTCTATGAACATCCGCTCGTAGCATCTGACCAAGGAGTCCGCGTCTATGCTGCCGCACTTCACGCCCTGCATGGCCACGTCCACGGGTTCGAGGCCCAGAATCTCCGCCTCCTCGCCAGTGAACTCGGTTACGAGGCCCGGGATCATGCTGGTCAGCTCTTCGTCGAAGAACCGCAGCTCCACGCCAAGCCCGGCCATGGATTCGAGCACGGGCCTGAGGCGGCGGTGCTGCTCCTCGCTGAAGAGCCAGAGGTAGCCTATGTGGCTCAGCTTCAGGTCGTAGCCTAGATCGTGCTCTAGGTGGTTGAACGCGTCGATGGTGGAGTCGGCTAGAAGGTAGTTGGTCTTCGAGGTGAACACGTTCCTATAGGCTCCCTCGCTCTTAGCGCTGTTCCCCTGCCCGGGGCCGCCTAGCCTGTCTATGAGCACTATCCTGTCGTCGGGTCTCCTTCTCTTCATGTGGTACGCAGAGCTGAAGCCGAGGACGCCTCCGCCTACGATTAGAACGTCAGTCTCCATGTATTAGACACCAAATTAAGCGTAATTTAATTGACGCAGTTACTGCATCGATATTTAACGTTTAGGAGTCGCCTGGGTTGGCCGATACGACGGACGCCGCTTGCTTGAAAGGGTTCCCCAACTTAGTAGAAATGAGCCCTAATGAGGTGCCCAGGAACCCGGCGACGAACCCGACCCAGGTGCCGCCGCTCACGCTGGTCACGACTAGAACCACGACGTTGCTCTCCACGCCGCTGAACCAGACCAATAGGCCGTGCAGCATCGACGCAGCCATGGAGGCCGCCGCCGAGGCGAAGAGCCCGGCCACGAAGCCGCCTAGCCCCTCCTTGCTGAAGCCGAGGTAGCATCCCACCGCGCAGCCCACGGCGGCGGCGAAGACCTCCAAACCCCCGCCCCAAACGAAAAAGCCGAGGACACCACCGACCACCAACCCGGACACCAGCAACGAGTACCCCTCCCTGACGGGCTTCAGCCACTCAGGCTCCACACCCGCCACGCGGTAGACGACCGCCAACCCGGCGAGCCCAGTCAGGAAGCACACGCCCCACAGGGCACGTGAGCCGGGGATCATCCCCGTCTCGATGGTGTTGGTGATCACCGCCAAGCCGCTGTCGTCGGCTATGAAGACCTTGTCCCCGATGGAGGTCACGGCGATGTCCACCACACCTGTCCCGGCGTCGTAAACCCAGAGAGGAGTCGAGCGGGAGGTGTAGAGGAAACACACTCGCCCATCGGCGCCAAGGGTGACGGCGTAGGACCCAAAGGGAGGAGCCCAGACCGACTCGATCCCCCCAGCGACACTTAGATCACTCACGGTTACCTCTCCCACGGATTCGGTGAGAACCGACGCCCCACCTTCACGTTCGTAGACGACCACCGTTGAGCCGTCGCTCGACATAGAGACCGAAGTGACCGGGGAACCGGTGCCATAGCCCCAAAGCTTCGCACCGTCCTCCAGGGACAGAGAGAGAACCCGTCCTCCCCCAGAGGCATCGCCTCCACCCATGGCCACCATGGAGGCCTGGGACAGGGATAAGACGCCACCCGTCAACCCTGTGGGGGACCGCCAGAGCGGTTGGGGGTTACCGATGTCGAAGAGGTAGACCCACCCCAAAGCGTCCACGGCGGCCACGTATTTACCGTTGAAGGATATCTCCGCCTCGACGGCGCTTGCCCCCGTCGAGTACTCCCAGAGAAGCCCCTCTCTGCTGGAGAACAATAGGATGTGTCCATCAACCGAGGCCAGTGTGTAGACTATGGGAGGAATCCCTCCAGAGGAATGAATCCCCAGCACGCGTCCGCCCTGTAACCGGTGGCTCCATCTGGGGGTGTTCACGCCGGCGCCGAGGGCGCGGAAGAGGTAGACTGTTTGGGTCTCGTCCATGGCGAGGACGTAGTCCCCCTCCTCGGACACGAGGACAGAGGACATCCCTGAGCCCCCCCTGTACACCCATTGAGGCACGGTCTTACCCCTCTGATAATAGTATAGGGTGCCGTTCGCCGTCCCCACGGCCAGGGCGTCACCCCAGTTCGAGGCATCGATGCAGGTCACGGCACCCTCGATCAGATACGTGGTGGTAGGTGTCCTCTCCCTAGCGGTGTGGTTGAAGACGATGTAAGCTAGACCCGACTCCACCACCAGCAACATTAAGACGGCGTAGGTTATGCGGCGGCTCATTTGATGGCTCAACTCACGTCTCTATATAGATAAAACATGTGCAGCGCCGAGGGACTCGGTCACGCATCACCTTTCATGGGCTCCCTCAGAAACGTATACACGACCACAGCCGCCGAAGCCGAGGCTAGGGCGGAGAAGTAGAAAGGCCAAGCAGCCCCAACGCCCTCCCACAGGGCCGCGCCTATCAGCGGCGACACCGTGAGAGCGACGCCGGGAACCATGTTCATGACCCCGTAGGCCCTGCCGCGCCTCTCCTCAGATGCAATGTCCACTACTAGCGCCTCGAGGGCCGGCTGCTGCACGTACGCGAAGAGGGTGTCGAACATCCCGATCAGCAACAACTGCCTGAACCCGGTGGCCGCCGTGAAGACCAGGATGAAGAGGGGGCGCACCGAGTAGCTCAGCAGCAGGCTGATCCTTCTGCCGAACCTGTCTATCAAGCGCCCGGTTGGCAGCCTCGTCAAGATACCCACCACCCCCATCCCCCCCGAGACTAGCCCCCACTCAGCCGTCGAGAGCCCTATCACGCCGGTGGCGTATACGACGCCGTACTGCGTAATGACCCCCACGGCCAGTGAGTACAGAAACGCCCCTAGGAGAACCACCCGAAGGGCCCCTAGGGTCCTCACGGGCTCAAACGTTTCAAGGAGGACGTTTCGGAGGCCCTGCTCATCGCCGTGGCCGGGTTGAACTGTGAAGTCCTCCCTCAGATAACGCCATCTGCAGACGCTCGCCAACAGCATCACCGTGCCCGAGACGAGGAAGAAGACACGCATGCCTGGGAGGAAGCCGATGCGCTCCAGCATGAACCCGCTTAGCACAGGCATGGTCATCGAGAATACCGCGAATAGGGTGTGGATGGTGGCGAACGCCGTCGCCCGCTTCTCGGGCTCAACGGAGTCGGCGAACATGGCCTGCCGGGCCGGCAGAACGATGTTGGTGAACGCCTCTAACACGACCCCTGGGACGAGGTGCCACCACCGAGTGGCGAAGAAGTAGACGAAGGGCGCGAAGGAAGCTACCAGGCCGCCCCAAACCACCAGCCGCTTCCTCCCGATCCTGTCCGTGAGGTACCCGACGGGGGGCTGGAGGGCTATTCGGGTGAGGCCGAGGAGGAAGGCCAGGAAACCCAGGGCCGGCATAGAAGCGCCGATGTCTAGGACGAAGAGCGACCAGAAGGGAGACACGAGGAACAGAAACCCCTGGCCCACGGACTCGGTGACCGAGAGGACCAGGGCGTTCCTCCCCATCCCGAGAAAGCTTCTCTGCTCCTCGCCCATGTGATCGCCTTAACCTGATAAACAATGCCTGGTCACGCCTTTAAGCTTGATTTAGATATTTTCGTTAAATTTCCAATAGTAACAGCTATTATCCGTCCGGGAGCCATGATATTGGGAGCGTTCTCAGAGATGGAAAACAAGATACTGTTCATCGGGTGGTTCCCCAACTGGTCGACGGACATCGCTGAGCCGGAGACGACGCTGGTGGGGACAGGTTTCGACTCGGGCACCAACCATCTGGAGTACGAGTTCTACGAGCACCTCGCCATCCATAACGTCATCGAGAAGACGGTGAACGCGGAGAGGGAGGGGTTCGACGCCGTGGTGATAGGGTGCTTCTACGACCCGGGGCTCAGGGAGGCTAGGGAGCTTGTGAAGATCCCCGTCGTGGGCGTGTGCGAGGCAAGCCTCCACGTCGCGTCGATGCTGTCCGCGGGCAGGTTCTCGGTCCTAGTGGGGCGGAGGAAGTGGATACCCAAGATGGCGGACAACGCTAAGATCTACGGCTTCGAGGACCGGATAGCGTCCTGGAGGGTGCTGGACCTCACGGTTCCGGACATGCACGACGTGGAGAAGACCCAGGCCGCCATCCTCAGGGAGGCGAGAGGAGCCGTGGAAGATGACATGGCTGAGTGTGTGGTCCTTGGCTGCACGGGGATGGCGGGGCAGGTGAGGAGGGCACAGGAGGAGTACGGCGTGCCCGTTCTGGACCCGGTGCTCATGGGGGTGAAGGTGGCGGAGCTTAGGGCTACCCTGTGGAAGAGGCACGGCATCTCCCACAGCAAGATCGGTGGGTACGAGGCTCCCCCCGTGGACGAGCTTGAGCCCATCTGGCGAAGGGTCTACGGTAAAAAGAAGTAAAAATGAGACGCCCCTTCGGCGTCAGCTGCTTCATTCGGACATTGTGTGGCACTTGACGAAGTGCCCGGGCTCCACCTCGACCATCGGCGGGTCCTCCCTCATACACCTCTCGGTGCACTCGTTGCACCTCGGGTGGAAGTAGCAGCCGCTTGGGACGTTCACCGGGCTCGGTATCTCGCCCCGGGAAACCACCTTGTCGGGCTTCACCGCCTCCTCCTCGCTCGTTATGACGGGGATCGAGGACAACAGCATCTTGGTGTACGGGTGGAGGGGATTGCTGAAGAACACGCTCGTTGGCGCCACCTCGCAGAGCTTCCCTAGGTACATTATGCCCACCCTCGTCGCCACGTTCCGCATCAGGCTCAGGTTATGGGTGATGAACAGGTACGAGAGGTCAAGCTCCTCCTGGAACTCGATGAGCTTGTTGATGATCTTGGCCTGCATCGAGACGTCGAGGGCCGATGTGGGCTCGTCGAGGGTGATGAACGTCGGGTTGGTGGCGAGGGCCCTTGCTATGGCGACCATCTGCTTTTCGCCGCCGCCGATCTTCGTGGGCTGCCTGTCCAGGTAGTCCTCTGGCAGCTCCACCATGCGGAGGAGCTCTATGACTCTCTTCCTGCGCTCATCCTTCGCGATGCCGTGCACCTGCAGCGGGAGCGCTATGATCTGCTCGATGCTTCTCTTCGGGTTCAGTGATGAGCCCGGGTCCTGGAACACCATCTGCATCTCCTTCTTGAGGCTGAGAGGCCTCTTCTTGATGCCCGTGGAGATGTCCTTCCCCTTGTAGGTGATCTCGCCGGCCGTCGGCGTGTATATACCCATCAGCGTGTATGCCGTTGTGCTCTTGCCTGAGCCGGACTCACCGACGAGGCCGAATGTCTCTCCCTCGTTTATGGTGAAGCTGATGCCGTCCACGGCCCTAACCGTGCCTTCGTCGGTGGCGAAGTATTTCTTGAGGTCCTTCACGACTAGGATTTCCTTGCTCATGTCACTGTCCTCCGTAGAGGTAGCAAGCCACCTCGTGTCCGTCACCCACCTGGTAGAAGGGCGGAGACTTTTCGCGGCACTCTGGCTTCGCGTGTGGGCACCTGGGGTTGAACCTGCACCCCGTCGGGGGGCTCAGGTAGTTGGGTATCCTCCCGGATATCCCCATGGGGATGCCGCCGCCCGTGAGCTTCGGCACCGCTTCGAACAGGGCCTTGGTGTACGGGTGAAGGGGGTCAGAGAACAGGTCCTCGGTCTTGGCTGCCTCCACCATGCTCCCCGCGTACATGACATAAACCCTGTCCACGAGGCCCTTCACGGCTCCGAGGGCGTGGCTGATCAGTATGATGGACGTGCCTCTGTCTCTCACGAGATCCCCCAGGAGCCTCAGCACCTGGTCCTGGATGGTGACGTCGAGGTTCGTACCCGGCTCGTCCGCTATCAGCAGGTTGGTGGCGGAGACGAGGGCCATGGCGATGCATATCCTCTGCCGCATCCCGCCGCTGAGCTGTATGGGGTAGCTGTTCATTATCCTCTCGGGGTCCGGCATCTGGACCTCCTTGAGCACCTGCACCGTCTTTTCATGGATCTCCTGCTTCGAGATCTTGTTGCCGAGGGCCAGCTGGTTGTAGTTGATTATGTCTCCGATCTGGTCCCCCACCTTGAAGACAGGGTTGAGGGCGGAGGTGGGGTCCTGGAATATCATGGAGACGGTCTTCCTCCGCATCATCTGGAGGTCCCGCTGGCCCATCTTCAGTACGTCTAACCCCTCGAGATATATCTCTCCGCCCACTATCTCGGCTGGTGGTATCTGCAGGATATTCATTATCGACTTGACGGTGGTGGTCTTCCCGCACCCGGCCTCGCCTATGAGGCCCACCTTCTCGCCCTTGGCGACCCTAAAGTTCACGCCGTTGAGGACCCTAGTCACGCCCTCGTAGATGTTGAAGTTGACGTAGAGGTCCCGGATGTCAACTATGTTCTCGCTCATCATCAATCACCCGCGAGCATGTCCCTCACGCCGTCCCCCAGCAGGTTGAAGCCGAGTATTATAATGACGATGAACAGTGCTGGGAACAGGCTGATCCACCACTGGGCTGGGATGTACTTCGAGCCGTCCGAGACCATGGTGCCCAGGTCCGGCGTCGGGGGCTGGGCCCCCAGCCCGACGAAGCTCAGCGTGGACCCGATGAGGATCACCCAGCCCACGTCGAGAGTCATCTTGGTGAATATTGTGGACAGGCAGTTGGGGAATATCTCCCCGAAGAGTATGTGGAAGGTGCTCGCCCCGGTGACCTCGGCGGCCTGTACGAAGTACTCGTTCTTTATGGAGGAGGCGGCGCCGTAGACCAGCCTCGTGTACCATGGCCACCACATCACCGTCACGGCCAACATCGCGTTGTACAGGGTGGGCTCCAGCATGGAGCAGACGGCGAGGGCCAGCACCATGGAGGGCACGCTCAGGAACACGTCGGCGACCCTCATTACAATGGTGTCCACCCATGTGTCCCTCATGTACCCGGCGATTAGCCCCAGCAGGACGCCGGGCGGCGTCGCTACCGACAGCACCGAGACAGCCATCACCAGGCTGTACCTGAAGCCGAAGAATATCCTGCTCAGTATGTCTCTGCCTGCCATGTCCGTCCCGCAGAGGTTCTGCCAGCTCGGCGGCTTCTTCGCGTTCTTGAAGTCGACGAAGACGAAGGCGTGCTCCGGGTACGGCGCGAAGAAGTCGGCGAATATGGCGATGAGGATGATCGCCAGCACGACGGCCAGGCCTAGGATAGAGAGGGGGTTAGCGGAGAACTTGTACCAGTTCCGCTTCCAGCGCTCCTTCATTAGCTCTGTGTTCATCTCATCCACTCCTCAGCTTCATCATTATCCTGGGGTCCAGGTAAGCCGTGATCAGATCGACCAAGATGTTCATGAAGGCGAAGAACACGCCTATGAGCATGACGACGCCCACTATGGCGTTGATGTCGTTGCTGAGCATGGCGCTCATCCCGTACCTGCCGAGGCCAGGCCAGTTGAATATGGTCTCGACGATGAAGGAGCCGCCCATGGAGCCGGCTATGTCCATGCCCATCACCGCCACCGTGGGTATCAGAGACGGCTTCAGGAGATACTTCAGCGTGATTGTCCTCTCGGGGATTCCGAAGGACCTCGCAGCCATGATGTAGTCCTTGTGAAGGTTCTCAACCACGCTGGCCCGGGTGATCCTGGCCTCCTGGGCCAGCCTGCTGATGACCAGCGAGGTGCCCGGCAGTATCATGTGGTAGAACGCGTCCCTGAAGACGTCTAGCTTGCCGGCGATCAGGGAGTCGATGAGAAGCAGGCCAGTGACCTTCGGCGGCATCAGCGCCCCGGAGCTTAGCCGGCCCAACGTCGGGAACCATCTCAGGAGGTACCCGAATATGAAGACGGACATGATCGCCCAGACGAAGCTGGGGATGGCGATGCCTACGTACGAGGTGATGCGCACGATGTTGTCCCAGAGGCTGTTGGCGTACTTCCCCGAGGTGACGCCGAGGAGGATGGCCAGACTCGTCGATAGTATGACGGAGAAGATCACCAGCTCGAAGGTCGCTGGGAAGAACTCGACGATGTCGCTGAACACGCCCCGCCTCGTCACCAGGGACTGGCCGAGGTTGCCTCTGAAGACGTTGGTCACCCAGTAGATGTACTGGATGTATATCGGCTCGTCCAGGTGAAGCTGGGCCCTCAGCTTGTCGACGGCCCACTGTGGGGCCATGGGGCCGAGGGCGAGCCGTGCAGGGTCTCCCGGCACCAGCCTTGAGAGTGAGAATATTAACAGTGATAGTCCAAACAAAACGAAAAAAGAGGATAGGAGTCTGTACGCCACGTACTTCTTGATGTTCATCTAGTGTCCTCGGGCTTAGGGTTGGTTTACGCCTGTGTATAGTCCGTAGTACGTTCTAAAGCCTAACGGTACCTTGTATACTATACCGCTGACTTGCTCCCCGTACACCACGTATGGGTAGTCCACGTAGTCCTGGATGCACCGTAGCGTCGTCGTCTGCAGCACGTAGATCGTCGGGCATACATCGTAGATGTACTGCTGTATCTCGCCGTATTTCTGGAACCGCTCCGCCTGGTCGACCGTCCCTAGGGCGTCCTCGATCATCTCGTCGAGGGTCTCGTCGAGTAGCCACTCGTTCTGCTCCCACGTCGGGGCCGACTCGGAGTGGTATCTCATGAGGTCTCCTCCCGCCTCGGGGAAGTGCACAGAGTTGTAGACGATGACGACGTTGGGGCTCAGGTCCTGGTCGGCCATTGTCTCTATCATGGAGAGCCAAGGCTCCTTGACGATCTTGACGCTTACCCCTAGGTCCGCCATGTTGTCCATGAACAGGAGGGATATCCTCTCCTCCGCAGGGACCTCTGCGCACCAGTGGATCTCTATCTCGATCTCTTCGAGCTGATCGTAGTACGCGGACTGCTCTAGCTCCTCCATGGCTCTTGTGAGGTTCTTTCTGAAGGGCTCAAGGTCCGGGTTGTATCCCGGCAGCACCTCGTTGACCACGCCCTTCACCATCGTCGTGTGGGGGAAGATGTCCGTGACGGCCGTCTCGTAGTCGAAGGCGTAGGCCATGGCTTTCCTGAAGTGGATGTCGTCGGTCGGCGCCTTGTTGGTGTGTATCATGAGGTTCAGCAATGAAGTGCCGACCTCTCCGATCATCTCGACGCCCTCAGTCTGAACCATCTCCTCGAGGCTCTCTATGGGCTGCCAGCTGTCGGTGCGCTCAAGCTCCCCTCTAGACATCATCGTCCTGACGGTGATGGGCTCAGTGGTGCCTATCATCTCCATGACGTCCGGGGCGTTCTCGACGAACATGAAGCCCTCGACGGCGAGGGTCTCTCCCCAGTAGTCTTCGAACTTGTCCATTATCAGCTTCTCCTCCAGCAGGAACTCCCGCACCATGTATGGGCCTGTCCCCGCGTCGTGTGTCATGAGCCACTCTTTACCGTAGTCACCCAGGTCGTCGTACTCGCCTTCCGCTATGTTCTCCATGACGACTGCCTTGTCGAGCACGTAGAAGTTGGGCATCACGGTCAGTATCGGCCCGAAAGACTTCAGCAGATCGAATTGCACGGTGTATGTGTCGACGGCGGTGGTCTCACCTATGTATGGGAGGAACAGGTATGCTAGGCCCTCGCCCATGGTTAGGAGCCTGTCCATGCTGAAGACGACGTCTTCGGCTGTGATCTCGTTTCCGGCGTGAGACATTACGCCTTCTCTTAGCGTGAAGGTGTAGGTCATGCCGTCCTCGGAGACGGTCCAGCTCTCGGCCAGCTCTGGGCCGACGACCCCCTCGGGGGTTATGCGGACCAGCGAGTTGTACAGGTTGGGGTGAGTGGCTGTGCTTGAGCCGTCGGAACCGACCGCCGGGTCGATGCGATTCGGCCACGCCCATGTGCTCCGGTATGCTATAGGTTCTGTCGGTTCTGGTTCAGGCTCAGGTTCCGGTGTGGTGTCAGGTTCTTCCGCCGGTTGCATAAGCCAGTATGCCCCGGCGGCTATCACTATTACTGCTATTATTCCTACGTAGATTAGCGTTTTATTTGAGGTTGATATTTTTTTCACCTAAGCACAAGGTAAATACTAGTTATTTATAACTTTCGAGAAACTTTTTAGTAAGAATTATGAAAAAATGATTGAAATTTATTCTTTTCCGAGGTTTTTAGCTAACTTCGCTAGCTCGGGGTGCACGCATTTTCCCTTGTCCAGTATCTGTTTCCCGTCAAGCCAGATGGATACGTTCATGCATATGCCGTCGGAGTGGGAAGCCGCCGGCCTCCAGGCCATGTTGCCTATGCCGAACTCGACGGAACCCCACACCCTCTCGTCCTCAACGACGTCTCCCGTGAGCTTGGCGCCGGGGTTGAAGCCGGGGCAGAGGTGGGCTATCTTGAGCATGTTGGGGTCGTCGAAGCTCCTGAGCCAAGCCTCGTACTTCACCGCGTCGTTACCGGGGCCGAAGGCCATTATGTCGCCGTTCTCGATGGTCATCTCTATGGGGTCCTTGATGAGACCAAGCGGGGGGTTCACAGAGCCGTCGAAGACTAGCTTGCCGTTCAGTGTAGTGACGTCCATGCCCCAGTAGACCTGCCCCGACATCATGTGGCTGCCGGGGGTGTCGGCGTAGCCCATCGCGTATCCGGCTCTTTTCTCCTCTGTCGCCTTGAAGGTCACGTCCATGCCGGCGGGCGACGTGATACGGAACTCGTCTGTGTCCTTGGCGAGCTCGGTCAGCTTGTCCAGGAACTCCTTAAGCGCCGGGTAGTCTACTCTGCCTATGGTCCTCACCATCATGTCGGTGTTCATGCCGACGAGGCAGTTGTACCTCAGCTTGGGGTTCTCCTTCATGGCCCTGTCGAAGACGTTTGAGTAGAATATCCACTGGTTGTTGAACTCGACCCACGCGTCGGCTCCGTTCAGAGCCCCAACCAGCGACTCGGTGGGAAACATGGGGTCCGCGGCCTTCCCGACCCCCAGGGGCGAGGCGAGCCAGATGACCATGGGTTTCCCTCCGGCGGCGAAGGCGGCCCTCGCCGTCGCGTTCACCACCCTCGCATCGGACTCCGTGTCGGCCGTGATGACCATGGTCTCCCCCTCCTTAAGTTTGAAGAGCTCGTTGACCAGAATATCTGCAGCCTTTCCTAACTCGAACTCGTACCATTCAGGCATACAATTCACCGTCTTGATTATTCCAGATGACTTAATAACGGTTTTCTCCTGGTTAAACCCTTTCAGCTAGAAACATCGTTAGAAGCATAATTTTCTATTTTTTTATGTTTTCGGATAATATTTCTCCATAAAATCAGGCAACCGTTTGTTAATTGTCGGTAATTATAAAAAAACTCAGCCTCCCTTGGTATTCATGGACTTTAGACTAGGCATAGACATAGGTGGAGCCTTCACCGATCTCGTCGCGTACGACGGCGCCACCAGGGATTTGAAGTGGGTAAAGGTCGAGAGCACGCCGAGGGAGCTCTCGATGGGCGTCGTCGAGTGCATCAAGAGGAGCGGCATCGCCCGGACCGAGATGGAGCAGATAATCCACGGCCAGACCGTCGCCATAAACACCATCATAGAGCGGAAAGGGGTGAACGTGGGCCTCCTCACGACAAAAGGGCATAGAGACGTCCTCGAGATACAGAGGGCGAACCGCAGGGACATGTACAACTTCAAGTACAGGAAGCCCGAATCCATCGTCCCCAGGCACCTCAGGATCGAGGTCGATGAGAGAACCATGGCCGACGGCACGATCATCAAGGAGATCGACAACGAAGAGGTGGAGGCGGCCGCGAAGAGACTCGTAGACAAAGGCGTCGACGCCATCTGCGTCTCCTACCTCAACAGCTACGTGAACCCCGGCAACGAACGGAAGACGGGGGAGATCATAAGGAGCCGCCACGAGGTGCCCGTCGTCCTCAGCCACGAGGTCACCAGGGAGTGGAGGGAGTATGAGCGGTTCTCGACGGCCGCGCTGAACGCCTACGTGCTACCCATCCTCGACAGATACCTCAGCAGGCTGCAGGGCACCGTCACCGAGGACCCCGGCAGGTGCATGGCGATGACCTCCGACGGCGGGATGGTGTCCTTCGACTTCGCCCGCAGGTTCCCCATATACACCGTCGAGTCCGGCCCCGTGGCGGGGGTAATCGGCGCCCTAGGCGTCGCCGAGGCCGTCGGTGAAAAAGACATAATCGCCCTCGACGGCGGAAGCACCACCACCAAGGCCAGCCTCGTCGAGGACCTGAACCCGGAA
>Ga0307438_1001022_pt1 | contig 18860 bp, 17 predicted proteins | sample SalMarWE160110MG_FD_202144 | JGI IMG/M metagenome (GOLD analysis project Ga0307438, IMG submission 202144) | Salt marsh sediment microbial communities from the Plum Island Ecosystem LTER, Massachusetts, United States - WE1603-110 | ecosystem: Environmental > Aquatic > Marine > Intertidal zone >... | reverse complement strand
GGGCTTTACCTGTCTCTGGAGAAAGGTCCTCCTCAATCCTAATCTCTTCGTTTAGTCCAGATAGATAGGTAACACCTTGCTCAGGCGCCGCCCATATTGCGGTTGTGTGCTCGCCGGTGATAAAGTTATCCGATCAACATTAAGATGGAACATAGTCTGACATTAACCTAGTGAGCAAAAAGGAGGCCAAAGATGAACACGTTTGCGGGAAAAGTAGCACTGGTAACCGGCGGGAGTTCCGGCATCGGCCGCGCCACGGCAATCAAATTTGGAGAGCGGGGTGCTAAGGTGGTGGTGGCCAACCGCAGGGAAAAAGAGGGGAAAGAAACGGTGGAGATGATAAAAAAGGCTGGCGGCGAGGCGACGTTTGTCCAAACTGATGTGCGGATTGCTTCGCAGGTTGAAAACATGGTGCAACAAACCGTTAAAAAATACGGCCGTCTGGATATCGCCTTTAACAACGCCGGGGTAGGAGGCATAATGGCCCGGCTGATACGGATGACCGAGGAAACCTTTGACGAATTGGTGGACACCAACTTCAAGGGCGTCTGGTTGTCCATGAAATACGAAATACCGGTGCTGCAGGAACAAGGTGGCGGGGTCATTATAAATAATTCCTCCATCGCCGGGGTGTCCACCGCTGAAAGATTGTCAGTCTACAGCGGAAGCAAACATGCCGTCGTGGCCATTTCCAATGCAGCGGCGACCGAGTATGGCAGGGACAACATCCGGGTAGTCGCCCTCTGCCCGGGGTGGATCAAAACCGCCATGACTGAAGAGCTGCGTGCCCGAAAAGATGCCGATACCTTCCAGGCTAGCATACCTCTGAAGAGATGGGGTGAACCTGAAGAAGTGGCTGAAATGGTAATCTGGCTGGCCTCGGACGCTGCTTCCTTCGTTAACGGCGGCGCCTTCATCATCAGCGGAGGGATGAACGTGTAGCGCCTGCCAAAACTATACTGTTAGTCCTAAGATTTTAGCGGCGTTGTCGCCCATTATCCCTGCGATTTCCTCGTCTGTAAATTCGATTCCTTGCTCCTTCACGGAGTCGGGAATTTCGGTGAAGGCTTTGACCCACTTTTCTTGATTAATCAGCAACTTCAGAAAAGGGTAATCACTGCCGAACAGCACTCTCTGCCAAGGGACCGAGTCTAACAATGTCCGTAGAGCTCTGTAAAATTCCAGAGGCCGGAGAAGCCGTGGCTGCCATGCAGATAAATCGAGGTAAACATTCGTGGCGTTGCTACAGATTGCCACTGCTTCCGAGTACCAGCACCCACCGGTATGTGCCAAGATGATGGGCAGGTCAGGAAAGTCCATGGCTACCTCCTGCACATAAATGGGCTGGCAGTATTTAAAATAAAGCGGTTTCATCACCTCCCCTGTATGGAGCAGGACAGGAACCCCATATTCCAATGCCTTCTCATAAATGGGATAACATGCCTTATCGTTGGGATAGAAACCGGCGGCCGAATGGAATTTAATCCCCTTCATACCCCATTCCTTGAGAAATCTTCCCACCATTTCGGCAGCTCTATTCCTCCTGGGGTCTATGCCGGCGAAAGCAATTAATCGCTGGGGATATTTTTCCGCCGCATCAGCATAAATCTTGTTTATCTTCTCAATGCTTAGCTTGGGTTCACCGAGATAGCGAGCCAGCCCCCAATCAATCGCCAACAGCACACTCTTATCGATGCCGGCAGCATCCATATCTTTGACTATCATGTCACCGGAAATATCCCAAAACTCCGGCAATCGTTTTTGCACCTTTTCCAATGGCCTATTAATCCTCAGCGCCGCAAGCTCTGCCCAACCATCCCAAAAAGATTGAGCAACGCTATCACGATCACAAAGGTGAGTATGAACATCGATAATCATATCGTCCTCCTTTTCAATGCTGATACTACCCCAACAAGGTCAGCCTGTCCAACAAAACCCGAATTACCTTACTGGATAAGAAGGATTGGTAATTCACGCATCCACGGTCTTAGGGGATGTGCCTATTCAGCAACTTGCAAATATACCTCATCAACCTTCCCTTGCAGCCCAATCGTCAACCGGATTGCCCTAGCCACCTTCATATAGCGGTTAATCTAATCCAGCGCTAACTGCCGCCCTTCTATTCCTTCCCTTTCTTGCCAAGAGCATGATAGTGACAGGCGGCAGATACAGGACATTGTGTGCATCTGGGGTCTCTGGGAAGGCAAATCAAAGCTGCAAAGTCGAGGAGAGCCAGATTGGCTTTTCGAGGGTCTTTTCCTGATACATATGCCTTTGCGATTTCCACAACGTGTTTATCCCTCCTCCCTTCCTTTGATGTCTTGATTCCAAAATATCTTCTGAATAATCTTACAATATTACTATCGACAATCCACTCCTTTTTGCCGTAAGCTATGGACAACACTGCTCCTGCCACATATTCACCAACGCCAGGCAAGGTGGTTAGCTCCTCCCTCGCTTCGGGGATTTTGCATTGGTATTTTTCTTTCACTTCTCGTGCTACCAGACCGAATGCTGGAGTACGCCATTTCAATCCCAAAGGGTATAAAATCTGTTCTAACTCTTTATTGCCGGCTTTCGCCATAGTTTCAACATCGGGATATTCCGCGAAAAGCCGATCATAAACTGCCTTAACTTGGTCGGCCTTCGTTCGCCTGAGCATCATCTCCGCAATTAGAACTTTAAAGGGATCGTGTGTTTCCCTCCAAGGATAGTTTCGTTTATTTTTGTCAAACCAGCGGATGATCTTGCTCCGAAATAAGCGGATATCTTGAGCGGAGGGGAACTCTTTCGATAATTTATTCTCCATCGATTTGTTTTGATTCCCGCAGGATATGTTGGGCAATGGTTCTTGCTAATAGAGGGGGGACAGCATTCCCAACCTGCTTCAACTGCTCAGTCCGGGGCCCTTCAAATTTGAAGTTATCAGGGAAAGATTGACATCGGGCAGCTTCTCTAACAGTGAAAGACCTACACTGGCTGATATCTGGATGTATGTAGTAATGTCCGTCCTTGCAGATATGAGCAGTAATGGTTGAAGATGGCTGAGACCACCACTGAACTTTAAACCTGTCAAGGAATTTATCCAGATGATTGTGGGCTGGAGTTAGATCTGGCCTTTCCCTCATGAGATCGCTCAGAGTAGCAGCCTTGTTTCCATTTAAGCGATGTTCAATAAAAAATCTATACCTTTCCAGATCGCTTTTCATATGTGTTCTTGCACAATGACTCACTATACCCGGCGAATCCCTCCTCATTTTCCTCTGATATGGCGTTATAGCCTCCCCATGATATCTTCCGAACCACCCATCACTGCCTTTCCCTGGTGCGAGAGCCGGTAAATCGCCAATCGCATCACTCACAGTGTAACCAGCATATTCAGGCACCTTTGATTTTAAAATTCCTTTGAAGACATCCTTCACATCAGAATTTTTTGATAACAGAGATTTCCTATAACCAATGAAGACAATTCGTCTTCGTTTCTGTGGAACCCCACACTTAGCACTGTTCAGTAAGTATTGCCTAGGATTTCTTGAATATTCATCAAAGCTTGGTGCAATTTCGTAAGAAGGATATATACTTCTGAAATCATCAAGCATCTTTGAGAACATTTCTTCTCCCTTCGCTTTAGCTGTAATCAGGCCTGGAACATTTTCAAAGATGAAAAAATCGGGCTGGAGGGTTTCGAGAATTTTAAGGTAATATTCGTAAAGAAAGTGCCTACCATCAAGCATCATTCTATCAGGGTCTCGTGACCTACCGACAAGAGAATATGGCTGGCAGGGAGGACCGCCTAATACCACATGAAACTTCGACACCTCATAATACTTCCCTACATCCTCGACTCTATTCAGTATTCCTTTAAGATCATCCCCCCCGAACTCTGCCTCTATCACTTCAAGATCGACTTCCCTTTTAATATCAGGGAATTTCTTATAGATTTCGTCTTTTGTTACTTCACCTTTTAAGTATTTGAAGTACCAGTAAAGTTTCTTCCTTTCTTTTAATTTGTAATACAGACATCGAGTTTTAAGTGTTTCACATGCCCATTTATCCATCTCCACTTGAGCAATAACTTCAAATCCTGCCTGTCTAAAGCCCTCGCTCAAGCCACCAGAACCAGCAAACAGGTCGATTGCAAAGTATCTTTTATTATCTTTCTTCATTTCTCTCCAAATTTAGGAACACTTTATCAAGAATTTCGAAAAGCTTCTCATCCGAGAACACCGTTGTATCTTTTTTCTCAAATTCTTTGTGTATGGCCTTAGTGAGAGGTCGCAGCCAGTTCTGTCTGGATTTGAAGTTGCTTCCTTTAGCTTTCTTACCAAGCCATTCTATAATGCGCCGATCATTTTTTGTCTCTTTCCTGTCAAAAAATTCACTCCATGAAGTCCAATCCCCTGCCGTCTCGACGAATTCCCAAGGAAATTTTGACAGCATATAACAATAGGAAAAATGACTTGTTTCTGGATCCCTTTCGGCGCGCTTAGTTATAGGTCCCGGGGCTAGAGTGCCTGCATGGTCGTAAATCGCTCTCCACACAAATTCTCTGTCTTCAGCGGTGACTGTGGAAGTGTCCATTACAAATTCGAGCCGCCTGCCGATCTCATACCAGAGTTTTAGAACATCTCCCTTTTTCCCCTTCAGGTTCAGAAGCCCACTTTCTTCCATTTCATTCTCAATCCCCTTCAATTTTTTTGAAAGAAATCCGTCAAGCTTTTGTGCCTGCCCCCTCAATTCACCCGTCAGCAATCTTTTTGTCTTAAAGACTTTTACCTTTTCAGGTTTCCCGTCAATTGTTCTGGTTTCTCTGACTATCACGGCCATCAGTCTAATTCTCCCATCCTGAATTTGTGAACGAATTCCCCTATGTTACGAAGGGTCTTGCGTAATATGGCATCGGGGTTATCTTTATCTTCCGAATCGAATAGTACCGAACTTTCCTGAAGCAAGTCATATCTGCACATTTCATGTCCCATCAACCATACAAGGTAAGCTGCAAGATCATCCTCTTGATCCTGTACAGCCTCTTGCGCGGGGTGATTCAGATTATACTGCAATACCAATCCCCCCCGCTCCCCAGTAAGACACTCCGCCATAATCATTTTTGCCCTCTCTGGAAATTCCAGAGGTTCACATTTCTCGAAAAGCCCCCGTTCCGGAGGATCTTCCTCAAGGTAGAAACTCCGATTTTCAATATCGAGTTCCGTTCCTTTATCCTCATCTCTAAGTGATACTATCTTCGCTACAATGGTATATCCTCCTTTGTCTGGCAAATCTGCTGGTTGGAATATTTCTTGGTATGGACCGATGTAATCTGAACTATGCTTAGGTGCAATAATGACATCCTGCTCGGCATAGGTTTTGATCAACCTGCCAGACCTACCGGAGAGTCTCATGAACAACTTAAATCTTACAATTGCCTCAATGTCAGAGTCGTTAACAATCCTAGCTTTTATATTTGATATACTTTCACCATAGTTAACACGCAGGTCTCCCAGTCTGGGAAAATTCATATCGCCAACCTCAATATAGATTTCCTTTGGAGTTCTGGATCCTCCAACGCCCTTTCTAACTATTCTGCCTGGACCCACACCTATTCCAATCTCCCTTGCAAATCTGTTGACTGCAACTAAAGCCCGTCTTTCAGCATTCCGCTGCTGTTGCCTCCGAAGTTCTCTTGCATCAACGCCATAGCCGAGTTTCTCCTGCGCAAATCTTGTCATCTCATCTTCCACAAATCTTTTTATCACCCGTGGGAGAGAACGCCGGAAATCATAAGAATAGTGCTCTATACCTTCATCCTCCAGCAAGGCTTCTTCTGTATCAGAATCAAAAGTTATATAGCCGTAAAGACTTTCCACAATTTCCCGCCCAAGATATCTCGGCTCTATCAAGCATATTTTCATTCCATCTCTTTGAATAGCAACTCCACGAATGTCTTCAGGAGTCGATCTACCACTGTTGTAAACTATATGGAGCTTCTTAATCCCAAATTCTCCGAATCCTGTCCGGATTCTCTGATTCTCTTTAATCCAGACTTTAGATCGTTTTGAGTCATCTTCTGGTAACGAAAACTCTGGAGGAATACTTGCCGTTTGTTCCTGCCCGAATGCTCTCAACTTTACATTAGTGTTATATTTTAGGATTATTTCCCACCAAGTTTCGCCTATGTAGCGAAGGAAGTTACCATTTTTAATATTTTCGATCACTTCATCTGCTGGATTGACAACGATAACCCGCGTTCCCACAGAAGAAAGGGGGGTTATCAAACCCTTGGTCATCTCGCTTAACTTTTGTTTGCCTACTTCTCCCTCATAAGCAGCAACTGGAGACTCGGTCTTTATTATCGTTCTAAAACCAAGCCTGTATATACCATCATCTCGAAGCGTGTCATATAAGATCGTATGTTCCTTTGATGCACCGACGAAAATAAATTTACCCCTACCCCTTGAACCAAGAGTCCTCTCTTCGCGGGGCTGGGTGAAAGCCACTCCCTCAAAACGTCCCCATCGCTCCTCACCGCGTAGATCCTGTTCATATTCTTCGGGAGTCAAAACCCTGCCCGTTAGTCCTGTTGTGCCTCTGTCTGTCATTAGAAGATATTTTCTGCCATCTCCCTCGACCAACTCAAATATGAAATCCCATCCTTTTCCCCTCTTATTTTTCTTGGCACTCCATGCGTTCTGAATGGCATCCTTCTGAACAGCATGTGATATTGTTGTATGTGCCCGATATCCATCGACAATCGCCCTTATATCCTCTGGCCAGTTACGAACAGTCCTTCTTACTTCAACGCCAGCAAGGTAAGTATCTATTAATCTTTCTGACATAAAATACCCCCTTAAAGTTTAAATTTCCCCCTTTATAAGCGAAATTCTGATTTACTCGAGTTCTGAAATCTTGTCTTCACAACTTTTAGCTCTTTGTCTATTGCTCGGAAAATTTTCTTGACATCCTCTTCACTATATTCATAAAGCTGAGGATTTGCACAATGTCCCAAGATTCGGAGGCGTTCTAGCACCCCATTGGTTCTTTTAGTTGCCAAACGCTGAAAGGTTTCCCTTTTGGATTCTGATCTTCGCATTATTGCTACCTCCTAGCATCTGTAAATCAATTTTATTTCTGTTGATAATTGAATTATAAATGATGTGAATAAGATTTGTCAAGTTTTTGATAAACCTGTTGCAAACAGATTTCAGTTTATCAGCCGTAGTCTAAATCAAACGATCTTACAGAAGCTTTTGAGAGGGGACATCTTGTTCCTCAGTAGGATAATCGAAAACAAAAAGTTCTTTTCCTAGATTTCTGGGAGGCCGTCATTCCACGGCTGCCTTAACTGCCCTACCCGGCGGTTTTCCGATATTCATCCAGGGCTTTCATCATGGCCAGGAAATCCTGCTGCCCTGAGCCTTTCTTTCCCCCCAGCCACTGCTCCAGCGCCTCGATAATGATTTCCCGAATTGGTTTACCCTGCTCGACAGAGGCAAATTTTACCGCCTTGAGAAGTTCTTTACTTCCCAAATCTACAGTTATTCTCGTTCCTTTAGTCATGCTCACCTCCTTTATCCAATTTTATAGCATAAAAACACAAAAACATATAACCTTTCTAATATAGTTGATTTTGGGTATAACAAGAGCTATACTCATCACGCCAAATTCAAGATAGTCAGGGATGTGGGGTAGCGAAGTGTTGGCTGATATCTATGCGAGTATTGCTCCTGAGTACGCCACACCCTCTGGAGGAGAGCCCAGTCCCTCCCCTCTCTTTAAGTTATTTAGCCAGTGCCCTTGCTCGAGAGGGTATTGAGGTCAAGATTCTGGATTTCCTGGTGACCCAGTACCATCCCAGGAAGCTGAGGCGAGAACTGGAGGAGTACCGACCTCAGCTTGTCGGCGCCACCTGCGTTACCCTGAACTATCTCATTGCCAGGAGGATGCTCAAGGTATGTAAAGCTTTCGACCCCCACATCTTCACCGTTATCGGCGGGCCTCATGTTACCTTTGCCCCAGAAGAGACACTGCTTCGGTCACCATGGATTGATGCCATAGTCATCGGTGAGGGGGAGAGAACCCTGATCGAACTGGTCAGGGCAGTGGAAGAAGACAAAGACATCCACCATGTGCCCGGGATTGCCTTTGCAGATGGAGGCATAGTCGTAAAGACACCTTCCCAAGCTTGCATTGAGAACCTCGACCAGCTACCCTTACCAGCACGCGAGTTGTTGCCCATGGCGAGGTACCGCGCCCTGGGCAATCCGTGCACGGTAATAACCAGCCGTGGCTGCCCCTTTAGCTGTATCTTCTGCTCAGGACGTCGGATGTTTGGCCCCAAAGTCCGTTTTCGCAGCCCCGGGCTTGTGGTGGATGAGATTGAGAAACTCCAACGTGATTTCGGGCTTGCGAAAATCAACATTGTTGATGACACCTTTACCCTTAATCACCACCACACCCGAGCGGTGTGCGAGGAAATGCTCAGGCGTAACTTGAAGATAAAATGGAGCGTTTTTGCCCGCGTGGACAGGATTAACGAGGACCTGGCTCAGCTAATGAAACGGGCCGGCTGCGAATGGATACTATTTGGCGTCGAGTCGGCTGATGAGGAAATCCTGAAGACCATAAGGAAGGGAATCACCCTCGAAGAGGTGCGGCGCGGGGTAAAGATAGCCGCTGAGGCCGGCATCAACGTCTTCAATTCCTTCATTCTCGGCCTTCCCGGGGAAAGTTGGAATACAGCCCTCAAGTCTATGGCCTTTGGTGACGAGCTTTATCACAAATATGGCGCCAAGTATGGCTTCCATATCCTGTCTCCTCTCCCCGGAACCGAACTGTACGAGAGAGCTAAGGACTATGGCATTCGCATCCTCAGCCGAAACTGGGCCCGTTATAACGCCAACGAGCCCATCACCGAGACAGCGACCATGAGCAGAGAGATGATAAAAGAGGCCATGTCTATCTATGACCGGGGGATAGAAGATGCCTGGGATGATATAAAGCGCCGGGCTAAAGACGGAGATGCCCAGTGCGCTGAGATAATCGAAGGAAAGGAAAGAGAGAGCTTCGTGTGGACTCTGCTTCAGGGAGATGTCATCGAGGGGCTCGGGGGGGTGGTGTCAGCCACCGCCCTGAATCCCGGTAACGCCGAGTCCGAACTAGCCCGCCGAGTTTCCGGGAAGCTAGGACTCGACATAGAGGTAGCCCAGCGGCGAATGAGCGAATTGATGGCTAAGGGAGTTCTGCGGCTGGAGCCGAAGGGAAATGGCCTGCGGTGGCAGTGGAGCGATACTCAAAAGCCCAAACTGGCTAACGAGGTTACACCTGCTACATCGTGCGAAGCTTGATGCTCACTTATGGCAAATTCCAGAAAGCTTCCTGCTCATCCATGGTGAGCCACCTGGAACTCGAACCAGAACCGGCTAATCCTAAGAGGATAGCCCTTTAACGAAATCCTCTATGGCTTTATTGACCACTTCCGGCTTCTCAGCGAGGACAAGGTGGGTAGCCTGGGGAATAATCACCACCCTGGAGTTAGCGAGCTTGGCTCCTAAGTAATTAGTGTATTTCACAGGGGTCATTGCGTCCAATTCACCACAGATAATAAGGGCAGGTAGCTTTATCTCTTGAACTTTGTCCATGAGGTCAAACTTATCACAGCACAGGAAGTCATTGAGCATTACGGCAGGACCAATAGCCTTCTGTTTTTCTACGACTTCCCTTTTATAATCTTCCGGGGTTAAGCGATAGATTTCTGCTATCACTTGATACCACTCTCGGGGATTGCCCTTAATAGCCTCTTCACATGGGGCTAAATACCTAGGGTGAACTCTGAGCCGGGCTCCACTGCTGATGATGATAATCCCCCTCAACTCCTGGAGGTATCTCAGGGCATACATCAGAGCTATAGCCCCACCCAAGGAGTGTCCAGCCAAGACCACATCTTTATATCCCCTCCCTTCGATGTACTGCCTGAGCCAGTCAGCACATTTCTCTACGCTATTAAGGGTTTGACCATAGGGGTGTCCGGGTAAGTTGACAGCATCGCTATCCGGGAAGTAGTCGGTTTGATAGCGCCAGATGTCCCCATAAGCGCCTGAACCGTGGACGAAAGTGAGCTTCATTCTCTTATCTGGTAAGATATTATAGTAATGAAGGAGGTGTCAATTCCGACATGATGGAAATTCGAAGTGCCTATTTTCTTGAATCAGACAGTACAAACACTGAGAAAACCCTTGAGGTAGCTAAGAAGAGAGCCGGGGAGCTGGGGATAAAAACCATAGTGGTAGCCTCTACCAGCGGGGAAACGGGGTTGAAGGCAGTGAAGGCATTCGCCAACCATGAGGTAGTGGTAGTTACTCATACTACAGGGCTTCTGGCCCCCGATATTCAAGAATTAACCCCGCAAAACAGAGCTAAGATATTAGAGGAAGGGGGGATAATTCTGACTGCCACCCATGCCTTTGGCGGGGTGGGCAGGGCAGTTCGGCGCAAGTTAAATACCTATCAAGTCGATGAGATTATAGCTCACACCTTAAGAATTTTTGGGCAGGGCACCAAAGTAGCCTGTGAGATAGCCCTCATGGCTGCCGATGCTGGTCTCATAAGGACAGATGAAGAGATAATCTCTATCGGCGGCACAGCGAGAGGAGCAGATACAGCACTGGTCGTTAAGCCAGCTCATACCCACGACTTTTTTGAGTTGAGGATCAAGGAAGTCCTGTGCAAGCCAAGATGATAGGCTATTTTATTTGCTTTAGTGAATAAATCAAACCACAAACCCGCTAGAGAAAAAATGAATAACGGGTTACAATAAAGGGTTAATTTTAGAATAATCACGCTGACGGAGGGAGATAAGCAATGATAAAGAGTCAAAATTTGCTAACCGAGGTCGAATCCAAGGAGCTTCTTAAGAAAGCAGGGATACCTGTTGTTGAAGCTAAGCTCTCCCGAAGCAAAAAGGAGGCTATTTCCACAAGCAAGGAAATGGGCTTTCCTATAGTATTGAAAATAAGCTCCCCCGACGTGGTTCACAAAAGCGATTCCGGAGGTGTTAAATTAGGACTAGCCAACGCTACTCAGGTAGGCAAGGCTTATAATGAGGTTATATCCTCCGTTAAACAAGCATACCCTAAAGCCAAAATTGAGGGTGTGTCGGTACAACCAATGGCCCCGCCAGGAGTGGAAGTGATTGTGGGCATGAGCAAGGATCCTCAATTCGGTCCCGTACTTATGTTTGGCCTCGGCGGTATACTGGTAGAGGTATTAAAAGACGTCTCCTTCAGAATAGTACCGGTTACCGAAAGGGATGCCCTGGAAATGATTAGAGAAATAAAAGGATATCCTGTACTGGAAGGATACAGAGGACAAAAGCCAGCCAGCATCCCGGCACTGGAAAAGTTATTAGTCAAGGTGTCTAATTTCGTCGAGAAAAATCCTCAAATAAAAGAGCTCGACCTTAACCCCATATTCGCCTATCCTGATAAGGCTGTGGCTGTTGATGCCCGAATCATCCTGGAATGATGACCGTAAGGTCACTGTACTGATAACCAGAAGTCTGCTGAATTTGGATTTCATCAGACATATTGAGGTTTCCGAGGCTTGACGTTGTTTGAGGAAAAGCTTACGGAATTTGAGCCGATCTTTTACCCCAAATCTGTTGCTGTTGTCGGTGCCTCGGCTACCTCCATAAAAGCTGGCACTCTATGGGTCTCGTCCTTGAATTCCGCTGGTTTTCCGGGGATCATTTATCCCGTTGGTTCCAGCGGAGGCCATATTGCCGACCTCGAGATTTTCCCTAACCTCAAGCTAGTTCTTGGAGAGATAGATTACGTTATTGTATCCATTCCTCGAAAATCTGTATTGAAACTCCTCGATGATTGCGCGGCCAAGAATGTCAAAGCCGTCCAATTCTTCACCGCTGGATTTAGTGAAGTAGATACAAAACAGGGACGTAAACTAGAGGAAAAAATGCTCGAGAAGGCACGACAGGGACATATTCGCATCATCGGCCCAAATTGCATAGGTGTATATTGTCCGGAACACAAAATACCATTCCTCTTGGGAATACTCGGTGAAAGCGGCCCCGTGGGCTTCGTGTCACAGAGCGGTGGCATCGCTACCAAATTAGTGACAATCGGGATAGCCCGCCATATCAACTACAGTAAAGTAGTCAGCTTTGGCAACGGCATTGATTTGGATGCCAGCGATTTTTTGCAGTACCTGGCTGCTGACCCAAAAACCAAGGTCATTGGTGCCTACCTCGAGGGAACAAGAAACGGAGCTCGTCTTTTTAACACTATGAAAGAAGTAGCCAAGGTCAAGCCTTTGGTTGTCTGGAAAGGCGGGAGAACGGAAGCTGGCGCTCAGGCTGCTCTGTCTCACACGGGTTCCTTAGCCAGTTCAGCAGCCATCTGGTCAGCAATGTTGAAGCAAGCTGGCGCTATAGAAGTGCATAATTTAGAGGAATTGACCGACACCCTGCTTATCTTTCAACAGCTTAGACACTGGCAAGGTACCCGCGCAGCAATCATTGGCGGTCTGGCTGATGGGGGCGGCGGCAACTCGGTAGCCGCTGGCGATGCCTGCATGGAGAATGGTCTCAAGATCCCACCCCTTTCTCTTGAGACGAAGCAGGAGCTGAGCGAGCTCCTGGGAGAAGTAGGGAGCATCCTGTGTAATCCGATAGACGTAAGCCAAGCGCAATTCCAAGGCTTAGCAACTCTATTTCAAGCCATAGATTCAGTAGCAAGGGATACCGTTACCGATATCGTCTTAATTCAAGAGGATATAGACATCCTTTTACCAATTTACTCCCGGAAAGGACTGGAAGAAATAAATGACTTCTTTGTAGAGTTCACAGGTAGGCAAAATAAGCCAATAATAGTCGTTTTACCGCCTGGCTCCGCTGAGCCAGAACGATTGCAGATAGAGCAGAAGCTCCTTGCCGCTTCCATCCCGGTTTTTTATTCCATGGAACGGGCATCCAAAGCTATTTATAAACTTAACCAATATTGTCGCCGGCAGGAGGTTAAATAAAGTCAGCCACAATAACTGCGACTCTGTGCAAATTTGATAACCACGAAATAAGAATTCCGAATTTGAACCATGATACAAAATCAAAATACGGAAAAAATCGACCTGGAATGGAGTGACGATGATGTAGTGCCCCCAGTAGTCTACCCTAACCTGGAATTCCTATTCCAGCAAATGCTCAATCTAACGCTTGAAGAGGTAGCCCCCAGCAATGGTGAGCTAATACTGGACGTAGGCTGCGGAAAGGCTATTGATGGTGCACGACTATGGGAAAAGGGAGCAAAGGTTATCGGGCTTGAACCATCCCATATAATGATAGCCCGAGCTAAAGAGTATCTCAGTGAAAGCAATGCCCAAATAGTTTTAGCACAGGGAATAGGAGAGAATTTACCTTTTAAGCCACACTCGTTTAACAAAGTTATGTGTAAGGGTGCGTTAGACCATTTTATTTCCCCTAGTAAAACAATAGAGGAGATAGCCCGGGTGCTTGAACCTAGTGGAGAAATGATAATCTCTATAGCTAACTTTGATAGTCTAGGCTTCCGTTTGGGGAAGAAGCTATATCCAGTAACAAAGTTCCTTTCCCCATCCCTGGCTAAGGAAAGGAAACCCTGGGAGCCACCACCGGACCACACATATAAACTTGATTACCCATTCCTAAGCAGCTTGGTGAAGCAGAGTTTTGAAATTAAGAAAACAAAGGGAATATCCCTCCTTTTTGGACTCCCCCTGTGGGGTAGTTTTCTTTCCAAACTTCCCCATTCTGTTTCCTATGCTATTCTGCGGATATTAGATAAATTAGCCCGACGTTTTCCCTCACTGGCAGACGTCATTCTGATGAAGTGTACTCCAATCTATAAGCAGAAGTAACACTGTTTCATGAAAGTCAGCAGACCTTTACAATTCCTGCTGCCACAAACTATAATGCGCTGTTATGTCCTCCGTAAAAAGCGGCAATTTAGCTGCTAACTTGGCTAAGATATCACACCTGTTAGATATCCAGAAAAAGCAAGGCTATATCGTTGGTGGTTTCATCCGTGATTGGCTCTTAGAAAGAGAGACCAACGATATAGATATTGCCGTGAGCGGCGACGCCCTAACCATAGCTCGGGCAGTAGCTGGAGAAATAGGAGGTAAATTTGTGCTCCTCGATGATGTTAACGACGTAGCTAGAGTAGTGGTGAGTGAAGACAGGCAAACAAGAGGGGCTACACAGAACCAAGAATCGCATGGTGCAGAGTGGCATTTTGATTTCTCCTCTTTTACCGGAGACATCGAAGCTGATCTTGCCCGCCGCGACTTTACCATCAATGCCATGGCTCTAGAACTCAGCCTCTTTGTTACCGCCAGCACTGCCCCTGATACGAGTTCCCGAAAATCGGCAAATCCTCTGGCTGAAAAGCGATCCTCATTGAAGTTTATCGACCCTTTTTCCGGTGAAGAGGATTTGAGGGATAAAATAGTGCGTGCGGTAAGCGAGCAAATATTTAAAGATGATGCCGCAAGACTCTTGCGGGCAGTGAGGTTGGCTGCCGAACTCGACTTCACCATAGAGCCAGACACAGAATCTCTAGTTCGCCGATATTCCCAGGCTATCACTGAAGTCCCGGGAGAGAGAATCAGAGAAGAATTACTTCGTTTGCTTGCTCTGCCCCGGGCTGCTTACTACCTGAGATACTTAGATACACTTGGCTTACTTCTCGCCCTAATCCCCGAGCTAGCAGAGAGCAAGGGAGTGGAACAACCAACAGTGCACTTCTGGGATGTCTTCGACCATTCTTTACAGACGGTAGCTGCAATAGAATTCCTCATTAGAGAAAGTGAATGGGAGTACGGCAACGATGCTATGCTGTCAACTGCTCCCTGGTCTGACATGATAGACAAGCACCTATCCCAGGGAATTTCCAGCGGAAGTAACCATAAGGTTCTACTCAAGTTAGGTGGGTTATTCCATGATATTGCGAAACCAGTGACAAAGTCTATTGATGATACAGGTAGAGCAAGATTTTTGGGGCATACCAAGCAAGGAGCAGCTATGACTGCGGACATTCTGGAACGGTTGCGATTTAGCAATCGAGAAATAAGGCTGGTGGAAAGCCTTGTCTACCATCACCTTCACCCAGTTCAGATGGCAAATGAGGAATTTCCTACCCAACGGGCAATTTATCGCTACTTTCGGGATACTGGCGAAGGCGGCATTGATATACTACTTCTGGCTTTGGCCGATTGTCTTGCTACCCGTGGTCCTCTGGTATCTATGGAGGATTGGGAAAAACATTGCCAGTTAATAAACTACATACTGGAAGAGCACGACAAGCAGCAAGCCAAAACCTTGCCGATGAAACTCATTGATGGCAATGATATAATGGATAACCTTGGTTTAGCACCAGGACCATTGATTGGCAAACTACTCTCCATGGTTAACGAGGCTCATGCTAGCGGCGAGTTAAGCACCCGAGAAGAAGCATTAGCCCTGGTTCGAAAGGAGCTGTCAGCTGTGAGCAAGCAGCAAACAAGAGTCCCCCAAAATTCGCAGAATTCTGAAGTAAAAACAATATCTAACACAAAGGTAGACTAAGTTGAGAAGGGGAAACGTATATTTATTAATTTTCATCCTTGCTTTGTTCGGATTCGCCTTATGGTCCATAGTCCCGCTGGATAGGAATGTTTTCGGCAGAGAAGGACTAAGGCTGGGGCTTGACCTTGCCGGCGGCAGCTACCTGGTTTACCAGGCTAATGTCAGCGATATCGAGCCAGAGAACAGAGATGAAATTATGGATGGGGTGAAGGGAGTTATAGAAAGGCGTATCAATGCTCTGGGCATACTCGAGTCCACTGTCCAAATACAGAAACACGAAGGAGAATATAACATTGTCATCCAAATACCTGGCGTTGCTGACATCGAGAAGGCCAAGGAAATGGTCGGACTCTTTACTGTGCTCGAATTCAGGGAACAGGATCAAGCAGGGAATTGGACTCCGGCTACCGGGACAGTCACAATAGATGGCGTGGAAAAAGAGTTGGTTCTCAGCAGTAGATATTTTAAGGAAAACACCGAGGTCACCCTGCATCCAACAACCAACCAAGTATTATTACTGTTTGAGATGAACGAAACGGGAGCGCAGCTTTTCAAACAAATAAGCACCCGCCTTCTCGGAAAACCACTCGCTATCTTTCTGGGTGATGAGCCACTCCGTGGAGAAGATGGTCGGATCATCGCTCCGACAGTCGAGGCGGTGATAGAAGACAAGGGGCAAATTACAGGGCTAAGCCTTGTTGATGCTCAAGAACTAGCACGGGTACTCAACGCTGGACGGATTGATGTTCCACTGGGGAGGTGGGCGAACGGAGAATTCCAACCCAGTGTACCGCTCTATGAAAGGACTGTTAATGCTACCTTGGGGCAGGACTCTATACAGAAGAGCATACTGGCAGCAGGTATTGGAATAGTGCTATTGCTAATATTCATGCTTGTTTATTACCGTCTGCCAGGCCTGGTGGCCTGCCTCAGCTTAGGGATTTATGGGGTCCTGCTTTTGGCCATTTTCAAGCTTGTGCCTGTAACCCTCACTTTACCCGGTGTGGCTGGCTTCATTCTATCGCTGGGCATGGCTGTAGATGCTAACGTCCTTATCTTTGAGCGTACTAAGGAGGAATTGCGAGGAGGACGCAGCTTAGGCGCTGCCGTCGAGGCTGGGTTCAACCGCGCCTGGACCGCTATCAGGGATAGTAACATCACCACCTTTATCGCCTGCCTCATCCTTTTCTGGCTTGGCGGCGAGCTCGGTGCTCTTATGGTCAGAGGCTTTGCCGTGACCCTGTTTATTGGTGTGGCCTTATCCATGTTTACAGCCATTACGGTCACCCGAACCTTCCTCCGCCTGATTATAGGCAGCCGGGCGGTTAGCAATCTGGCAGCTTATGGAGTGCCAGTCCACACAGTTAGGAATATGAAATGATAGACTTTGTCGGTAAGAAGCGGTGGTTTTTCCTTATTTCGTGGATACTCGTAGTTATAGGAGTAATTTCCCTGGTCATCTCCCAAACACAACTCGGAGCCCCACTGCAGCTTGGAATCGATTTTACCGGTGGCACTTCTATGATTCTTCAATTTAGCCCGGCAGTCGAGCAAGGCCAGTTGCGGCAGGAGATGGCTCAGCTGGGATACGACGAAGCACGCATTCAAGATGCTGGGGAAGGGAATTTCATCATCTACACCAGGGAAATAACCTCGGATGAGGCAAAAGAACTGGCAGGGGAAATCGGGACAGATTTGGATTCCCAGGTTGAAATAATCGATTACTATTTAGTCTCTGGAACAGTAGCAGCAGCAACAGCACGCAATGCCGTCATCGCCGTAATAATAGCTGCTGTGGCTATGCTGTTTTACATTGTCTGGGCGTTTCGCCGCATGCCCAGTCCTTTTCGCTGGGGCACCTGCGCCATTATTGCTCTCATCCACGATGTATTCATAATAGTGGGCATCTTCTCTATCATGGGCTGGCTTGCCGGGGTGGCGATTGATGCCCTGTTTATCACCGGATTGCTTGCAGTCGTAGGTTACAGCATCAATAATACGGTGGTTGTCTTTGACCGCATTCGAGAAAATGTATCGAGGCATATCAGTCCCGACTTTGCCGAGACCGTAAACAATAGCCTCATAGAAACGCTGGGGAGGTGTTTAAATACTGCCCTAACCACGCTTTTTGTGCTCTTAGCCCTTTTCCTCTTCGGCGGAGCTACCATACACTATTTCGTCCTGGTACTGCTCCTCGGCGTTATCATCGGCACCTACAGCTCTGTCTGCATTTCCAGCCAGTTTCTGGTGATATGGGAAAAACGAGAGTGGAAGACACTCTTACCTTTCACTAAGAGAACTACATAATAGCTATATACTGAGAGCTGTCAACGAATATGGTGTATTTCTTTTATGGCCCCGATATGCTCATTAAATCCCTCGGGCTTCCTCACTTCTTCTTCACCCAATGGGTCATCTATCTCTGAATTACCTAGAAGTACATCAAAAATAGCTTTTATGGAATAGGCAACTACTCGAAGATTATAGCCACCTTCCAGAGTAAAAATGAGACGTCCCTGGCACAGTTCGGCAGCCAGATTTTTCAATATCACCGCCATTTGAGTAAAAGCTTTAACACTTACCCTCATCATAGCCAGTTGGTCAGCCCAATGAGCATCGAAGCCAGCAGAAACCAGGATGAGCTGCGGTTGAAATCTCCGGGCTATTGGAACCAGGACCTCATTGAAGGCTCTCAAGTACTCTTCATCGCTCCAGCCCGCAGCCATGGGAAAGTTAACCGTAGTGCCATCTCCCTCTCCAGTTCCAGTTTCATCCATCCATCCTGTCCCGGGATAAAAGGGATACTGGTGAGTGGAGAAGTAAAGGACTTGGGAGTCAGAATAAAAGGCATCCTGTGTCCCGTTGCCATGATGGACATCAAAATCAGCTATAAGAATACGGTTAAGATTGAACTTTTTTAAGGCAAATTTTGCGGCGATTGCTATATTATTGAAAATACAGAAGCCCATTGCTCGATCGCTAATGGCATGGTGCCCTGGTGGTCTAACCAGAGCAAAGGCACTATTCATCTCTCCCTTCATCACCGCTTCTACGGCCACCAGGAGCCCCCCAGCAGCATATAAAGCTGCTTCGTAAGATTTTGTAGACATTACGGTATCAGGGTCGAGCCAACCACCTCCCTTTTCCGCTTTACTCTTTACATAGGAGATGTACTCTGGTGTATGTATCATCTCCAGTTCTTCTAACAAGGCGGGGCGTGGAGGCAGACAGGTAAGTTTCTCCTTGATTCCAG
>Ga0307438_1001018_pt1 | contig 18894 bp, 18 predicted proteins | sample SalMarWE160110MG_FD_202144 | JGI IMG/M metagenome (GOLD analysis project Ga0307438, IMG submission 202144) | Salt marsh sediment microbial communities from the Plum Island Ecosystem LTER, Massachusetts, United States - WE1603-110 | ecosystem: Environmental > Aquatic > Marine > Intertidal zone >... | reverse complement strand
TCACAGAATGCCTCGTTTTTGCTTCAACAGCCGAGTTTGCAGGCCTTGCAGGCCTGCTGGCGGCCACACAACTCACTGGAATAGGTTTTTCCGACGATCAGTCGTCACTCCCCCTCCCGGATACCTACTTGACAGAGCGCATATTCTGGTGTATAATATCATGTAGTGGAAGTGTTTTCCATAATACGGAAATTCTATGACCGACACCAGTCGATCCATACCAAAAGCCCTTGACGTACTCGAGATTCTGGCCCAGGCAGAAGATGGCTTGCCCCTTTCTACTGTGGCTGAGATGGCTGGCTATCCCATCAGCACAGTGCATCGCCTTTTAGCCAGCTTGTCTCGGCGTGGCTATGTAGAGCAGGATACTCAGACACGGCGTTACTATCTCGGCCTCAAGATACTCACGCTGCAAGCACAAGGAATCCGTAGTCGTCATCTTGGCCGCCTTGCTTTTCCTCACCTTAACCATCTTAAGCTGCAAGTAAACGAGACGGTCAATCTAGGTGTCCTGAGCAGGACAGATGTGGTTTACTTGGAGACGTTTGCCCCCGATTCGTCATTCTCCTTCTATGCACCCCCTGGCACGCGGATGCCTCCACATTGCACGGCGATGGGCAAGCTGTTGCTGGCACACCTTCCCGCAAAGACACAAGAGGATCTCCTTTCCTCCCTGGTGCTGAAATCATTCACCCCATACACGATCACCTCACTCCCAGACCTTCGGGCGGAACTAGTGCAGATTGTGCAACAGGGGTACGCAGTAGACAATCAAGAGTATGCCATAGGTGTTCGCTGCCTTGCAGCTCCGATCCATGACCATACCAATACGGTGGTAGCAGGAGTAAGCGTGACTGTCTTGGCCGAGCAATTGCCCGATGAACGCATGAAACCAATGGCGGTCTTGCTGGTCCAAGCATGCCTGGACATCTCTCATGCGTTGGGCTACCAGGGCAATGCCTGAGATATACTCACATTTCGAGTCCTGCTGCGGAATAATAGCGAGGTAGGATAGGTTTTTCGGATTATCATTTTCGGATTGTCAACCGCAAGACGCCGAAAGCGAGGATAGAAGCTATTTCTCAAGCTGTTTTACAAGGAGCGCATATGATCACCGTAGAGGAATTGAGAAAACGCTGGCAGGGAGTCGTCATCCCTTTAATCACTCCCTTCAAGGCAGATCTATCTCTGGACCTCTCGGCCCTGGAAAGCAATGTCCAGTGGCTCATAGACAAGGGAGCCCGCACGGGCAACACAGTGTTTCTGGCTGTTGGCTCAGGTGGTGACTTCACTTCGATGACCGTTGAAGAGCGTAAGCAAGCTATCAAGACAGTGTGTGACGTCGCGGACGGCAAAGTGCCTATCGTGGCCAGCGCCCAGAGCACCGATATCCGTGCCTGCATTGAAATTTGTCAGTTCGGTGAAAAGGTCGGGCTGGATGCTGTGCAACTATCAGGACCATATTACTACGCCGGGCGGCCTGGTGATGCTCTGGCGTGGATGAGAGAGATTGCCAGGCATACCGGCATCGGCTTCGCCGTCTATAACAACTGGTACACAGGCTATGACATGCCCCTCGACCTGATCGATGAGATCTTGGAAATTCCCAATAGTGTAGCGGTCAAATGGGGATCGCCGAACGTGTTTACCTTCATGGAGGGTGTGCGGCGCTTCAATTCCAAGGTGGTTGTGGTGGATAATGCTTTTCTGCCAGAATTATCTTACCCGCTCGGCGTCCGCTGCCACATCAGCCACTTGCCTAACTTCTACCCTGAACACTCCTGGCGTGTTCATAAGCTGTTTGTGGCCGGTAAGTACGCCGAGGCAAAGAAAGAATGGGATCGCTGTGTGGTCCCCTGGCAGAAATTGATCGCGCCCGTGCAAGCCACGACGGGAGGGGAAGGAGTCCTTGTGCGCCCAGCGATGCGGGTGTCTGGGTTAAAAGGTGGCCGCTCTCGTCCACCATCCCGGGATGAGGTCATTACGCCAGAATTGTATGAGGCGTATAGAAAGCTGTTGGACAAATTTCACAATACAACCTCGCCAACCTAAGCCGGACATAGGTGACTCAATCCGAGGGGACGGCGATGGGCCGAACCTGGGCTATCCGGTGAGCACCGAATCGCCAGATGGCCCAATCTTGATAGTTCACCATTTCGACGCGGACGACGGGGGTGACGTCAAGCTCTTGCACGGCGGATGATGCCCCATTGCGGCTAGCACGTTCCGGTTGGCCTGACATTGGACGGGCCTGCCTCGCAGCCCTCGTCAGCGAGGTCGGGGGACTACCCTGATTCTAACCCACACGGAGGTGATAAGCGAGAAAAGGAATTATGCAGAGGTTGCATAGTACAAGTCGCGGAGGTAGTGAGCATCTACCATTTCGCTCAGACACAAGGAGGATGAGCAATGCGTAACAGAATTCTAGTTGTAGTTAGCCTGGTGGCAGCGCTGTCATTGGTGTTACCTGCCTGCACAGCGCCAACACCCGAGGCAATCAAGGAAACAGTGGAAGTTGTCCAAGAGGTGGAAGTCACCCGCGTCGTCGCCGGAACTCCCGTAGTCGAAGTGGTAACCGCCACGCCAGAGCCAGCGCCAGAAGGAGGGCTTGGGCCACGAGGTGACAATACCTTGATCGTCGGCATGGCCCAGGAACCCGATCGTCTGTGCGGGGCATTCCTTCAGATCTCTGCCGCCGCAGAGGTCGTCGAGGGGCCACTTATGCGGCGCATGATTGAGCGGGATAGTGAGGGGAACTGGACGCCCGTCCTAGTCGAGGAGATTCCGACTGTTGAGAATGGACTGTGGAAGATCAACGATGACGGTTCGATGGAGATCACCTGGAATTTCAAGGAGGGCCTGAAGTGGTCCGATGGCGAGGAGATCACAGCGAACGACGTCGTTTTCACTTACAACCTGTCCAAGGACGAAAATGTGCCGTTCCCCTACCTCACTGAAGAGAAAAAGGCAACCACGCTGACTGCACCTGATCCCTACACTCTTGTTGCCACGTATGATGAGTACGATCCCTTCGCGTGGTGGGGCCTGTTCCACATCGTGGCCGAACACAACATCCGCCCGATTTACGAGGAGTACAAGGAAAAGGGTGGTAACTACGGCGAGGCCTTTGTCAACGACGAGCGCGTCAGCCAGTTCTGTGTACAGAACGGCCCCTTCGTCGTGGCGGAGCGTGTGCCCGGCGACCACATCATCCTGGAGCCCAATCCGAACTTTAACTTAGGACCGCCTCCTCAACTCGATCGCATCATCTTCAAGACGATCCCCGACGTGACCACGTTGGCCGCCAACGTTGCTGCGCTGGCAGTGGACGCCACCACAGAGACGGGACTTGACTTCAACAGCGCCATGGCCATAAAGAACACAGAAGCCTTGGAGGACAAAGTGGAGGTGTTGATGGGCGGCAAGGCAGGCCTCGAGCACCTGGTCATGAGCCTGGGTTGGGAAACTCTGGCCGACAAGCAGGTGCGGAAGGCCATTATGCATGCTATAGACCGGCAGGGCATCGTGGATAGCCTTTTCGACGGCGCGTTGACCGTAGCCCAGTCCTGGCTGCCACCTGAACACTATGGCTACTACGCCGGCTACGATCAGTATGATTACAATCCCAGCAGGGCGATGGAGTTGTTGGAGGAAGCTGGCTGGACGCCGGGGCCTGATGGTGTCCGAGTCAACGACAAGGGCGAACGGTTGAGCCTGATTGTCATGACTACGACCGGCAACACCGTCCGTGAGCAAATCGAGGAGATCTTGCAGGCTCAACTCGCCGAAGTGGGCATTGAGTTGATCATTGAGAACTACCCGGCGCGCATCATGTTCTCGGAATATGTCCCCAACAACCTGCCCCACGGCTTTAACTACTGGGGCTATTGGTTCTACGCAACTATGATTCTGGCGGAGTTCGATTGCGGGCCAGGGAAGTGGTATGGATATTGCTCTGAGGACATGCACGAAGTGTTGACAGATCTGCGAAATGCCACCGACCAGGAGACGAGGAAGAGATTCTTCATCGAAGCACAGAAGATCATGGGAGAAGACGTGCCCATCATTCCGCTGTACTACTCCACCCGGATCGCCACCATCCGTAAAGGATTCTCAGGCTGGGAATTAGTTCCCTACCGAACTGGCGGCCTGGGATGGAATGCTGAGTACTGGCACTGGACAGAATAGATGACCGTATGGGGGTACTCCAGACGTCTGGAGTGCCCCCAGATTCCTTGTACTGCCCGATTGGAGTTCCAGCATGGCCAAGTTCCTGCTCCGAAGCGTATTGCAGTTGTGTCCAACGATCATCGTGGTGTCGATGATCACGTTCGCAGTACTCCACTTTGCGCCCGGAGACCCGCTGGCCTCCATGATTCTCTCTAACCCAGAAGCTACCCTTGAGGACGTAGAGCGCCTGCGAGCGGCCTACGGCCTGGATCAGCCCGTTTACGTTCAATACGTCAAATGGTTTGCGCGAGTGTTACAGGGAGACCTCGGTTATTCCCGCACCTTTGGCCTTCCTGTCGCCAAGTTGATGGGACAGCGCATCATAAATACGCTGAAACTCACTATCACAGCCTATACGCTGAGCATCGTTTTGGGCATCCCCATCGGTATCTACAGTGCCTTGCGCCAGTACAAATGGAGTGATTACGTTATTACTACTGCTGCCTTCATAGGGATCTCTATGCCGGCTTTCTGGTCTGGCATCTTGATGATCCTGCTGTTTGCAGTCAAACTCCGTTGGCTACCGCCAGGCGGAATCTCCGACACGGGCCTGCAAACCTCATTTCTGGGGGGCCTGAAGTACTTGATTATGCCAGCCCTCGTTCTGGGATGGATTGACACCACTGTGTGGGTCCGCTACACTCGCAGTGCCATGCTCGAGGAGCTTCGACAGGACTATATGCGAACTGCACGTGCCAAGGGACTCAAAGAGACTGTCGTTATCCTGCGCCATGCTTTGCGCAATGCTCTGGTGCCCGTTGTGACCCTCCTCGGCATCCGTTTGCCTTTCTTGTTCAGTGGGGCAGTGGTCACGGAGACAATCTTCTCTTGGCCTGGTGCCGGACGCCTTATGTATGAGGCCATCCTCAATAACGACTTTGCCGTCGCTATGGCGACAGTATTGGTCTTCACCGCGTTGGTCATCATGGGAAACTTGGCCTCTGATCTCTGCTATGGCATCGTGGACCCGAGGGTGAGACGTGACTGATTCTAGAACAGAGATGGTGGTGCCGGAGCAACGCTCTGTCAACCTCAGCTATTGGCAGATGGTACTTGTTTAGCGTCAGGTGGGGGCGGGTTGTGGCGGACCCAGCGCCGGCGGGTTTCCCGAGGTTCGCTGTAGTTCGACCAGGAAGTCCAAGATGGGAATTGCTCTTTGATGACAGGTTTGCCAGTACACTAGCCAGAATAGAGTGGGTCTCTGCGCCTTCGCCCGTTCGATTGCACCCTGTCGTCTTACGGGTAATCACCGTTGGTCGCAGCCTCCGCTCGGCCAGGTTATTGATGGCATCCAGACCATCTACATACAGGAAGCGCAACAAGTGCTCTCGATGTTTTCGCAACCGCTTGGCAAATCGGGCATTGTCCGAATCCGTAAAGCGACGACGCGTGTGGATCAGTTTGTCCAGTCGCTGCTCCAGCGCTGCAGCTCGCTCTGCGAATGTCTCCGCAGACAGGTCTGGCTTCTCGGCCTTCAGTTGTATGGCTTCCCGAAGCAGCGCTGTCACGTTTCGAGCAAACCGCACTGCGCCGCGGGTCTTACTTGCTTCGATCTCACTCAAGTTCCTGAGCAAGTGCCCCACGCACTTTTGCTTAAGCCAGTCGCCCAGTGCCTTAGCATCGTAAGCCAGAAAGCAGTCCGTGTTCAAGATACCTGCAAACTCGGACCCCAAGATGTCCACTACTACCTCGTGCCCCCGGCTGCGACGAATGGTGTAGACCGTCGTCTCCTGATTGGTGAAGACCCACAACCAGGCCGAAAGTGTTCCGATCCGCCAGCCGGTCTCGTCCGCGTGCACCACTGCGCTCTCCCACAGCACCTCTACCAACCCCTCATAGACCGGGCGTGCCTGCTGTGCCAGTCTCGCGTCAGCTTGATACCACCCGCTGCGCGTCACTCGCAACCCAAAAGCATCATTCAAGAGCGCGCAGACCTTCCTATAAGAGGCTCCCAGACGGTGCTTCATATCCGCAACCAGCGCCTTGGCCCGTGGTCCTACCACGACCCCCGCCACACTCCGGACAACACGCCAGAAGCGCTTCTTTCGTCTCCGTCACCTATTCCGGTGCAGGCTTGCGGCGATGGGAGAATCGCCCTTGTCCCTTCTTGCGTCCAGGCCGCTTCGGTTGGGCAACGCGCTTCTTGCGCGCAAAAGGCGTGGCCTGACGCTTGCCTGCTCGCTTCGCGCCCGCCAACTGCTCCTGAAGTTGGCGAATCTGCTCCCGAAGTGTGGCAATCAACTGATCTCGCTCTCGCAGTTGGGCTTCCAACTCCGCGATGCGCTGATCACGAGGATCTATCTGAGTGCGATTCGAAAAAGAGTGAGCTTGGGTCACAATGAGGCTGATTATGCCACAAACGACTGTTTTGTCCAGTAAGCAATCCAATGGGCCGGATGTTGAACGCTAAACAAGTACGGCAGATGATTTGGCTCCAGTTTCGCAGGCACAGGGCAGGGTCGGTCGGCGGGTCGTTGCTCCTCATAATTGTGTGTTTGGCAGTCTTCACCCCTCTACTCTCCCCATACCCTTTTGCTGAGATTGAGATGGCGAATCGGTTCGCACCTCCTTCCCTGGCACATTGGTTCGGTACGGATGATCTAGGCCGCGATCTCTTCACGCGGGTGGCCTACGGAGGACGAGTGTCACTGGTAGTGGCCTTTGCCGTGGGCATCGGCAGTGCTTTGATAGGCACGCTAATCGGTATAGTATCCGGCTACCTCGGCGGTTTGGTGGATACTGCACTGATGCGATTTACCGACATTATGCTGTCCACTCCTTCGCTGCCCATCCTGCTCATATTTTCCAAGTTCTTTAGTGCGGGCAACCTGGGTGCTATTGCACTCATTCTGATGGCCTTCAGTTGGACGTCCACAGCACGGTTGGTCCGGGGCCAGATTCTCTCGCTCAAGGAGCGGGAGTTCGTCTTGGCAGCACGTGTGGTCGGAGCTCCCCAGTGGCGCATTATGCTCATACATTTGCTCCCCAATGCCCTGGCTCCTGTCTTGGTCAGCGTCACGCTCACCATTGGTTCAGCTATCCTGGTCGAGTCTTCCCTCAGCTACCTGGGGCTGGGAGTTCGTCCCCCTACACCTAGTTGGGGGAACATGCTCTCCAAAGCACTCCAGTTCCTGCAGTCTAGCCCATGGGTAGGCATTTTTCCAGGGCTCTTCATCTTTCTGACGCTTATGAGCGTGAACGCCTTGGGAGATGCCCTTCGGGATGCTCTGGATCCCAGACTCAAGATGTAGATGGGGATGAGAAGGCAACTATTGAGGACAAACAGAGACAGGAGGATGAGACACTATGGTAGCACACGTATTCAGTCTTTGGTGCGGGGTCGGCGGCAACACCACCTATCCCAAGCCTGAACAGATTACGGAGATGGAGCAGTTCGTCGATCAGTGCGCTCGTGCTGGTGTCACGATATTGCATCCGACCCTCATCCCCGATGATTATATGCCCGCGTTCGCCGTGTTCGGAAACGTGGGATTTGGAGCAACTGCCCCTACAGCCTTTGATTATTACCAACTCTGGAATCCGTGGCCCCTGTTAATCCGGAAGGCGCGTCGCCGGGGCATCGAAACCCGGCCATATCTGGCTATCAACAGCCATGGTTGGCAGATGCCGAAGAAGGACTCCCTCGTTAAGGAGAGTTTTCCTTATATGCTGGGACAGCGGTTTGCCGTCCAACATCCCGAGTTCTGGGCACGCAATCGCGCAGGGCAACCAATCATTGAGGTCACTAACAGCATCATACTCAGCCTTGCATATCAAGAGGTGCGCGATCATCAGACCACTCACCTGTGTGATCTCGTTCGGCGCTATGACCTGAGCGGCATTCAATTGGAGTACGTCTCTGAGCCTCTGGATGGGAACGGTGTCGCAGTGACTGGTTATGAGGATCAGATGGTCTCCGCTTTCCGGTCTGAAACGGGTAGAGATCCTTTCCACCTGCCCAACGATGACCCGGAGTGGCTGAAGTTTCGAGCTTCTTACACCGGTTTACAGGTAAAAGAACTCCGGGCTGCATTAAATAGGGTCGAAAAGGGAGCCGGCCGCAAGGTCGAACTCTCCGTGTCCGTCTTTGCCCGCGAGGCGGACGAGTACCTGAAGTTGTTTCAGGATTGGCCGACATGGGTGCAGAATGGCTGGGTGGACCGCGTATGCCTGTGGCATAGAGAGGCTGACATGGATGCCATTCGCCGTCGTACCAGGCACGCTGCAGCAGTCATCAGCGGCAAGGGGCACTTGACGTCACAAATCTCGGTCTACCATCCTGCAGCCATTCATGATGCAGAAACATTGCTGGATACTGCACGCATTAGCCTCGACTCAGGGGCAGACAGCCTCGGTGTCTATCGAGGGGATGCAGTGCACGTGCATAGCCTGTGGGACGCGGTGACCAAGATTGGTCAGATGTACTGACAAAACTGAAGGAGAACAATATGAGTGTCAAGAGAGTGCAAATCAAAGATATATATCATCTGCGTATAGCCGGTGGACCCAACCAGTATTGCGGATGGCCGGTGATGGGAGGGATCCACAACTTTGGCGGAGGCGAGATAGCCGTGATCTTCGTGCAGGGGACCAGTGCCTATCGAACGCCAGGCGATTTGGACCACTACACTATCGAGTCGAACTCGAAGGTCATCTTGCGGCGTTCCCTCGACCACGGCGAAACCTGGCCTGACGAGCTGGCCGTCGAGGTATTTGATAACAGCATCCCTCTGGATGACCTGGTGCCGCAGGAGGATGTGGACCGCCTCAGCATTGACATATCCAGGCCAGAGTCAATCCTCTATGCCGGTCGGTCCATGGTTACCGCATCTCGCGTCATCGGTTCAGTCCGAGTACCACGCGAGCGTTACCCTGTACGGCCCATCCCTTTTGTGCTCCGCTCAGCAGACAAGGGATACACGTGGGAGAAGATACCCATTCTCCTGCCTCTCTACCATCTCGACAGTGGCTTCGGCTTCAGTCAATACGTGAAAATGCCCGATGGATCCGTACTGATGGGTATGCCAGGGACCAGTGGGCCTGACTACAACAAGTTTGCCATCCGCACAGAACTTTACCGCTCCACCGACAACGGAGAGAGTTGGTATTGGACGCATACGCTGTTCTGGGATCCATTCAACGAAACACACGCATCGTATCCTAATCCACGCTTGCTGCCGAGCGGCCGTCTTGCCTGCACTTTGGGCCTCTGGAAGGACCCGCGCAACCGCGTGCGCTGGATGGTGATTATGTATTCGGAAGACGGAGGAATCAACTGGACAGAGCCGCGCCGCATCGGTTGGTGGGGTATCTCTCCCTATCCCCTGGTGTTACGCGATGGGCGTCTCCTGTTGGTCTACGCTTGGCGACAGTCAAAGCCCTATGGCATTCGGGGGATGATCAGCGAAGACGAGGGTGAGACCTGGAGCGAGGAATTCATTATCCGCGATGATGCTGCTTCTCCCGACCTAGGCTATCCGGTCGCCACTGAGCAAGACAATGGCCGCATCTTCACCGCGTACTACTACAACGTAGATGAGCAACCCTTCCTCCGAGGAGGGCCTCGTCATATCGCCGCTAGCCTTTTCACCCTGAACTAGTCGAGCCGCTTGTAGAACCTCAGTGTAGTCAACAAGCCTAGTTGCCAAAAACGAGAGGATTGACAGATGGCTTGCAAACCACAGGAACTGAAAGAGAAAATTGCGGGTGTTGTGGCAGGGTTACCAACCCTGTTCAATGACGACTATTCCATCAACCACAGCGGGATGCGGACCCACGTGGAGTATCTCATAGCCAATGGGATCAATGTCCTGATGATAAGCAGGGGGATATCCGAGTTACCCTACCTGACCTACGAAGAGATCAAGGCAGTGACCAGGAATGTTGTCGAGGCCGCGGCCGGCCGCGTCCCTGTGCTCACCAGCACATTTGACTGGTGGACTGGCCGGGCGATAGAGTTCGTCAAATATGCCCAGGACGTGGGCGCCGATGGCTGTCTTGTTGTACTGCCGGTTCTCTACACTGATTACACCCCTGCTCTCCACGATGCTGCCTTCTACAGACATTTCGAGGCCATTGGCCGAGCTACTGACATCGGTCTGCTTATCCACGAACGCAACATGGCTGGCTGGAGGGGGTCAGGCGCTCCTCTCTCCGTTTCATTGATGGACCGCCTGGCAGACATTGACAACGTGGTAGGCATGAAGCTGGAGGGCGGCGATCGGTTCTATTCCCACAAGGTGGTTGGCAAGACAAAGGACCGGCTGGCAATCATCGGCGACTGGGGGCCGGAGGCATGGCTATTCTCCTATGAATATGGGGTGCCGGCCAACATCGCTGGGATGGCACAGTACGCGCCGGAAGTCGAAGTTCGGGTGTGGAATCATCTCCACAAAGGCCAGTTAGCAGACGCAAGAAAGCTGATCAACGATGTCCTGACACCATACTGGACGGCGTGGATGGACATGGACTGGGTAGCAGCGATCAAGGCATCCATGGCATTGAGGGGTCTGCCGGCCAGTCCCATGCGTCCGCCCAACGCGCAGTTGACAACGGAACAAAGAGGACATCTCAGGCAGGCAATGTTTGAGGTGGGTCTTCTACCCTAGCACAGATTCCTGTTCTATTACCATGGATGGTTGGGAGAGATATCAAGTCTTTGTCTTGACACCGGAATAAGGAGCAGAGTCATGGGACAAGACGTAGGAGCGCTGCTTAGCGGCTATATGGGGAAGGTGCTGCTCGTCGACTTGACAGAACGGACTGTCAAGGTTGAGGACCTGCCTGTGAGCGATGCAGCGAACCTGATTGGCGGCTATGGAATCGGGGCCAAGTTTCTCTATCTACATCAATCCGGGGGCGTCGACCCGCTAGGACCAGAGAACTGGCTTGGTTTCATCACTGGCCCCCTGACCGGCAGCTCCATCCCAACGGGTGCGCGCTGGACGGTCGTGACCAAGTCCCCCCTCACGGGCACATGGGGCGATGCCAATGCCGGGGGTTGGTTTGGACAGAGACTCAAGGCAGCGGGCTACGACGCAGTGTTTTGCCGGGGCATCTCGCCGCAGCCGGTTTATCTATTTGTTGACGAAGGGGAGGCATCTCTTTTCGACGCCAGCCACCTCTGGGGGCTCGATACCTTTGAGACAGAAGACTGCCTGAGAGCAAAACATGGGAAGGGCGCCCATGTCGCCTGCATCGGTCCGGCAGGTGAGCGCCTGTCTCTGATCTCGGGCATCGTTCACGCAAAGGGCCGCATTGCAGCGCGCTCGGGTGTCGGTGCAGTGATGGGCACTAAACGTCTCAAGGCAGTGGTGGTTCGCGGCAAGTGTCCCGTGCCGCTTGTGGACGCTGACGCCGTCAAGTCCGCAAGGCAAAAGTTCGTTGGGCAAATCAAGAGCGGTGTGGGGTTCTCCGAGTTTTACCGGGCGACGGGCACGCCGGGAGCGATTGTCAACTGCGTAAAGACTGCCGACTCACCGATTCGGAACTGGGCCGGTGAACCCGCCAGCTTTCCAGAGGTGGAGCGAATTGGCGACTCTGCGATGTACGAGGCAGGACGCAAGAAACAAACCTGCTGGGGATGTCCCATCGGATGTTGGGGGGAAGTGTATCTGGACGGTTCACTGGTTCCACAACCCGAGTATGAAACCGCGGCCGCCTTTGGGTCTATGCAGTTGGTGAGCGATCTAAAGGCGATTCTCAAGTCTAACGACCTTTGCAATCGGTACGGGCTGGACACAATCTCGGCTGGCGCGACCATCGCCTTTGCGATGGAATGCTTCGAGCGCGGAATCATCAGCGAGAAAGAGATTGGCTTCCCGCTTTCCTGGGGTGACGGTCAAGCTGCAGCACGCCTGGTCGAGCAGATGGCATTGCGGCAAGGATTCGGCGCCGTGTTGGCCGACGGCTCTTTGCGCGCAGTTCAGCAGATCGGACCTGAGGTCGAGGAGTATGCCATGCACGTGATGGGCCAGGATTTGCCTATGCACGATCCTCGACTGGAGCCAGGCTTGGGTCTGGTCTACCTGGCCGACGCCACACCTGGGCGGCATACTCCAGCATGCTGCTACCTTGCACCCGTTGGGTTGGACATCGGGTTTCCCGGCTTCGGTGAGGGAGTTGGTGATCAGGTAGGGCGGGGAAGATTTATGAAACCACTTGGGAACCTGTTTCACGCGTTCCAGGCCTCTGGAGCTTGTCTGTTCGGCTACCTGGGTACCACGGTTGATTTCTTGCCCGAGTGTCTTAGTGCAGTGACAGGGCATACCTATTCTTTGGAGGAAGTTCTTCTCTGTGGCGAACGAATTGCCAACTTACGGCAGGCGTTCAACGTACGCGAAGGCATCAATATGTTGAAGACCAAAATACCCTTGCGCGCGTACGGACATCCACCCTTGGATGGCGGTCCCAATGCCGGCGTGGTAGTCAAGATTGAACCGTTGCTTCGGGAGTACCTTGAGGAGATGAACTGGAGCCAGGATGCGGCTGTTCCCAGCGAGCGACGATTGCACGAGCTAGAACTGGATTTCCTTGTTGATGATATCCGTGCAGCACACGTGGCAGGAGTTGCGAAATAGCACCACTATATAGTGCTGATCACACCCTGCGCCTTCGAAACAATGGGTGCTGGCCTATCGTAAGTGTACCACTGGTACGGGTAAGGCAGGTATAGAGTACGATAGGAATCTCAGAGAATATGAAGATTCGGTCCATCAAAGTCTACCACGTTGCTATGCCCCTCAAGAACGCGTGGTGCACCGCTTACGGCGAGGACGACTGCATTGAGAGTATCCTCGTGTGCATGACAGGTGGAGAAAATCAGGGATGGGGAGAATCCAGCCCCTTGCGGGCTCCTACTTATAGCAGCGAGTGGGCTCGCGGTGTGTTTATCATCGTGCGCGACTGGTTAGCTCCTCAGTTAATTGGACAAGACGTCACTAGTGGGAAGCAATTACAGGGATTGCTGTCTTGGGTCAAAGGTAACTACTTTGCCAAAGGCGGTTTGGATTTGGCCTGGTGGGATTTGTATGCCCGAAGCCAGGGCAAGCCACTGTGGAAGCTTGTTGGTGGTAGAACCAGCGCAGTCGACGTGGGAGCAGATATCGGCGTGATGGAAAGCCTGGACGCACTGCTGGTCGAGATTGATAAAACGCAGGAGGCTGGATTCAAGCGCATCAAGCTCAAATACCGCCCGGGCTGGGATCTAAACATGCTCTCTGCTGTCCGAGAGAAGTTTCCAGATGTGATCATTCACGTTGATTGCAACGGTGCCTATACATTGAGCGATATCTCGATGTTCCGACATCTGGATTGCTATGACCTGGCAATGATTGAGCAACCCCTGGCACACGACGATTTGTTTGATCATGCCAAGCTGCAGCAGAACATACACACACCGGTATGTCTAGATGAGAGCATTGTGTCCCTGGAGAAAGCACGCAAGGCCATCGAGCTGAAGGCATGCCGATGGGTCAATATCAAGCCCTGCCGGGTGGGTGGTCTAACCAATGCGCTGGCAATTCATGATTTGTGTCAGGATGCGGGAGTCCCGTGCTGGGTTGGTGGCATGCTCGAGTCGGCAGTAGGGCAGGCACACAACCTGGCTCTAGCTACGCTGCCTAACATCCGGTATCCTTCCGATATATTCCCCAGCAGCCGCTTTTACCGCCATGACTTGGCCGAGCCCGAAATCGTCTTAAGTGGGCCGTCTCAGATCACGGCGACAGATGAACCCGGCATCGGGTGCGAACCACATCCGGAACGACTGCAACGACACCTGATCGAAATGGCCGTGATCGAATGACGCGCCCCACCGGGAAGGCACTAGCGTCGGCGACAAATTGCCGGCCAAGTTCTTCAGACCCCTTAGTGGTGACTCCTCGAACGGCGTTGCCGCTATCGAGCCGCTACTGAGGCCCCTATTGAGATTGAGGATAAGGAAGAGATGGCCATTGTCCTGCACACCTACTACTACGCAATACGCGGTCGGGTTGCCAAAGGTCACCCTACGCGGGTCAGGCTCGAAGAACTGGGCATCACCTGGATGGCCGAATACCCCAGGCCTTCGAGCTCTGGCGCAACCCATCAGAAAGGAAGCTGGAATGGGAAGCATACGCCGGTTGTTTGCTGAGTCGCCCAAAGACTTTCGCCCGGTGCCCTGGTGGGCCTGGACGGGTGACGTGACCGAAGAAGGGATGGACAAGCAGATCCTGATGATGCGGGAGCAAGGCATTTACGAGTTCTTCATTTTTGCCATCTATGGTCTCGATGTCGAGTTCAACTCTGACGCGTACTTTGACATGGTGAGTTACACCCTTCAGCGTTGTCGCGAATTAGGCATGAAGTGCTGGATATATGACGATTTCAACTGGCCGAGTGGTGTTGGCGGTGGCAAGGTGTTGCGCGACCATCCCTGGACCCGGTACAAGATTCTGGAATATAAAATAGGCCAGGTAGGGCCATTTGAAGATGTTGAGATCGCGATCAAGGGCGAATTTGTGAGAGCCTTTTTCGTGGGGCCCAGCGGCGTCACCACCCCGCTGGATAGAATCTCGGCGTCAGTGGCAGACGGCGGTTCGGTGTTACACTGGTACAACGATACAGATGATGTGGGACAGGTGCTCGCGTTCAGCACGGCCCGGTGGAAAGGATTGCTGCCCTCTGCCGCAGGGGCCACATGGACGTGGAATCAGCCTGGATATCTCGATGTGATGAATCCGGATGCCGTAAGGGTGTTCATCGAATACTGCTATGCGCCTTACGCAGAGCGGTTCACTGAGTATCTGGGCAAGGAGCTGCGCGGATTCTTCGCAGATGAACCGGGCCTGTATGGCCTTATGGTTAGTGGTGGCCCCAACACCTTCCCATACACAGTGAATCTCTGGAGCATCTTCAGAGAGCGCTATGGTTACAGTCTAGAAGAGAGACTTCCAGAGTTGGTGATTGAATCGGGGAACTGGCAGGTCACGCGTTCAGATTACTGGAGGTTAATCAGCGACCTGTTTGCCAAGAACTTCATTGGGCAGATAAACGACTGGTGCGTTCGGCACGGGACCGATTTCACCGGGCACTTTGCCGGTGAGGATAACATCCGGTGGAGCATGCGTTACAGCGGGAGTATCCATCGAGCAGCGCGGCTTATGGTCACACCAGGGATTGACCTGCTGGGTGAGCTTTCGCCATACGACGTCTACGCGCCTGGGAGGAAGAGCCTCTACAAGACAGGGATACGCGCTCTCAACATCACTGCTAAGCGGATTTCCAGCGTAGCAGACTACACCGACGCTGGTCGACGCCTAGCTGAGGCATATGGCGTCGTCGATTGGGATCAGTCTTTGGCGCGGATGAAGAGACTGGTAGACTGGCTTACTGGAATGGGGCTGAACCTGATCAACGACAACACGTTGATCTACTCCCTTCAAGGTTTTCGCAAGCGACGAGTGTCGGGCAAGAACTTTACGACGCCGTGGTTCCCTTACTACGGTCGGTTTTCGGAGCACGTAGGGCGCGTGTGTTGGATGACGACGGTGGGACATTCAGTAGAAGAGGTGGGTGTGCTATATCCCAATATCAGCGCGTGGGTGTTATATGGTGGGATGTTAGCCGGCTCCATCGAAGAAGAGACGTGGCCCATGATGGAGGAGGCCCTCCTTGAGACCTGTGACGCCCTTAACCGCATTCACAGGGGGTACAAGTTCCTTTTCGATGAAGAGTTGGCTGAGGCACAGATTGAGGAAGGCAAGCTTGTGGTCAGCGGTTTCCCCTTCACGACGGTGATTTTGCCTGGCGTAGCGGCCCTCAACCGACCTGTGTGCAACAAGCTGATCGCGTTCGCGCGTGCAGGCGGAAGAGTCCTCATAGTAGGGACAAAGCCTTTCTTAACGCCAGATCCCCACTGGAACGTGGCCGAGGCAGTAGACACGTTGCTGGAACAAGAGCAGGTGGAGTATTTGCCAGACCCCGTGTGGCGTGAAGCATACGAGGCCTGGCTCGCGGAACACATTGAAGCACCCGTCCTAGAAATTGCAGGGCCAGGGTCCAGAGATGTTCTCTCCGCCTACCGGCGAGATGATACGTACCACTATCTATTTATCTCGAACCAGGCGGAACAACCCGCACAAATCTGTGTATCGTCTCGCCTCGAGGGTACGTGGGAGTTATGGGACCCAGACACAGGGAAACAGTGGCAGTTGGACACACAGGACAGGGGCGAAATTCGCTATTGGGAAGGGCAGCTAACGCCATTCGAGTCGGTGTTCGTCGTGGTGGGCTGCGACGGAGCAATGAGACCAAACCTAAAGGAAACCTCTCTCGCTGAGCAGAGAGTATTGGAGAGGAAGCTGCTAATCGGACCGTGGGAATTCGAGCGGTTGAATCCCAACATGGTACTGCTGGACTTTTCTATCCAGGCAGATCCGAACTGTGAGGGGATGAATAAGGGTTGGCAATACGGCAAGGGCGGGATATGGACCCCAACTGCGGCGGGGAGAACAGAGATTGAACTGAATCCGGACAAACTGGCCCACTTCTGGTTGAAGGCGGAAATTGAATCGACTCATATCCCGGCAGATCTGGAACTTGTGGTGGACAGTCGAGGCTATGGAGAAGTGTTCGTGAATGGCTTTCCTCTGACCGGTGGCCGAGAGACGAGTATCTGGGACGATGGTAACTGGGCCTACCCGTTGCGCGAGGCTGTGTTCCGGGGACGAAATACTGTGGTCATGCGTTGCCGTCCATCCAAGTACTATGCTGAGCGCGTGCGAGGTAACATCATTGATCCATATTACGTGGAACCAGCAGTCATACGCGGCTCGTTCAGGGCTTTCCGCCATGGCAGTGAGTGCTTTACAGTGATGCCAGAGACGGGAGAGATTGGTCTAGGTCCTTGGGAAGAACAAGGGTACCCGGCCTTCTGCGGATCGGCGATTTATCGGAAGATCGTCGAGTTGTCGGAAATCGAGGGACGGTACTGGTTAGTACTCGAAGACGTTCGACAAGTAGCGGAGGTTGAAGTAAATGGCAGGAGCGTTGGGGCAAAGCTGTGGCAGCCGTACACATTCGACATTACCGAGATGCTGCGAGCAGGGACGAACGAGTTGGCTATCCGAGTAACCAACAGTTTTGGGCGGCTGATTCGATACTCATACACGGGACTAATCGCTCACGAAGTACTGTCAGGGGTTATAGGACGTGTTTGGCTGGTAAAGACGGTCTTGTGATTGTGTCATTAGAAGTAGGAGGCTAGCCTTGGATCCGATACTCGAGAGAATCATGGGGCTTTCTGTTGACGATATTCGGGAATGTCAACGCCACCTGATGTTGGGAGGTGGCACGCCCGGCCCAACGTTAGTCAAGGCCAGGGGCGTCAGGATCATGGACTATGACGGGCGTAGCTACATCGACTGCACATCGCAGAGTTGGGCGCTTTATCTAAGTAGGTAGTAGAAAGTTCCTTTCACTTTCTCGGCAGTGTGGCAAGGCCGAAAATACGCCAAAGTGGGCAAATTCCGGCCCAAATTAGGTCAAAAGGCCTTGTCTGGGCTCAGTTGATAGGAACATAGCCTCCAGCAAAAGTGTGACAAACTTTCTGTGACCTACTTAAGATTTTCGACACGTACCATACTGTACAGGTCTCAGTAGGCGATCTATTGGGCCGAAGGATCCCTGAGGACGTGAGGCTTTTCAATCCAGATATCGACAAGGATTCAGTCCTCAAGCAAGTGCTTAACAGCGACTATCAGCATATGGACGAACTTGAAGCGAGGGCGGGAGAACCAGAGACAGGAAGTGATCTCCGGACAGCGATAACGGTTAGAGCTGCCATACTCACTGGAGAACCTAGGGAAGTGCGGGCTATCGTAGGAGGACAGGAAAGAACATTCCGAAAGACTCAGCGAGAACGATTCTCTATGCAGTTTAGCACCGAGGCAGGGGAACCGATCCAGGAAGCAGATGTAGAACGATTGGTCAGAATCGTGAGAACGGAATACTTCATCCCTGAGCACTTGGTGCAGTCAGAGTTCAGTTTAGGCCCGCTGTTTGACTGGGGGGAGGATAAGCAGGATGCCAACGATGATTGAAGGTGCTGACCACAAAGTTGATGAGATTTGCGAGAGACTTGTTACGGGACAGCCGCTCGGCGATGAAACAGATCTATCGCTTGACGAGTTTGTTGCCTTGTACCAGAAGATTGGTCAACAGGTAAACATCAAACAACGGGTCGATATCGTGCTTCAAAATGATCGAGCCTTTGTTCAATTCACAGATTTGCCCCCAGGCAATGGCATAGTTTACGTAAAGTCAAAACGCCGTCTGATCCCTGGAGACTTTTCCCGTACGGTCGCCAATGCAGTCTTTCACGGTGATGTTCTCGCTAGCACGTTCAAAGAGCAAATCAAAGAAGATCGCGCTAACATTCTGATCGCTGGAGCTATCGGCTTGTTCTTTGTCTTCCTGCTTTTCGCACTAGGCAACTCTGTGGCCTCCACCTACGCGGGCTATCTAATCACCCCCGACCAATTTCCAGCTGCGGAAAGGGTGTCAAGCGACAATTAGAAATGGACATCGACGACAATTAAAAATGCCCATGCCGAGAGGTCAGCTCTCAGCGTCCTGGGTGGCATTGGAGCCGCCAAACTCGATACGATTGCGACGTGCAGCTTC